>Ga0209427_10000174_pt1 | contig 62405 bp, 56 predicted proteins | sample DeeMarSWOR136_30_FD_187465 | JGI IMG/M metagenome (GOLD analysis project Ga0209427, IMG submission 187465) | Marine sediment microbial communities from White Oak River estuary, North Carolina - WOR-1-36_30 (SPAdes) (version 2) | ecosystem: Environmental > Aquatic > Marine > Intertidal zone >...
AGGCGGTAATGGCTGCCAGTTGCGCATCCCCCTTGATAAGAAGCATGGCAGCCGGGAAGGAACCTTTTGCATTTTCAGGCCCTGTGGGTATTTTAAGGGCCCCTTCGACGATTTTCGCAATACCGATGCCATAAACGGAAAGCGTGGCTCCTGCCGGGGGGGTAGTCAATGTGAGACTCTTGGGCCACTCCTTCGCTGAAGCGCCCCCCCCCATGTTTAACATGGAAAGGGCCACTGTTAACGAAAACACAAAGATCCCTAGCCATATTTTGCTCCAAATATGCTTATCCATTTTGTCCTCCTTTCCTTTTCATGAGTTTCTCATTGAAAATAAAGCCCATTGCCTCTTTCTAACGGCCGCGTTAAGCGGAGCAGAAAAGTAAACACTTGATAAGTTTGGATGTGGGTTTTAGGGAAACTTGGTCCTCTACTTCCAGGAAGCCCTGATTCCTCGCTGGAAAACCAGTGATAAACGGTCTTCCAGGCTTTGATCTTGGACTTCCGTTATCATGCTCGAATAGGTCCGGTAAGTGTCTATGAGATGGTGCCTTGTATTGTCAGAGGCCCCATCTCCATCCCCCTTTTCAATGGCCGCTAATATGGCACGATGTTCATTGATATGCTTTAGGATGGCCTCTTTTTCCAACTTGGTCTTCGTCACTTCGATCAAATAATCCGCGTAGACCTGTGAGATGGACTCGATAATAAAGAGAATGATCGGATTCTGTGCGATCCTGGCAATTTCACAGTGAAACTGGATGTTGGTGCGCCGCGCCTCCTTCCAAGAGACATTTGCGGCCTCTTCTGCTTGATCAATAAGTTGCTTCATGTTTGCGATGTCCGCATCCGTATGTAGATATGCAGCAGCCCTTGCCGACTCTGGTTCTAAGTAGAGCCGTGCCTCTACCAGGTGCACAAAACTGAGCTTTTGAAAGCTTATGAGATTTTCTATCGTCTTCGCTATGGGAACGGGGCTCGGTTCGGTCACATAGGTGCCCGCATTCATGCCTCGGCGGATAGTAATGAGCCCTGCATTTTGCAGAATGGTTAAGGCTTCACGGATGGTCACCCGGCTGACTTGGAATTGATCCACCAGTTCTCTCTCAGAGGGAAGTTTATCTCCCGGTTTGTAAACCCCATCGTTGATGGCCTTGGAGAGCTGTTTTTGAATTTCAATGGGAAGGGGGAGTTTTTTTACTGACCTGAAAGTTTGCATGCTCCTCCTCTATGATTTGCTGTCCGGCGGTCTGACCTTAGTCGTTAGACATCTATAACGGCCTGATACCCATGTCAAGATCTTTCTACCACCGCCCCTGCAAGCCACAGATCCCATTCTTTCTCATCAGTATTCCTAGGGCATATGATTTCCGATTCACCGTTCCGCGTAGCCCCTAGAACAGGTTTCGAAAAGAAAAAAGGCTGCTCTATTCAAGCCATCACGAGATACCTGATATGAGACATCGCTTTCTAAAGATTAAGCAATCTTTTCGCGTTACCCTCATAGATCTTCTGGCGCTCCGCTTTACTTATGGGAAGGCCGTCGATCACCTTGATGGTCTCTCGGATATATCCTGGCCCCTTCTCCGGATCAAACGGGCAGTCCGAGGCAAAAAGGACTTGATCCACACCAAAAAATTCCAAACCGCATTGGGTCCCTGCGAGCGATCCCATAAGCGCTGTGTCGGCTAGAAACATCTTGAAGTATTCGACGGGTCTCTTCTTAAGTTGCTCGAGACTCGCGATGTAATCTTCATCCACGGTACGGCTGGTCAACTGATCCCGCCCCGGACAGATGCGACCCTCGAAATAGGGAATCATGGCTCCCATGTGGTGTGTGACGATCTTCAAATTGGGAAACCGGTCAAAATAGCCGGCATAGACAATTCGGCACATAGCCGCACTGGTTTCATAAGGCCAGCCATAGGTCCACCAGATTTCGTATCTGGATCTTTTTTCCGTTAGATAGTCTGGGAAATTGGCCCCTCGTGCAGGGTGGAGCCAAATAGGAAGGTCAAGACCGGCCATTTTCTCGAACAACGGCTCGAATTCGGGGAGGTCCAGTGGGCGACCATTTACGTTAGAAAAGAACTGAACGCCCACCGCCTTGAGGTCTTTGATGGCCCGGTCTATCTCCACCATGGCCGCATCAGGATTATTCATGGGTAAGGAGGCCACGAATCCGGGAAAGCGGTCCGGGTGTTTGGCCACGTGTTCGGCCATGCCGTCATTGGCCAGTTTCGTCAGCTCTGGAGTGAGTTCTGGACCCACCAATACCTCCAAAGGGGGCGACCCCGCCAAAGAGATCACCTGGACATAGTCATCAAACTGGTCCATGACCCGAAATCGGGCATCCAGATCCACCAGTGCCGGTACTTCACGCACCCGTCTGCCCATATCTTTGAACTTGGGGGACACTTCCATCATCTTGTCGAAATACGTCCGGGGGAAGAGGTGGTTAAAGATGTCAATTTTCATTTTTATCCTCCCATGTTTTCAGAAACTATTTGGCTATTCTTAACTCACAAGGCCTCTGGAGCGCAATCTATTTCCCCTCCATGCTTGGACGAAAGTAGGACGTCCTTATGTGGAGATTATGGAAAAAGCCTGAGGGACTGGTTCTGGGGCTGTATTTGCGGCTTACAGGTCCTCGGTTTCTTCACGCATGTATTCTTCAAAATTGCAAGAGCTGGCCATGGGGACTGTCCTCTAGATAAAGGGGCAATTCTAGGATTCGAATGATTGTTTGCTTGACCTATGAACGCGTTTACGGTTTGAATAATACTCGCAGCTCGCATTAGCGCATTTCCAGCACAGCCGCACGCCCCCGAATGAGTCTGGATAAAGGACACGTATGGGCCAATCTGAATCGATCAAGGCCAGCAGTGAGCAGAAATCGTTTTGGTCATTAGCTTTAGCTTCACTGGGCTATCGTGACTTTCGCCTGATATGGACAGGTTCCGTCGTCGAACACGCCGGCGAGTTTATGGAGGTGGCCGCCATATTGTGGCTGACCAACGAATTGACCCACTCCCCCCTTTGGCTGACCATAGTCGGTTCATGCCGTTTCATCACTATGATATTTTTCCCCATTATTGGGGGTGTGGTCGCTGACCGGGTGAATCGCCGGGGACTCCTTATGGCTGCCTTGATAGGTTCAGCCCTGCTGTCCGGGCTACTGGCGTTGCTTGCGGCCACCAAGGCGATTAACCTTACCCATCTTATTATCGTCAGCCTGGCTGGTGGTGCGGTCATGAGCTTCAACCACCCAGCACGACAGACCATTGTGCCCAACCTGGTCAAGAAAGAACACCTGCTCAATGCCGTGTCCATGGACACCCTGTCGGTACATATGTCTCGCGCGATCGGTGTCCCGATAAGCGGATACTTCATAGACATGGTGGGGGTGTGGCCCATTTTCCTCATCAGGGCGCTCGGTTGCCTAGCAGCCATTTCCCTTCTCCTCTTCGCTCGGGTCCCGGCGACCCCTTCCGCCACCCGGGCTAAAGCTCCATGGCACAACCTTATGGACGGCTTCCGATATTTAAAGGGCAACACCGCTGTCTTGATACTGGTTTCCCTGTACGCCCTGCCACTCCTTGCTCAGAACACATTCCTCAATTTCCTGCCCGTCTTTGCCAATGAGATCTGGCAGGTCGGTGCCGTAGGCTATGGCTATCTTCAGGGGGCACCCGGGTTGGGGGCCGTAGTCGCTCTCTTTATTCTCGGGTTACTGACCTATTACAGAAATAAATTCAGTTTACTCATTGGCAGCGGCTTAATTCTGGCTACGAGTCTTCTTATCTTCCCGGCATCGCCCTGGTTTCCGCTTGCCCTTTTTCTGACTGTGGCCGTGGGTGGAATGGTGACCGCATTTGTGGCGGTTGAGACAACCCTCATTCAGAGCATCATCCCTGACCAAGTCCGGGGCCGGGTCTTAAGCTGGCGTGAGGTGCTCTTTGGCCTCGGTCCTACCGGCAGCATACTTTTTGGCGCTATCGCCCAATATACGGGCGTCCCGATTTCACTGGCCATAGCCGGGGGCATCTGTTTCTTTGTCTCATTTTTGCTCATCCTGCTCTTCCCCAGATTCAGGGGAACCGGCTAGGGGACGCTGGGACGGCATCGAGCCTATATTTTGCCAACAAGACTTCTTCGTACGTCTTCCTGCACCAGATCACCATTTTGATTCACGAGGCGATCCCTGATTCGCATCACTTGCCTGGAGGCCTTCTTCGTGTCACGCGCCTCAAGAACCTCGGTCTCAAGATGAACCGTATCGCCAGGTTTTACGGCAACAAAGAATTTGATATATTCAAATTCCAGCAATGCCATGAGGCGCCTGCCCTCTCCCCGGAGTGCCAGCCTGAAATCGCCGAGACAGTCGAGCCCCAGAGCTATGGCGAGCATAGTGGCTCCCGGAAAGATCCGGGTTCCAAATATGGTCTGCTTGGCAAATTCTTCGTTTGTGTGCAAATCCGCAACAGACCAGCAAGCGTTATTGAACTGATTGAGGTCCGCCTCTGTGAGGGTCCTGCCAGGACTCATGTACTTGCGACCAATCTCAAATTTTACAAGTTCCCCATTCATTCCATTCCTCCTCCTCGTTAAAAATAATCCGCGTTAGTTCGCACTGAGCACCTATCGTGCCCGTCCTACTTTTCCATCTAGCCTCCTATTTTTGGGATCTCCGTTCAAACCGCATTTTCCCCTAAACGCCTAGGGGATAAAGCTCCACCTGCTGCAAGGAACTTATCTTGAGGGCCTCTTCATAAGCCTCTTTCATCGCCCGTGACAAAATCTGAGGCCCCTTTTCCGCCTTCTGCTCAAGCCCCTTACTCCACGAGTAAAGCCCCTTTAATACGTCCAACATGGGTTTCAGTTGCCGGAGATATATGTCTGCGGCTTGCCTATCCCCTTCGGCCGCTTCTGATATGGCAGCGGCTGCCAGCAGTCCGCTTTGAAGGGCAGGACCAATCCCCTCATAGGTGATGGGGAGTATCAGGCTCGCAGCATCTCCAATGAGTAACACGTTTCCGAGGGCCGGATAGAAGGCCCCCAAAATAAGCGCCTTGTGGAGCACCGGTTCTAAACAGCCATCCTGCCAGACAGGCCTTGCAGATGGATCAAAGCCTCGGCCCATCAGTGTCTGGTTTATCTCTTCCCTCAGATCCCTGATGCCACTCCCCTCAATCAAAAAGAAATCGCCTTTATGGATAATATCAAACCGTGGATGTGGACGGGATTTGGGGAAAAACCAGTGGAAGTAATCTCTTTCCATATGGACAGATCCTTCATAGCATTCACGTCGAGGGGCCATATATGGGACTTTCAAATTGGGAAATAAGGACTTTCTGACCCTTGATGTCGCGCCGTCCGCTCCTATGACAAATCTCGCGTTCAGCTCTCGCTCTTCTTCTCCTTTCTTAACCGCCACCCTGCATTGGCCCTCACTCTGGGTGATGCCAAGGACTTTCGTCGTATCCCATATCTCCGCCCCCTCCTCCTCTGCCCTCTTGTTCATCCAGAAATCCAGATCTCTTCTCCAGGCGAGTGGCGTCTGCCACTCAATAGCCTGGGGCTCGACTCCTGGAAAATGTAGCATGTGTCCGGATAAATAGTGGGGATCCACCAAGACATCCTGAGGGATATCACCGAATTCCTGCGCCACGATATTATGCGCCCATACGCCCATGATCATTCCGGTGCACACCTTCTCTCGGGGCAGTCTCCTCTTCTCCAGGAGCAAGGTTCTGAACCCATTCTGGGCACACTTTTTTGCAGCCACCGAACCCCCTGGACCGGCACCCACTACGATGACATCATATTCTCCAATGCGCCTGGTCAATATTATTCCCTCCCCGTTGCTCAAAATACCCGACTGGGCAAGCCCCAGTGGAGTGCCGGAGTATTGGAGTTTGGGCTGAAGGACAATCCTATTATTTTTTTAACTTCTCGATACTCTAATACACTAGAAAACGCTGCTAGCAAGAAGATATTTTAATAGTCACCCTATTGGACGCAACATCAAAGAGATCTGGCCTGGAGTGGTTGTTTCACTTCCACTGCGACAGCATCCTGGCCATAATGGTCCTGATACTCTCGCCGGGTTTTTCTTTTGGGGCTATTTTTAGGAGAATATCAAGAAAGGCCTGGGCAGATGGGGAAAGCTGTTCATTTTTAAGATAGGCTATACTTACATCTAAGAATATCTTTTGGCCTTTAATGGGGACAGTCACAAGCTTTTTTTCCTGGAGTTCAACCGCTGCGGCTTCTTTTACTATAAAAGAGACACCGTCTCCTCTCTGGACGAGCTGTTTGATAAACTCCGCATTGCTCGTTTCCATCAAGATTTCTGGTGAGATGCCATTATCATCAAATGCCGCAATGACCTGTTTTCTCGTCGCAGATCCTCTCTCCTTCATAATGAGCGGTTCTCCCGCCAATTCGGCAAGGGTGATATATTTCTTCCTTGCCAGGGGGTGTTCCGGCGCTAGTATCAGGACCAGTTCCTCCCGGCTGAAAGGAGTAAAACAGATATCAGGATTATCTTCGACCTTGGCTATGACTGCCAACTCATTCTTAAGATCAAGCAGGCTATGAATCATGTCCAACGAACTCCCTTCATCCAGCTGGATCTTGATATGAGGGTAGGCTTCTCGAAAGCTGGTGATCAGAAAAGGCATAAAATATCGGGCATAGGTCTTTGAGGTCCCCAGGCGCAGCATACCCCTCTTCAGCTCCTTCAGGTCATCGATTAGGTTTTCAATCTCTTTTTCATATTCAAAAACCTTTGCCGCATAATCATAAAGGGTTTTCCCTTCATCGGTCAGATAGATTCTTCGGCCCTTTTTTCGGAAGAGCTTCAGATTGCATGAATCTTCAAGGAGTTTTATCTGGGCGGTGACGGCCGGCTGTGTAATGTAGAGCTTCTCCGCCGCCCGAGTACAACTTAGATACCTTGCAGTCTGGCAAAATACTCTGAGCTGATTGAAGTTGAGCATGAGAACCCCCCTCATCCCCTCCCCCAAGAGACCGTTTTGTAATCCTTCATCGTCCTCGCGACTAACTAAAGGGGAGAAGCCGTTTATGGTGGATGCCTAAATAAATTTTATGGGTTGAAGCCAATCATAAGAAAATTTTATGGATACCATAAAAAAAATGGAATTGACAGAATTTTTTTAATATTTAATTATGCTTAAGCCCGAAAAATGGCTCCGCTTCGTTTCCCATTTGAAGTGATGAAACATGGGAGTATTGGAGTAATGGGTGAGAGTAAGAAGATCCCAATCTTAATTTTAGGTTTTCCTTTCCAATATTCCCTTGGCGCCGCAGTGATATCTAGACCGAAATAAGGCCTATTATTTCATTCACTTGTTGCTAGCGTTTCCTCTGTCGGGTTGACCTGTCCATCCTGGAATCCAACCTTTTTCTGTTTTTCAACAGAGAGCCAAAATGGGATTTCAAATTGCAACTTCCTTCTCAGACATGTCTTATTTATTAAAACCTTTCTTTTTGCGTCTTTTCATTCCTGTTTCCGTGTTAATCAAAATCCTTTAACCAACAAATTTTGAAGTAACATAGAAAATGGCAAAGGTAGGTCAGGCTGCGGATAACGTGCTTTGAAACCTTAAGGAAGGAGGGACTAATGATGAATAGACATTTTTTTACTCTTTTAACAGGTATCCTGTTAGTCGCTATGGTTCTCGGCGGTAGCGCTAAGTCTGTACTATCAGCACCCAAAGAAATCCTAATAGGCGGCACCGAGGCCATCACGGGTCCTTATGCTGCTTTCGGCCAGGGTGTATTTGGGCTGAAAGCGGCTATCGAGGATATCAACAAAGAGGGTGGAGTTTACGTAAAAGAGTACGGAAAAAAAATACCCCTCAAATTGCTCTACCGCGATAACCAGAGCGATATGCTCAAGGTGGCGAGTCTTACCGAGCACTTGATTGTCAGCGAAAAGGTTAACTTCCTTGTAGAGGCTCTGACTCCGCCACATGTGCGCCAAGGTGCGGCTACGATGGCTCAAAAATATAAAATCCCCCACATCACTGGAGTCGGTCCTTTTGAATCCTGGCAGGGTATACGAGAAGCCATTACGCCGGCCTGGCAGTATACTTGGGCTTATGGTTTTGCCATAGGCACTCCACCTCCAGAGGGAGATTTTCGAGCGGGGAAACAAGGATATTTAATGGTGCCCACATGGTTTGGGGCGCTGGGTGCATACGCTGACAGGACCAACAAGAAAGTGGCTGCCTTTGGCGCCGATGACCCGGACGGCAGAAATTGGTACATGGCATTTACCGGACTTGCGAAAGATGCAGGTTATGATCCTTACCGTGCACAGGATCAATTTGGCATATTTCCTCCGGGAACGACCGACTTCACGTCCATCGTAAGGGAGTGGAAAAGAAATGGTTGTGAAATACTCTGGGGCAATGCTCCTGCACCTGATTACGGAATTTTGTGGCGACAATGTCGAGGGCTCGGCTTTAAGCCTAAAATCGTTTTTGCCACAAGGGCAGCCCTTTTCCCTCGTGATGTGGGATCCTGGGGCGGTGATCTACCCCAGGGTGTCGGTATGGAAACTTTCTGGGATCCATCTATTAAAAATGCCGCCGGTATTGGGGGCACAACCCCACGATCGCTGGCGGAACGATGGACCAAAAAGACCGGAGAGCCATTGAACCAGTCCATCGGCTGGTCTTATATGTCCGTCCAGGTAATGGTTGATGCCATCACGAGAGCTGGTTCAATTGACCGAGAAAAAGTGAACAAAGCTTTAGCGGATACCGATTTGAAATCAATCTTCGGGCGTATCGTGTTTGATAAAAAGACACAGTTTCACCGCATGCACGTGGCATTTGGTCAGTGGCAGAAGACGGATAAACCATGGAAATGGGAGGCACCTATCGTCTTTTCATTTAACGAGGACATACCGGCGACGGCTCAAATGATTTTCCCCATGCCTTACGACTAAAACAAGAATAGATAGATGAAACAGGGCTTGGGCCACACGCTGGCCTAAGCCCTGTTCGATGTAGTGGAAGGGCAGGTACGCCTGTCTGAGCCGAGTTTCATAAAGAAATACGTTTGGCGGTGGCCGTTAACTTCTAGCCGGTGGACAAAGACAGACAAAGTGAAAGAGGGCTGGTGACATGGAAGCACCGATTCTTTCAGTAATAAAAATAAATATGCATTTTGGAGGATTGGTCGCTGTTTATGATCTGAGTTTTGATGTTCAGGCGGGTGAAGTCCTGGGCCTGATGGGCCCCAACGGTGCCGGCAAGTCAACATTGTTAAATATTATATCGGGTGTATACAGACCAACCCATGGAACCGTAAAGTTTAAAGGAAATCACATTACGACTCTGGCCCCGCATAGGATCTGCCACCTTGGAATTGCCAGAACGTTTCAGATCCCTCAGCCCTTTGTTAATCTAACGGCTCTACAAAACATCATAGTAGCGGCCGAATATGGAAGAGGCATTGGAAAAGCGGCGGCCGAAAGTGAGGCCCTTAGAATACTTGATATGGTAGATCTTTTGGAAAAGAAAGATGTGTTTGCTAAAGATTTGGCAGCGATAACTCTGAAAAGGCTTGAACTGGCGAGAGCCCTAGCTACCAATCCAACACTATTGTTGCTCGATGAAGTGGCCGCGGGCTTAACCGAAGAGGAAACCCCACAGATGATAGAGATCTTACAACGGATACGTGAAATGGGCATAACATACATATTGATCGAGCATGTGATGCGAGTCATAACCAAGGCGGTTGATAGGATTGTGGTTATGGATAAGGGCATGAAAATTGCCGAAGGATCACCCGATGAAGTGATGAAAGACAAGAAGGTCATTGAGGCCTATTTGGGTGAGTCTGCATAGATGGGAGATATGATTTAACCTCGAAGTCAGATGAAGAAATATGGCCAGCAAATGCCTGAGGGAACATTACTGAAAGTAAGCCATATAGATGCGTTTCATGGGAGCTTCCAAGCCCTGTGGGATGTATCCTTGTCGATTAAACCCAGAGAAATTGTGGCGATTATTGGCGCCAATGGATCGGGTAAATCCACCCTTCTGGACACGATCTCGGGCCTCGTGCATCCGGCTGAGGGCGGCATTGAGTTTGAGGGTAAGAATATCTCCACATTGGATCCATTCCGGATCGTTGACCTTGGCATATCACAAGTTCCAGAAGGAAGAAGGGTTTTCCCCGACCTGAGTGTTATGGAAAATCTATTTATTGGCTCATACAATCGTAAGGCAAGGTCCGATAAAGCACAAAATCTCAAAAAGGTTCAACAGCTCTTCCCTGTGCTAAAAGCCAGGAAAACGCAACTGGCAAAAACACTGAGCGGCGGAGAGCAACAGATGTTAGCCATAGGCAGGAGCCTCATGTCCAGCCCTAAACTGATGCTCTTAGATGAAATGTCCCTTGGTCTTGCTCCCTTAATTGTGAATGAACTGTATAAGGTTTTGAGGGAAATTAGAGAAAGGGGCATTACTATTCTATTTGTAGAACAGAATGTAAGGCGAAGCCTCACAGAAGCGGACAGGGCCTATATTATGGAAACAGGGCGCATTGTCTTGAGCGGCAACGTAGAGGAGCTCCGGGAGGAGGAGAAGGTAAAAAAGGCCTATTTTGGAGACTAAACTCGAATAGGATGGATTGCAGATGACCTTATTAGCTGATTTGTCTACACCGATAGTGATGGGTATTCTGTTGGGCGGGTTATACGCGGTCATTGCGCTAGGTCTTTCGCTGGTTTTCGGGGTGGTAAAGGAGATGAACATAGCCCACGGAGATCTGGTCATATTGGGCAGCTACCTTGCGTATACCATCATGACTTCTTTCGGCGTAGACCCTATTCTGAGCCTAATCATAGGGATGCCCCTATTTTTTGGGCTTGGGTTTGTTATCCAAAAATATCTTCTGAACCGTGCGTTTAAAATATCAATGGACGCCACTTTGATCATTGCTTTTGGCATATCTATTATTTTACAAAACACATACCAACTTATCTGGACCCCCATGTCCAGGGGTTTGACAACATCCTATGCCCTTAAAAGTTTTAGTGCCGGCCCATTTTTTTTCCCCTTCGTATATCTGTTAAATTTTGTTGTGGCCATAGCCGTGATGATTTGCCTCCGTGAATTCCTCAGAAGAACATATCTGGGCGTGGCTATTAGGTCAGCGGCCCAAGACATGAAAGCGGCTCATCTGATGGGGATAAACACGAATCGAGTCTTCGCATACACCTTCGCTATTGGCATGGTGCTGGCTGCTGTTGCTGGTGTACTTCTTGGATTGACTTTTCCCTTTACACCGACATCAGGACTGCCCTTCCTCATCATTGCCCTTGGTGTTGTGGTGTTGGGAGGGTTGGGTAGCATAGCCGGGACATTAATAGGGGGTATCGCCTTTGGCTTAGCGCAAACCCTTGGTGGACATTTCTTCGGTGTTGCTGCTCAGATGCTCGTTGCTTACACAATGGTACTTGTCGTACTCGCTGTGATACCTCGAGGTATATTTGGCCGTTAGGAGGAACATGAAAGCCACCATTCCTCGACAACATGGGAAGTTAATACTGCAATTAGCGGTCATCGCTTTGCTGGCCCTGTTTCCGATAATAGGAGTGCCACGCGCTTGGACCCTTTACCTCTTTCTCTTTTTTAGTTATTTGGCCATGGCGAATATGTGGAATTTGCTTGCTGGTTACAGTGGGCTCATATGTCTGTGTCCTGCGGCCTTTATTGGGCTGGCGGGATACACCCTAACCATAATGACATGGCTGGGCGTGCCTTACTATTTTGGAATAGCATATGGTGGCATTGCAGCAGCATTATTTGCCATACTCATATCTATTCCTGTCTTCAGGCTGAGAGGGATCTATTTCGCTATCGGGACACTCGTTGTCCCTGAAATATTGAGGTTCGTGTTTTTGCTTTGGAAACCCGTTGGCGGGGACACATTTGGCAGAGGTGCGGGTTATTCGGTGAAAGGGCTTGATGGGGTATCCGAATCGCATCTCTATTGGTATGCTCTGGCTGTTGGGATTGTATCAATTTTCCTCATGCGATATATCTTGCGTTCAAAACTGGGAAGGGGGCTGGCTGCGATCCGTGATAACGATGATACAGCTGCAAGTTGTGGGATCAACGTTTTCAACCTAAAGTTGTACTCCTTTGTCATTGCCGCCCTCCTTACAGGAATAGCCGGAGCAATTCTATATATCTACCATGGATATATTGAGCCGGCAAGCGCCTTCAGTATAAGCTGGCTAGTCACGATCATACTCGCCACTGTTTTAGGAGGGGAAGGCACCGAAGAGGGACCGATAGTAGGAACGGTTATTGTTGTATTTTTGCACTTCCTACTCGCCCGATATGCTGAAATTAGCCTAATCATACAGGGCATCATATTGATCGGCATAATGTTGCTGGCACCGCGAGGTATTATGGGTTTCGTTCGCAACACCAAAACTTACCAGTCCCTGTTAGAATTAGTCGCCAGGCCTGCGAGTTAATGTGGATTAAAACCGATCCCGTTAAAACGCATCTCCTTTGTCCCTAAGGTCTCCAGGCCTCCTAGCTTAAATAAATATTATGGATTACAGCAATTCATAATTAAAATTTATACATGCCATAATAAAAAAGAATTTGACAGCATTTTTGTAAGGCTAGATATTTACTTTTGTATTTGGTTAGCGTGATCATCATTCTTATTCATCATCTCCAATTCTAGCCTATTCGTGTTCCCTGATATCAGAAATTCATTTCTGTTATCTATTGCCGCTGTTTTTTTTCCTGTATGCGGATTACGTATTCTTATTTTTTTGAGCTTTGGATCATTATTGGCTGGTTCAATGACTGAATGATGAACCTTTGACAAAAAGGAGGGAGAAAATGGCAGAGGAAAAAGCAGGAAGGTTTCCGGATCCGCACGACTTCCAAGTTCCACCTGAACTTGAAGGCTGGGAGGAGATGTATCCATCACACTACCTATTCTCAAAGGAAAGAGGAGATTGGGAAAAAAGTCAATTCTGGTACCAGGACAAAATTCATGCTCCAGAACCCATGCCCCCATTGGACCTGATCTTCCAGGAGGCGTGGCAGATGGCCCTCTCGCAATACACCACCAGGGTATTCTGCATCCCACCTGCCCAAGGGATCGCACACAGGATGGTTGGGTGCTACATGTATATTAGTGCCCTTGCGCCACCACCAGAGGCCATCATTGGTGAGAAGGCCCAACTCTTTGAGAAGAGGGTCTTCTATGTATTTGAGCACTATGATGAACTGTGGGACAAATGGCTGACCAAATTCAAGGCCTTAGGCGAAGAGATGGAAGCCGTGAAGGTTCCACAGGAACTTCCCAAATTCGTTCCCGAAGAGGAGGTTCTGCCCGCACCTAAAGGCTATTATGTGACCTACGACCTTATCGAGGCCTTCGACAAACTGGTCAATCAAATGTTTAAGGGCTGGCAGTATCATTTCGAGATGCTCAACCTGACCTATCTTGCCTATCTTATGTTCGCCGATGTGTGCAGGAAGCTTTTTCCGGGCATCAGTGAAAGCGCCATTGGTAAGATGGTAGCCGGCGCCTATGTCTCCATGTTTCGCCCAGAGGAAGAGCTCTGTCGACTAGCCAGATTGGCGCGTGACTCACGCGGTGTGGGAGATATTCTCAAAAAGGATGCCTCCGTGAAGGATAAGATCAAGGAATTGAAGAAGATCCCCGATGGCAAAGCGTGGCTTGAGGAATATGATAAGGCCACAGACCCCTGGTTCTATGTATCTTGCGGAAGTGGCTGGTTTCATCATGAAAGAAGCTGGATCACGATGCCTGAGGTCCCTTATGGCTATATCAAAGGCTATTTGGAACGTCTGGATAGCGGAGAAAATATCGAGCGCTCCCTGGATGAGATCGAGAAACAGAGGGATCAGATCGTTAAAGAATACATGAACCTGATAAAGACGGACGAAGACAAGAAGTCTTTCAATGACGCCTACAACACCATTCGATCCATTTACAGGTATGCGGAGGACCACCTCTTCTGGGTTGAGCACTGGTTTCACACTATATGGTTCCGAAAAATAAGGGAACTCGGAAGCCTCTTGGTCAACAACGGGATGCTCAATGAAGTGGACGACATATTCATGTACAACCGCTACGAAATTCCTCAGCTTCTCAGTGAATTGGCCATCGGTTGGGCGTTGGGCGTGGATGTACCCACCAGAGGCCAGTACTATAAGACCACGGCTCAGAAGCGAAGAAAGATTCTTGAGGCAGCGGGCAAGTGGAATGCCATACCTGCCTTGGGCGTACCCCCTGAAGAAGTGGCCGAACCCTTTACCATTATGCTCTGGGGTATCACCACGGACAAAGTAAAAGAGTGGCTCAAGGGCGTGGAAGCCCCGGCAACTGCGGATGTCTCAGAATTTAAGGGCTTCGCCTCTTCTGCGGGCGTTGTTGAAGGTCCGGCTAGAGTTCTGAAATTGTTCAAGGATATAGTGGATCTGCAACCTGGTGAGATTCTGGTCTGCCCGTCCACGAACCCTTCCTGGGCCCCCGTGTTTACCAAGATTAAAGCGGCCGTTACGGACATCGGTGGACTTACCAGTCATGCGGCTATTGTGTGCAGGGAGTATGGGGTTCCGTCAGTGACCGGTACGGGTCTTGCCACTCAGGTCATCAAGACCGGGGACATTCTCAAGGTCGATGGTGATACGGGTGTAGTCAATATTGTGAAAAGAGCAGGTTAGCATAAAGAATGGAGTGCCGGAGTTTTAGAGTCGCGCCACAGGAGATTTCACTCCATTACTCCGGTACTCCCCGGGCCCCGACTTTTCTTAGGGAATGAGGTGTTTGGCCCCAGGGCGGGCCAACACTCCCATACGCCTAAGGGAGAGATACTCCAAAAGATCCAATGAAGGAGTTCTAAATGGATTATATCCTTAACTTTGAGAGGGTGGACAAGGATTCTCTTCCGTTGGTGGGTGGCAAGAATGCCAGCCTGGGAGAGATGATCAAGGCGGGTATCCGGGTCCCGCCGGGATTTGCTGTGACCACCGATAGCTACCTGAACTTCATAACCGAGACTGGAATCAAAGATAAGATCTATACCGCACTGGCTGGAGTTAATCCTGATGATGTGGAATCTCTTAATAATGCAGCAGCTGAAGTTCGAAATTTGATCAACACCACCTCCATGTCGGAGGAGGTTCGAACAGCTATAGAAGAGGGTTACGCTCTGCTTTGTGAGAACTGCCTTGTTGAAGTTGTACCTGTGGCCGTTCGCTCCAGCGCCACAGCTGAAGATCTGCCCACAGCCAGCTTTGCAGGGCAACAAGAAACTTATCTCTGGATTCAGGGGGCATCTCAGGTTGGTGAAAGCGTTCAGAAATGCTGGGCCAGTCTGTTTACACCCCGCGCCATCAGTTACAGGATCAAGAATAATTTTCCCCATGAAAAGGTGTTGATCAGCGTGGGAATACAGAAAATGGTCAACTCCAAGGCAGCGGGGGTGATGTTTACCCTTAACCCGACTAATGGAGACCCATCGAAAGTAGTCATTGAAGGGAGTTGGGGGCTGGGCGAGACCGTCGTGTCCGGTTCAGTAAACCCCGATAAATTTGTCGTGGACAAAGTACTCATGGAGGCCAGCGAAAAGACCATATCGAACAAGCACATTGAATGTATCTTTGACCCGAGTAAGGGGGAAGTGGTCAATGCGGATGTGGATCCCAACAGGCAGGGCACATGCTGCATAGAGGATGAGGAAGTAAAGGCGCTCGTAAAGATGGGAAAAGAGATCGAAGCCCATTACGGGCGTCCTATGGATATCGAGTGGGCCATTGATAAGGACATGCCTTTTCCGGAGAATATGTTTATTGTTCAAGCCCGTCCAGAGACCGTGTGGAGTCAGCGAGAGAAGGAACCCGTTCTCGGTAAAAAGAGTGGGTATGAGCTGCTGATGGAAAAGGCCTTATCCACCATAAAAGTCAAGTGATAGATACGAAAGAAGGCCGCCGGGGCCACAAGGAGGATATCTGTGCTCGAAATCAGGGAGATAGTCAGATGTAGAGATTAGAAAGAGGCACAGCGACCTTTATAACTTAATTTTTAGAAAGGAGTAGGACATGAAAGACTTGAGGGATTTTATTGCCAAATGCGAAGAGGAGGGGCAGCTTCACAGGATCAAGGCGGAAGTAGACTGGGATCTGGAGCTCTCCCATATTGCCAAGATCAATGAGGAGAAAAAGGGACCCGCTCTCCTCTTTGAGAACGTCAAGGGCTATGACTGGCCCATTATCACCAGCACTTGCACGACCACGGAAAGGCTCGCCATCATCATGGGCATGCCCAAAGAGACCCCACTGGTTGAGCTCATGAGGCACTGGGTGGAAATAGGGAGTAGGAAAATCCCACCCAAGTTGTTAAAGACCGGGCCGTGCAAGGAAAACAAGATGATGGGGGACGAGGTGGACCTGTTTAAATTTCCCGTGCCCAAGTTTTTCCCCAGGGACGGGGGGCGTTATTTCGGGACAGCCCACAGCGTGATTACCAAAGACCCGGACTCGGACTGGGTCAACATCGGGACCTACCGGCTCCAGCTGCTCGAGAAGAATATCCTGGGGACCCAGTTCATCAAGGGAAAACATTCAGATATTATGCTCAAAAAGTACCAGGCCATGGGCAAACCCATGCCGGTAGCCGTCGTTGTGGGCTCGGATCCCATCATGTTCGTCATGGGCGGCGCCAGGTTCTCCGCATTTGAGTCCGAATATGATCTGGCCGGCTCCATCCGCGGTGAGCCCATAGAGGTGGTTAAGTGCGAGACCAACGACCTGATCGTCCCTGCCGGGGCGGAAATCATCGTGGAGGGCGAGGTGGATGCCGATGAGTTTCTGGATGAAGGGCCCTTCGGCGAATACACGGGCTACTATTCGGGGGTGGGGGCCAGCCCACGGAATTTTATCAAGGTCAACTGCATCACCCACCGGAACAACCCCATCTTCATGTCCACGACGGTGGGCCGGGCCGTTACCGACACCCACATGTGCCTGGCCCTTGCATACGGCTCCACCCTGTGGCAGCAGCTTACTGACATGAGGATCCCTGGAATCAAGGCCGTCTACTGTCCCCCAGAGGCAGCGGGAAGGTTCATTGCCATTATTTCCATGACACAGATGTATCCGGGCCATGCAGATCAGGTCCTGACCGCGGCCATATCGACCGAGATGGGGGCTTACGGCCTTAAGACGGTCATCGTGGTGGACGACGACATCGATCCTTGGGACATTCCCAGGGTCATGTACGCCCTGGCCTTCCGGTTTCAACCCAATCGTTCCCAGGTCATTAAACGGGGTCGGTCTACGCCCCTAGATCCTTCCCTGCCCATTGATCAGCGGTGGATAACGGGCCGTCTCCTTCTTGATGCGACCATCCCCTATGATTGGGAAAATAAACCTATCAGAATCGAGCTGGATCCTGAAATGGTCAAAAAAGTCCAGAGCCGCTGGAGCGAACTGGGATTTGAGTAACCACAAACGGACGCGGACAAAGACAGGCTTTATTTGGCCGAGTCCCGGCCGAATAAAGCCTGTCCGGTCCAAATGAAGGTTCTGGGTAAGTGAAGCACCCCAACTCAAGGCGCGGGGCATATTTTGCGAAGCCAAGCGTAACTGCGCCGTAGCGTAGCACCCGCCTTCGCCAGGGCTTCGGCGCGGTCGCCCTTCTTTTCCCCTCCGCGGCAAGCCGCGGAGCATCCACGCGCCCGTCCTCCGCAGTAGCCTGCTACGGAGGATGGAAAGGCGAGTGAGGAGATCTGATCATGTCAGATGAAAAAATTTTAGCGGGCAAAAAAATTCTCATTGTGGATGACGAGCCTGATGTATTAGACGTTTTGGAAGAACTACTATCCATGTGCCATGTGACAAAGGCGTCAACATTTGATGAAGCCAGAAAGCTGCTGGAATCAGAGGATTTCGATCTGGCCATTCTGGATATTATGGGTGTTGATGGCTACAAGCTCCTGCACATTGCCAGGAAGAAAAACATTACAACCGTCATGTTGACAGCCCACGCATTCAGTCCTGACAATCTCGTGAAATCCATAAAGGAAGGAGCCGATTCTTACCTCCCCAAGGAGGAGATGAAGAATATTACGGTTTTCTTGATCGATATATTGACGGCCCAAAAAGAGAAGAAAAGTCCATGGGGTCCTTGGCAGGAGAGGTTGCCCTCCTCCTATTTTGAAAAGAGATGGGGCGCTGCGTGGCAAGACGAGGACAAGGAATTTTGGGAGAGATTCAGGGCAAGTATTAAAGCCAGGAAATCCTGATCAATTCTTAAGTTGGGAGATGAGCCATGGGGATTGCAGTGGTTGGCATGCTTGATGAGCGGGAAGAGGGCCTGAGCATCATAAAGCAACACATAGAGAGACGAGGACATAAAGCGATCCTGATAGATATCACCATAGGTACCGGTGCGATCACGTCCTCTCTAGGAGCGGAGATCTCCTGCGAAGACCTGGCCAAGGCTGGTGGAACAACCATAGATGCCATCAAGGCGATGTTGGCCAAAGAGAGAGACAAAGCCACGTCCATTATGGCGGCAGGCTTGGGAAAAAGATTGGTTGATCTTTACCAGGCTGGCGAACTGGAGGGGATTATAGCTGTCGGCGGCATGACAGGGACATTCATCACCCTCTCTGCCATGAAACAATTGCCATTTGGAATGCCCAAGGTCCTCATCTCCAGCGTAGCGGCCATGCCAGCCTATGCGAAGAAGCTAGCGGAGTATTTTGGGGTCAGGGACATCACGGTGATGCACAGTGTGGTTGATACGGTGGGCCTAAATCCCTTGGTGAGGAATCTGATGGTGAATGGCGCTGGCGCCATATGCGGTATGGTTGAGGAATGGGAACCATCCGCAGAGGCAGAAAAACCCTCTATTGCTATCACCGAATTTGGCTTCTGCGATAAGGGTGCCCATTATGTGAGAGAACTGCTGGAAAAGGATTACAATATCATCTCCTTCCACGCCACCGGATTGGGTGAAAAGGCGGCCGTAGACCTGGTGAGCCAAGGTTTGTTTGAGGCCTTTATTGATCTCGTCCCCGCCGGCTACAGCGAATACCTATTGGGGGGAAACCGTGCCGCAGGGCCTGACCGGCTAGATGCTGGCTGCAAACTGGGTAGGCCTTACATTCTTTCTCCTTGTGGCTTCGACATGATAAGTTGCGGTCCCATTCAGCGAAAGGACGAAGGTGACCCCCTTTGGGTCTCCCGCAAGCTCGCGGACAGGAAACTCCTGGTTCAGGATGCCATGAGGGTCCAAGCCAGAACGAGTCTGGAAGAGATGCACACCATTGCGCAGGCCGTGGCTGAAAAACTCAACAAGCACGAAGACAAAAAACGTGTCAAGTTTGTCATACCGACCCAGGGTTTCTCCTCTATCAGCGTTAAGGGAGGTGCCCTGTATGACCCGGATTTGGACCGGGCCTTTATTGATGAACTGAGAAAGAATTTGGACCCCGAAATAGAAATCATAGAGGTTGAGACCCATATCAACACACCGGAATTTGGTCATTCCGTTGTAGAGACCCTCAAGCAGATTCTATGAATGAAAATGATATTCATGATATTAAAGAGTGATAGATAGCTGAACAAGGAAAGAGAAATTCATATGATGACACAACGCATTGTGATAGGAATTTCAGGGGCAAGCGGCGTGATTTACGGCATAAAACTGCTCAGTCTACTTCAAGAAAAGGACTTTGAGACCCATCTCATTATCTCCGAATCCGGAAGGCAGAATATTGAGATTGAGACGGGCCGCAAGGCTGATGACGTGGCTGCCATGGCCGACTATACCTATGACAACAAGGATGTGGGCGCCGCTCTCGCCAGCGGCTCATTTTTGACCGAAGGGATGGTGGTTGTGCCGTGTACCATAAAGACGCTATCCGGGATTGCCAATTCTTACACGAACAACCTCCTTGTGAGGGCGGCCGATGTGACTTTGAAAGAAAAGCGGAAACTGGTTCTCGTGGTCAGAGAAACGCCACTCCATGTAGGCCATCTCAGCCTCATGATGAAGGCCGCCAATATGGGTGCCCATATTTTGCCACCCGTACCCTCTTTCTACCATCGACCGAAAACCATTGAGGACATTATTCATCAAACCATAGGGAAGATCTTTGATTACTTGGGTATAGAGCACGATCTTTTTGCACGCTGGGGTGAATAAGGCAGAGAAAAATGAGGTCCTTTGTTTCTTGAGATGGGCTTTTTCCGTCAGCGTCTACGGCATTAATATTCGGGCGGTAATCCTTTGAGTTGAGCCAAGGAAAAGACGGGACCATCCTTGCAAACATATTGATCTCCGATATTGCATCGCCCACACATGCCAATTCCGCATTTCATGCGCATTTCCAGTGAAAGGATAATTTTTTCAGGGGAAAACGCTCGTTCTTCCAGGACCGGCTCCGTCAATTTGATCATAATGGGCGGACCGCAAACAATGGCGATGGCATTGTCCGCACTGGTGATCTTCTGTTTCGTTATCTCTGGCACAAAGCCCACATTATATTTCCAATGGGGATCATCGGTGGCATCCACTGTGATGTGCACGTTGATGTCATTCCTTTTTTGCCATTCTGCCAGCTCATCCCTGTAAAGCAACATACCCGGAGTTCGGGCCCCGTATATGACGGTGATGTCCTTGAACTTTGGACGATTCTCCGGATGTAGCATGTAGACGATACTTGATCTCAATGTGGTGAAGGCAAAACCACCACCAATGATCACCACATTTCTTCCTTCCATTGCCTCCCAGGGATACCAGTTCCCCAGAGGCCCCCGGAGGCCCATCACATCACCCTCTATCATGTCATGGAGATGGTTTGTGACAAGCCCCACCCTATTCACCGTAAAGGAGAGAAAACCCTTTTCGGTGGGAGATGAGGCGATTCCGATGGGGATCTCTCCCTTTCCTGCTATGGACAACTCCGCAAATTGGCCAGGAACATAGGTAAACTTCTTCTCATCTTTAGGATTGAGGAAGACCAATCTAAAGGTCTTGAGATTTTCATCTTCAGTCTCTGTGGTAATCTTATCGATACGAACCGGGTAGGGCAAATACGGATTTCCCAATGCTAAGCCCCTTCATCTTTAATTTGACGTCTCGGAAATTCTACAGCTTATTGAGAATAAACATGTTTTTTAAACACATGAGCTCCTGCCTCCCACATGCCTGCCCGCCATTGCTCTCGCGCAGCCGAGGCAGGCGGGGAATAATGGAATGATGGATTAATGGAATGTTGATTTAAAAGGAGAATTTCCATTTCTTGATATTCTCCCTCGCATGTCAAGATGGATTTCTCCAGTAAAACAAAATCCCAATTTTCCAAAACGCAATATTCCAACACTCCGGTATTCCAACATTCCAATTGGGGCGAAGCCCCTAACTTGATCAACAGTTGTTCATTAATTCGAAAACCTGTCTAATATCTATGTTCACGGGACAATGCTGGACGCAACGACCACATCCTGAGCATTGAACGCCATTGTCGTACTTGTCCACATAATACTTTCCTTTGTGCATAAACCGCTGACGCACACGCTGGACTTTTCGCTCTCTCGGATTATGACCAGAGGCGTGAAGAGTGAAAAGCGGAAACATGCAGGAATCCCAGTTCCTGATACGATCTCCAGCCTTACCCAATACCTCATCCTGGATATCGAAACACCAGCATGTGGGGCAAAGATAGGTGCAGGTGCCGCAATTGATGCACGCAAAGGCCGTCTCTTCCCAGAAAGGTGCTTCAAAGACTTCCTTTACCGCCTTTTTACGCAACCTATCTGTAGGGACCGCAGATGTTATTTTTTCCACAGCGGCTGCGGCCAATTCTTCAGCCTGTTCCAGGGCAGATTCATGGGCCGGAGATTTCTGTCCTGTCTTTTCTAAAAATGTTTCCCCTTTTTCGGTCAGGGCCCGGGCCAAAAGGGAATCTCCCAGGTCGACTAAGAGCACATCCAGCCCTTCCCCGTCAAAGGGTCCTCCTCCAACGGATGTACAAAAGCATGTGGAGCAGGGGGCATTGCAACCGAGTCCCACCAAAGTGGTCGCCTCAAAACGCTGAACCCACCACGGATCTCTGTATTCAGGGTTATCAAAATTGATTCTGACAATCTGAAAGGCGTGTGCATCGCAAGGCCTTATTCCCACTATCGCCTGGGGTAAATATGCTTTTGACGCCTCCTTCAAGACCCCGGTCTCAGGGCTTTTCTTGTCAAGAGCGTATTCAAACATGCGCTCCGATTGAGGATAGATGAGGGACTTGGGGGAAAGGCGCGTGTTCCGAAATGTGAAGTCAGGCCTCTTCCCCTCTTCCATGGACTTGAAAGAGTGAAAATCCCCTTCCTTGACCGGAACGAATACCTTATAAGCTTCTCGCAGGCCTTCTAAAGTCTCCGTCCATTCTTCCTTGGTGAACAGGGTGTTAAGCATAAAATTTCCGTTTTTCTTTCTCGCTTTCTCTGTGCATTGCTCCCCGATCTCCGAGCCGGAGCCCCAAAAGGCCGGTGCCTCCTTTCTATTTGGTCAGCCGGGGGCATGAGGGTCTCTTTTCAAGACCGCAACCCAAAAGACGCCACCTCTGTCGAGCCGAAGCCCCTGGCGTAGGCTGATCATCCCTGCTCTGCTGAATACGGCTCCCTCAGGGAAATTCAACAGGGCCCGCTCTAGACTGGCCTCATCTATCGAATGAACGCGTTGTAATCATCGGGTCTGTATACGTCCAAGGGCGGTCTCTGATCCAGATTGAGCCCCGCCTCCCAGGAAAAAAACGCCTGCGCGTCCTTGTTTAGCTTCTTGGTAAACTGCCTTACCGGAACACCCACCGGGCAAACCCGCTCACAGGCGCCGCAGTCGGTGCATCGCCCGGCACAATGGTAAGCCCGCAGAATGTGAAATGTCATTGTATCTATGGGATCAATACTCTTTCCCACCCATTGCGGCCTTGATTCGTCCACAAAGCAAGTGGGACAGTAACACAAAGGGCAGGCCTCTCTACAAGCATAGCACCGGATGCATCTGGAAATGGTCCGCATGAAAAATCCCCACTTCTTCTCGCTACTCATTTTCTCAGTCTTTTCCACATCTTTGTATGCAGCGACTGTCTGCTGCTCTTCAACGGGTTCTGCCACCATTTCATCGTATTCCACAGGATTTCGATGGGTACAGATGCTGCAGTTGGTTTGAAGAAATGCCTGCTTGTCAAACGTCTCTTCAAAATCCCTGCCGCTGACAGTGAATTGGGCGCCCTTTTCCCTGACCTCCCATATTTCCCTCAAACCCACAGCCCTTTCCACGGCTCTGTGATTGATCATGCCGGTGCAAGGGATCCCAACGATATAGAGCTGTTCACGTCTTATCTGATTTTCTATGACATGGGTGACCATGTTGCGGGAATTGCAGCCATTCGCCACAATACCGATTCTATCTGTTCTCTTTGTAATATAATTGCAGAGATTTAGACCGCAGTGACTATCCCAGTGAAGGAGATCGGCCTCTTCCGGATTTCTGATGAGAACAGGCGCATTCATCATGGGCATTGTGCCTTTCTTGTAACCGATAAAGACGTCTACAGCACCCTTTTCAAGAAGGTTCCTGGCGATTTCTCTAATCTTTTCAATGTATTCAAGCATTACGCCACCTGCGCTCTTTTCTTTATAAGGTATCTGGCGGGGCCCAGCCTTTTCACTTCCTCTGTGATGTTTTGGGCCAGCTCAACAAATTTTGTGGCCTCGGCGGAAGATATCCAGGAGAAATGGAGCCTGCCCGGCTCGATGCCGATATGCTCCAAAAGCCCTTTGAGTAAAGCGAATTTCCTTCGCGCATAGTAATTACCCTCCAGGTAATGACAATCCCCTGGATGTCACCCTGAGACCCACACACCGTCCGAACCCTGACGGAAAGCGGCCAGTATAAATTTAGGGCTTACCCGGCCAGAGCAAGGAACCCTGATAATCCTCAAATTGGGGGGATATTGAAGACGGCTCACACCGGCCAGGTCTGCTGCACCATAACTACACCAGTAACAGAGAAAAGTCGTAACCTTTGGCTCCCAGTCGTTCATCTTACCTCCTGGTTTAGAATCACAATCTCCTTTTTTGCATTTTTTAGAGGCGTCATAGCATATAATGTTTTTCTAAGCCATGGCTGATTTTTTCTGCCGATTCCTTAATCGCCTCTATGACGGTTTTCATCTTATCGTCATTCAAACTCGTCTTGAATCCTACAACCCAGATGGCTGATATTAAATGATTATCTGCCCTGATCGGTGAGGCCACGGCTCGGACGCCAAGGATGTACTCCTCATAATCTGTAGCATATCCTTTCTCCCTCGCCATCCTTGCCGCCTGAAGATATGCCTCCGGATCTGTGATCGAATGCTCTGTAAAACGGAAAAGTCCCTTTTTCCGTATGATTTCCCTGGCCTTCTCATCACTCATAGTCGCCAAGAAAACTTTTCCTACAGCCCCGGCAAGCAGCGGAATGCTGGTCCCCTTGGTAGAAGTCATTTTGAGGTCCTGCCTGGACTCAACGATGTCAAGTATGGTGACGCGTTCTCTGTTCAGGACGCCCACAAAGACCGATTCCTGCGTCTTTTCCATCAAATCTTCCATGACGGGTCTTACCAAGTCTTTTAAATCGATCTGGGAGTAGGCGGACCTCCCCAGTTCAAGGAGTGTGAGGCCCAATATATACCGCTTTGTCGCCGGGTCTCGTATGATGGTCCCTAGCTCCTCTAGGGCTGAGGTTATTCCGTGGACGGTGCTCTTGCCCATTTCAAGACGCTTTGCCAGCTCACTGATGCCCAGTCCCCCATCGGTGTCGGAGATGAGCTTCAGGATTTGAAAGGCCTTTTTTACGGAAGGTGCTTGATACTTTTCGGACATTGTTCGGCATGCTGAACGATTTTCGACACTTTACATCCTTTGCTATCGCCTGTCAATAACTATTTATGCCGACACTATTTACTCATTAGCCCCATGCTAGAGAACCTAGAGGGCAGACTTTTCCCCTTGACAAAAAGGCGAAACCTGTTATCATTCGATCAATTTGCTGTTCATAATAATGAACTTTTCAACCGAGGCCAAGAAAATAAGGCAAGGCCTCGGATGGGTCTCATCCCGGGTATGATAGGGGTTAGTTGCTTTGAGACAGAAAGCGGTGCTCGTCATAGGTGGTGGTATTGCAGGCATTCAGGCCTCCATAGACCTGGCCAATATGGGCATTAAGGTCTACCTTGTTGAGAAGAAACCCAGCATAGGGGGACGAATGGCCCAACTGGACAAGACCTTTCCCACCAATGACTGTTCAATGTGTATCCTAGCCCCTAAGATGATCGAATGCGCGAACCATGACAATATCGAGCTCCTGACCTATTCAGAACTGTCAGAACTTACAGGCAAAGCGGGGAGATTTAAGGCCAAGGTCATAAAGAAGGCCCGTTTTGTAGAAGAGGACAAATGCGTCGGTTGTGGGGAGTGCGCAGAGAAGTGTCCCACAAAGGTGGATGATGAGTTCAATACCGGCCTGGGAAAAAGAAAGGCGATTTATAAGTATTTCCCCCAGGCCGTCCCCTCCACGTATGTCATAGATCCGGATTATTGCCGGACTATGCAAGGAAAGAAGTGCGGTGTCTGTGAAAAAATATGTAAGGCAAAGGCCATCAATTACGGACAGAAGGATAAGGTCTTAGCCCTAAATATAGGTGCTGTCGTTCTGGCCACCGGATTTGATCTTTATGACGTGGCTCCCTTGATGGAATACGGTTGGGGAAGGATCAAGAATGTCATCACGGCCATGCAGTTTGAAAGAATGATATGCGCCTCTGGCCCCACCGGCGGTCACCTAAAGCGCCCCTCCGATGATAGGGAACCCGAGAGATTGGCCTTCATTCAATGTGTGGGATCAAGGGATATCCGGCACAAAAGGTATTGTTCCGCCGTCTGCTGTATGCATGCCACTAAAGAGGCCATTCTGGCCCGTGAGCACTATCCGGGGCTCACATCAACCATATTTTATATGGATATGAGGGCAGCTGGAAAAGGTTTCCAGGAGTACGTTCGCAGGGCCAAAAGTCAGTACGCCGTGGAATACATACGTGCGAGACCGGGCCGGGTAACCGAGATTGAGGAGAATGAAAATCCGGTCATTCATTATGAGGATACGATCAATAGGTCCTTCAGGGCCAGAGAATTTGATATGGTCATCCTATGTCAGGCCCTCGTACCGAGCCGGAGCAATCAAACCATCGCAGAAAATCTAGGCATTGAATTGGATGAGTTCGGTTTTATCTCCGCACCCCAGGAACTCATCAATCCGTTCGGTACGACCCGAGAGGGCATCTTTGGATGTGGCTTTTGCCAAGCTCCCATGGACGTCCCTGATTCTGTCATCAGGGCATCGGCAGCAGCGTCCAAGGTGGCCGAAGTCCTTGCACATGGTTCTTAGAGAAAGACACCCATATGCCAATTAGAGTAGGGGTTTTTATTTGCCACTGTGGAACAAACATCGGCGGTATCGTTGATGTGCCGAAGGTTGTGGAGTATGCGTGGACCCTACCCCATGTCGTTTATGCCGAAGGCAATCTCTATACCTGCTCTGAGGACGGCCTCTCTTCCATCCGGAGCATGATAAAGAAACATCATCTCAATCGGGTGGTGGTCGCCTCCTGTACGCCGCGTACACACGAACCTCTATTCAAACGAAATTGTGAGCTGGCCGGCCTGAATAAATACCTCTTTGAGTTTGTGAACATAAGGGAGCATTGCTCCTGGGTCCATATGAACCGCCATGAGGACTCCACATTAAAGGCGAAGGACCTGGTTCGCATGGGGGTGGCCAAGGTGAGTCTTTTAAAGCCGCAAGAGGATTTGTCCACAGAGGTTATAAAGGCCACTTTAGTCATTGGGGGTGGAATTTCCGGTCTGTCAGCTGCCTTGACTCTCGCCAACCAGGGCTATAGGGTTGAATTAATCGAGAAGAAAGATAGGCTGGGTGGGCTTTTGAGAGAAATAAACAGGGTCTTTCCCACGAATGAGCCCTCTGCAGACCTCCTGGACCCCTTAATCAATGCGGTCTCAAATCACGAAAGAATAAAGGTCCATCTTGGCGTGGAACTGACCGAGGTAAATGGTTTTCTAGGGAATTTTCAGGCAGTGATTAGGAAAAAGGGTAAGACCCATGAGTTGAAGGTGGGCACCATAATTGTGGCCGTCGGCGCAGAGGAACTTAAGCCTGCAGGGCTGTTTGGATATGGTCAGTTTCATAATGTGATGACCCAGCTTGAGTTCGAGCAGAAGTTTAAGTCAAATTACGCTGATCTGAACCGGGTCGTCATAATAAACTGCGTTGGCGCAAGGGTTGAGGAAAGGACCTATTGTGGACGTTTTTGCTGTATCACAGGCATGAAGAATGCCATCTTGATAAAGGAGGCGAATCCGCAGGCTGAGATAAGTATTATGCAAAGGGATATTATGGCCGGCGGAAAAGTCTTTGAGGACTATTACCGCAGAACACTTGAAATGGGAATTAGATTCATCCGCTATAATGTGGATCGGCCTCCTCAAATTATGGGTTCCGATAATTTGGCCGGAAAGGTTGAAGTCTACCATGAGCTTATCGGAAAGAATATGGTCATCGACGTGGATCTCGTGCTTCTAAACACCCCCCTTGTGCCCAGAGAGGATAACGAGCAACTTTCCAAGATCATGAGAATCCCCATTGGAAGTGAGGGATATTTTTTGGAGGCCCACCAGAAGCTCAGACCGGTGGAGTTTCCATCCGACGGTCTCTTTATTGCTGGATGTGCACGTTACCCCACAGAGATATCGGAGTGTATTGCGCAGGGCTATGCGGCAGCAGCCAAGGCCGCTGTCCCCATGGCCCAAGGACAGGTGGTCAGCGAGGCATTTACCGCTGAGGTGGACCCGTTGAAATGCTCTAACTGCGGGAGGTGTGTGGAAATCTGTCCTTTCGGAGCTATAGATTGGTCCGATTGGAAGGATACCATGGGAGAGCGCAGGAAAGTAGCCCTGGCCAACCCTACCGAGTGCAAGGGATGTGGCTTATGCGTGGCCTCTTGTCTCAGTGGTGCTATACAGCTAAAGGGATTTACTGATGAGGAAATATTGGCCATGGTTAATACCACAGCAGAAACGCATGAACTAACCCTCGCTTAGGGACCCCATGACAGACAGGAGAAATTGAACTGAAAACAGAGATTGAGCAGCTCATCCGAGAAAACAACCTCTACCTTTGTTTAGAGTGCGGTAAATGTTCTGCTGTCTGCCCCATGCTAGACTTTTACGGGGAATATGTCTACGATCGTTCCCCTAGAGGCGTCGTAGAGCGACTATCACTTGACCCTGAGAAAATCGATGATGAAGCCTTATGGTATTGCCTAACCTGTAAGGAGTGCACTTTCTTCTGCCCGTGCGGGATCAATTTCCAGGGCTTTATGATGAAGCTAAGGGAACTCTTACTGCAACGTGGATATGACAAGCATGCCCTCTTCTGTTCTGTGTGCGGCAGGTACATCATGCCCAAAAAGGAATTTGAACACCTACAAAAAGGCGAGGGGGCTGACAAAATAGGTGAGCTTCTGTCCGTGTGTGAAAGGTGTAAGAAAAACAGTTACGTGGACATCGTATACAAGGTGTGCTCTGGGCACAAGGGATGATGCGTCAATTAAGCGGTTGGGTGCTGGAAATATATAAGGTCGTAGGCCAAGCGGTTTCTTAATCGCTTGCCTGCCTCTAAGCTCACTTTTAATATTTCTGCTAGAAATAGAAAGGAGAAACCATTATGGCAATCGACACAGAGAAGCTGTCAGGGGCCGAGAGTCTCAGGAAAACCAGGACCTACGGCAAATTCAGGTGCCATAATCCAAGTTGTATGGGAAGAATTACGGTAGAGCGAGGGGCCAAGGTATGCAAGTGCCCCGAATGCGGTCTGGAGTTCCGTGTATCTTGGATCCGCCCTGATTTTCCTCGTATACGAGGACCTGTGTGGGATGTGAACAAAAGAATCGCCCAAGAGACTGCGGCCAAAAAGGCGGCAGAAAAAAAGCAGTAAAGAAAGGGGAATAAAAAATGGCATTAGATAGGAAGGTAGCTTACATCGATCTTTCCAAGGGTGAGATTGAAATCCGGCCCATCCCGCTTGAGGTTCGAAAAAAATTCCTCGGCGGTAGAGGGCTGGATGCATATTTGCTTTATAACCATACGAAGAAAGGCTGTAATCCGCTCGGCCCTGGAAATGCGCTCATGGTGAGCGGCGGAATCCTATGCGGGACCTGTGCTTCTGCCACATCTAGAACGCACGTCATGGCAAAATCACCGCTCACAAATTTAATCGGTAGCACCAATATGGGAGGGTTCTTTTCTCCGGAAATGGCCTGGGCCGGATTTCACCACCTGGTCATCAAGGGCAAAGCGAAAAAGCCCTGCTATCTCTGGATCCACAACGGTGAAATAGAGATACGAGATGCCGACAACCTGTGGGGGAAGTCTGTTACGGAAACGCAATGGGCCATCAGGGAAGAATTGGGAGATGAGGACATCAAGAGTTTGGTGATCGGCCCGGCCGGTGAGAACCTGGTCAGATTCGCCAATGTGATGACAGGGATCAAGAACGCTGGGGGTAGAACGGGCATGGGTTGCGTGATGGGGTCCAAAAACCTCAAGGCCATAGCTGCTAGAGGAACAATGGACATAAAGATTGCCCATCCTGTGGAGGCCCTTGAGTACAACAAGCGATTCATTGATCAAATTACAAGCTCCAAAGTAAATCAGACCATGGGTACCCTCGGGACACCTTTCATCTGGGGAGCGACCAATACCTGGGGCGGTGTAAGGACCAGGAATTTCCAGCACAACCAGTGCGAATATGCGGATGACATCGAACCGGAGAGGCTGGATGAGATCGCTACGGAAACCATGGGAGAGCATCACATGACCGGGTGCTTCGCTTGTCAGGTGCACTGCCGTGCCCAGTATAAGATTCCGTCTGGCCCCTTTGCAGGGACATATGATGAAGGCCCCGAGTACACCACACAATGCGCATTTGGTGCACAACCGGACACCAAGAATGCCGTGACCGTACTGACTGGGAATCATCTGGTCAATCAGTACGGCATGGATTGCCTGGAAACGGGAAGTCTTATCTCCTGGGCCATGGAGCTCTATGAAAAGGGAATCCTCACCAGCAAAGAGACTGACGGCATGGATCTGAGATTCGGGAATGATGAAGCCCTCCTGGAGATGGTGGAACGCATTTGCTATAGAAAGGGCTTTCTCGGAGATACACTGGCTGACGGAGGCATCTTGGCCGCTGAAAAGATTGGCAAGGACTCCTTTGAATATCTCGTTCAGGTCAAGGGGATGTCCAACCTGAACTCGGACGAGCGGGCAACGCCAGCGCTGGCACTTAACGTGGCCACGGCCTCAAGGGGTTCAGATCATTTGAGGAGCCGCCCTGCTATTGACCTCTACCATTTGCCCGAAGAAGTCCTGAGGAAGATATACAGCAATCCTGTGCCCTACGATGGGCCGTTGACCTCCGAACACACCGATTATGAGGGAAAGCCTTGGCAGGTCTTTTGGCAAGAAACTTGTTTCATGGGCGTGGACTCTCTCGGGATTTGCAAATACCACACCACCTTTCTCGGGCCAACCCTTCCCAATTTTGAAGATTGGTCCAGGGTACTCTATTACAATACGGGACTGGAATTGACTCCTGAAGAGATCTGGACCATTGCTGAGAGGTGTAACAATATGGAGAGACTCTTCAATCTCAGGGAGGGATTGATAAGGGATGACTTGGTAAAAGGCGACATGCTTTGTCACCGCTATTTCGATGAACCGTGCACGCGCGGAGCGCCTGATGTGATTGGAATGACTATAGATAAGGAAAAGTTCAAAAAGATGCTTGATGAATTCTATGAGCACCATGGCTGGGACAAAAACGGTGTTCCTCTTCCCAAGACGCTGAAGAGACTAGACATAGAGAAAGAGCCATCCCATCTGCTCTAATGACTGGAAAGGAGAAGATCCATGGAGAAAATGTTGATGATAGACTACCAAAAGTGCACCGGCTGCCGACTCTGCGAGCTGGTCTGCTCAGTTATGCATGAAGGTGTTTCCAACCCCGCCAGAAGTCGTATAAAGGTCATGAAGTGGGAGTCAGAGGGATTGTATATCCCCATGTCCTGTCAGCAGTGTGAGGATGCGCCATGCATGAATGTGTGCCCTGTTAAAGCCATCTCTCGCGATAAGGACTACGGTTTCTTATATGTTGATTATGATGTGTGCATTGGTTGCCGTAGTTGTGTGGCCGTCTGTCCTTTTGGGGCCATGAACTATAACGACGTGGACAAGAAGGTATTCAAATGTGACCTCTGCGGCGGCCAACCCCAGTGTGTAAGGTTTTGCGACGTAAAGGCCGTGGATTTTGTGGATGCAGGAAGGCTGAGCTTTGGCAAGAAAAAAGATGCGGCGCAGCGGTTATCCGCCGCACAGAGGGAAGCCGCGGCCCTGCAGGCATCCCTGTAATTTGCATTTTGGCCTTTCACTTATCCTGAGGTTTTTTGTCCAAAATGCCAAAAAGAGGTTTATGGCCCTGGCCATAAACCTCTTTTCTCGTTCCTATCAACTATACGCCTTATCCACCGGCGAGCATGAGAATAAGCTGGATTTCGTCCCCATCCTTAACAGACTTGGCCAGTTCTTCCGGGTAAGCACTCTCGTTGTTCACGTAGACTTCCACCACACTGAGCAGTTTACCCTTTTTATCAAACAGGCCTTCCTTCATGCCAGGATACTGTTTCACCAAGTGCTCGAGGCAGGCACCCACCGTGCCCCCTTGAACCTCTACCACCTCTAGGCCATCCGTATAGACACGATGGGTCTTATGGATGTTCACTTTTACACTCACATTCTTACTCCTTCCTGGTCAAATGCCCGAAGCACGCAAACTTAAGGCTCCTATTGAACTTAAATTCTCTGGACTCTAATTTCAACCCCAGGTTTCCCTCTTTTTCGTCTGGATAAAAGGGCATTCTCAGTATAACATCGACAAGAAGTCTGCTCCAATGCGAACAGAACAGCCCAGAATGAAAAAGGCAGAAGATGAAAACCTAACAGATATGCCTTGATGATTGGACACAGGATGTCACCTTCCAAAGGCCAGATAAATCTTAGAAAAAGGATGGCCATTATCACCAGCTACTTCGCCGGGGAGACCTATGGTCTGCTGGGACCTCAAATGGCCGCTACCATCATCCAAGAGAATACGCCCTATGATTGTATTGTCATAACGGTAGCGCGTGAAGATAATAAAACCATCCTCAAGAGGGCCCTAGCCGAGTATTTCGGAGGGGAAAGGCCTGTCATTGGTTTCTCCTTGTTAAGCGGCCGCCAAGACCTCTTCGACCTCGCTCAGGAACTCAGGGATGAAGGCGCCCTCACCATCTTAGCAGGCCCTCAGGCAGATGTGGACTACATGGGGGAGACGAATTGGCAGATTCATCCCCACCGGTTTCGTGGCCTTGCGGCAAGTTTTTCCTTGTCCCTGCACGGACCGGCAGAGCAGGCCATCCCCCTGTTACAAAGTCTGGGTAAAGATGGGTGGAAGGGGAGCCCCGGACTACTTACCCTTGGAGAGGATGGTGAAATCATTCAAAATCCCAAACAGGAATGGGATAGAAAGTTCTTGGGTCAAATGAGATGGAACAATATCTACAGAACAGGCAAAGCAGGGATTGTACCCCTGAAGATCGGCACCGGACAAGTATTACAGCAGATAGGATGCCCCTATGCGGCCCGGGAGCGGTCTGTTGAAATAGACGATCCCGTCTCCTTAAACAACGGGACAAAAAAGGTCAGGCTCCCATTCAAGGGATGTGCCTTCTGCGACGTGGCCGTTGATAAGGGATTTTACGGTGCATTGGAGATAGATACAGTTCTTCACCAGATCCGTTGCCTACCCGAACGGGAAGATGGCCGAAAAATCCCGTTTGAGCTGATCAATGAGAATCCTCTGCCAGTACTGCCAAGCTTATTGACAGCGCTCAGAGAAACAAAAATCAGGGTATCCCAGATAAACCTTATCATGCGGGCAGATTGGTTTCTGAAGGGGAAGAAACATTTGCGTGAGGCCCTGGAGCTGGCTAGGCACATGGGAGTGCGTCTCCTTTTGGCATCCATGGGCTTTGAGTCTTTCGATGATCACATATTGGGCAACCTAAACAAAGGATTGAGCATGGAGACGAACCTGCGTGCCATTCGCGTGATGAGAGAACTGAAGGAGGCCTTTCCGCTGGAATGGGGATATTCCAGAAAAGAGGGTGCCATCCACGGGTTCATCCATCCCACGCCATGGGATACGGAAGAGACCTCAGTCCATATTCAAAGAATCATAGACCAGTATGCCCTCGCCGTTGATATCCTTCCCCCTCATAGCACCCCTCTCATCATCCATCACGCCTCCGGTTTAGGGGATTGGATCCGGGAAATTGAAAAGAGGCATGGGGTCCAGTTCAGACGACATGGATCGATCATCGAGTGGTGGAGGGTTGGGGACAAATTCACCCTCTAAAACCTATGGATCCCACAATCTGAGTGAAGCACCCCGCTCTCCGAGCCGGAGGCCTAAAGGGAGGGGGCATCACGCGCAAGCTCGGTCAGCCGGGAAACGATGCCATCTCTGTCGGGCCGAAGCCCCTGGCTTAGGCTGATCATCCTCGCTCTGAAGAGCGGGGCCTACCTCCGTAGCAGGCTACTGCGGAGGACAGAGCCCTCTGGCATGTTTTGGTAAACTTTGACGGCCTACCTTCTGTTCTGTTCAGCATAGCGAACGATGCAATAACTCCGAGGCTTCTCAGGCTGGCCATCGTTTTTGGGCTATTAATCATATAAAATCATTTGCTTATAATATTTTTTAAAAAAATACACGGAATGTACTTGACAATGTATTTTTGCGGGCTATAATTAATTGTAGATTATTGTTCTTTATACTGAACGCAAACCGGGGAAGCGCTTGTAAGCAAAATAGGAGGAAAGGACGGACCTATGACACCAAAAACACTTTCCGTGGATCCTGCTAGATGTAACGGATGCAAAGACTGTGAACTCGCCTGCGCCAACAGACATAATGGTATGAGTAAGCCGACTATTAGCCGCATACGCATCATCCAAGGGGATGTTGTAGAAGGATTTTATCTGCCCATGACATGCCAGCATTGCGAGAATCCTCCCTGCTTGGCGGCATGCCCTAACAATGCCATATCGCGGGACAAGGAATTGAACAGGGTGATGATAGACGACGCACTCTGTATCGGATGCCAGATGTGCGTCTCCGCTTGTCCATTCGGAGCCATGGCATTTGATTCCGACCGGGGACTTGCCTTTAAGTGTGACCTGTGTGACGGAGATCCCGACTGTGTCCGTGCCTGCGAGCCGAAGGCCTTAGAATACGTGGAGGGGCACAAGCTTCACTATCCCCGAATCCGCGGCTCGGCAGAGAGGCACTATCAGGTTATACGCCACATGGTGAGTTAGTCACAAGAACCCCTGCCCTGCTCACCCATGATCTGAGAATGGGAATGAGAAAGCGTGAGAATTAGTGAGGAGTCCATACCATGTCTTTTTTTAGGGTAAATAAAAATTGCAATGGATGTTTAGCTTGCGTTCAGAACTGTCCTGCGAACGCCTTGAGGTCTGTGGACCGGGGCGAGGAAAGAACGCTCTTGCATAACATGACGCTCTGCGCCCGATGCGGGAATTGTTGGAGAATCTGCCCACAGAAAGCCATAGAATTTCACCACTTATTAGACGGTTCATGGGATGAGGTGGCCAGTATGAAGCTGGTCCGCTGCATGATCTGTAGTGAGCCTCTTTATACCTTGGATTTCCAAGAGACTGTGGCCGAAAAGGTCCCCCATAACCTTGAGCCACTGTGTCCGCATCACCGTCAGGCCCTTTCTCTCACGGCATGGAAACATCTTGCCCCCGCCCTGAGTGAAAATGAGGGAGTCCAATAATGATTGTAGGGAAGCGCAAACCGATTGAGGATATTGTCCAATCCATATCAGAATTTCGAAACGTCCTGATACTGGGCTGTGGGACCTGCGTAACCGTCTGCCTTACCGGCGGCGATAGGGAGGCACAGGCCTTGGCCCGGGATCTAGGTAATGGCAGATACTTCAAGGGAAATGGGCCAACCTTTCACGTGGATACTATCGAGAGGCAGTGCGAGTGGGATCTGGTGAAGACCCATCTCCATCTACCCTCGGATACGGATGCCATATTGTCTCTCGCCTGCGGAGCGGGTGTGCAGACCTTGGCCGACGTTTTCAGCCAACTGCCTGTCATACCGGCCCTAAATACCACCTTCCTGGGTGCCCTTGACGAGCCGGGCATCTGGCGAGAAAAATGCCAAGGATGTGGGGATTGCATTGTGGGCTATACGGCCGGGATATGCCCGATCTCTCGTTGTGCCAAGCGGCTCTTCAACGGTCCCTGCGGCGGCTCAACTCAGGGTAAGTGCGAAATAAAGGGGGACGTGGACTGCGCATGGCATCTCATCATCAATCGTCTTAAGGTACTGGGAAGGATCGACGACTATGAAAAGATTCATCCTCCAAAGGACTGGTCTCCCGATAGGGGAGCAGGGCCCCGAAAATTGGAGAGAGTCGTACGAGCAGAGTTGTCCTGATTAATCAACCAGGGCGATCTTCTCCGTTCCATCCTCGTTTACAAACTGCCGCAAAAAAAATCATCGCCATTCAGACAAGATCAAATTCCAAGAATTTTGAACGTTACCCGTCTAGCCTATAAGTTATATAAATTATATTTAAATAATATAATAATTATTGACAAATATGCTTATATTATTTAATATTATATAGAATTTGACGTAAATGGATTTTAACCTTGAGAAAAGCTGCCCCAAGCGCTTCAGCAGCATGCAGGAGGTATAAATTTGGCGATTACAATCGAAAGGCGCAAACACACCAGAGGTGACATAAGGTGGCCCATAACCGTCTTAGCCGATCACGGGAACATAAAAGGGGAAACAAGAAATATATCTGTGGACGGTTTATCCATCCGATGCGATGAACCCTTAATGATTAATGAGGTTTTTCGCATCGCCATCCTGCCCCCAGACCGCCAGGCTATAGGGGTCAGCGGCAAAGTGATCTGGTCAGATCTTTATGCGATTGACCCCAATGACACGGCTGTGGGTTTAGGCCTCTGTTTTGTGAGAATTTCTGATGAGGACCGCAAGATTTTTGAGGATGCGGTCTCCGCCCTCGTCTCGAAAAATGAAATGATAGGGGAAAACCGTCCAAAAGCTGCCCTTCAGTGAGGCTCCCCGCGCTCCTGCGCGGGGCATCTGGGGCAAAGCCAAGCGGAACTGCGCCGCACCCCCGCAACCAGGATCTCCCTCTCTCTATTCCTGCCTTGTGCTGCGCTGCAAAACGCCGCTCGCTATCCCACCTGCCCTTTAAAAGGCTTCTCTTATCTCTTTTCGGTATCCGATATATCTTCTGGAATGGGCGAGAGCTTTCCTTCTGCCGTCCGATAAGGAACAGCCCTAAGGAACATTCCGGCCTCACCCGTTTCAGCGATTCGCCAAAGTCGCCCGGTCACCGTATCGAGCATGAACTGGTCTTTGCTGGAATCGGATATCTGACCAAAAACGAACCGGCCACCCGCCGCGGTAAGAATTTCTTGTCGCGGTTTCTGTTGTGCCTGCGAGGATCCTATGCCAAACGGTTGTGGGAATACATCTGTGGCACTGATTAGCAAGAGTGAAATTAAAGTCAATGCCACCAAAAATTGTTTTCTGTTTCGCCCCATATTTACCCTCCCATGCAAGATGATTGCTTTCCTTAGGATGGCACAAGAGAGGAGCGTGTCAAGGCATTTATTTGTATGATGGTTACCTGGAGTATGTGGGGGCTTGAGGAGATTTTACTCTAATAATATCTTAGCCCAATTCGGTAAAATAGCTTGGCCTTACGCCTCTGCCAGAATCAACCCGTGGCTCAGACACAGTGACGTCCACATCGTCCGGATGCTCCTCGGTCGTCACTTTAATGCCTGTGACCCCTGGGACCCTTTTCACAACCTCGCCCATCCTCCTGACCAATTCCGATTCCTCGGCTAATGGGACATCCGTCTTCAGAGAAACAAATCCATTGTCTGTGCACACTTCCACGCCTGGTTTTACATCCGTTAGATAGGTTCGAACCTGGGCAGCGAGGGCCAAATCTTCCATCTTCTTCTTTAGTTCCGGCGTTGTCTGAAACTGCCCCAGCCCAGCGATCTGGCAAATGGTGGCCACGGCGTCCTGAATCGTAAGCTTTTCGATATGCAGGACGAGATCGTAAAGCCTGGGATCTGATGGATCGTATCCATAGAGTCTCTGGCTCCATTTTCTTCGCTGCTCATCCACTTTCCTTATGAGACGCAAGGCCTCTTTGCTTGAGACATCGTAGCGCTCCATCACATCTTCTACACGATCGGCCAACCCCAAAATAATCCGGACCTTCAGCACCTGTGGAATGTCTTTCACAAAAAAATTACAGGCGAAGCCATGATAGACCACGTTGTCTCTCTTCAGATGATTCAGGAGTGCCGCCTGAATGTAGGCAATGTACCTCTCTTTTCCACGGGTAAAGCGATCTAGAATCGAAGGGGCATCTTCAATGGCTTGCGTGAGCTTTACCTCGGGGATGTCGAAATCCTTTGAGGCGTTAAGCAAGACTTCTCGAGAGATGCAATCATATCCCAATCCCCAGGCGGTCTTCTCGGCAATCTCCCTGCCGGTTTGATATGAACCTCTTGAGATCGTGATAATTCCCATCTTCCACCTCCTTTACATCAGCGAGGAGCCATGCGGGTATCTTGTCTATGAATACTCCACACTATGAGATAAGGTGAAATATAGTCTAGCGACACCTAGGCGAAAAAGTGACCCAGATAGAGTGGGAAGATATTTCTTGGATTTGCGGGTTACCCGAGCTCTCCCTCCTGTAATTCACTCCAGAGGAGGACAGTTTCTTATTAGGTTAACTATGGAACCCGTCAAATGAATGATATTCATTTATCTTTCAGTTCCAGCGAATTGTCAAGTGAAATCTCTCTTAAAACGGCATTTGACGGCACCATTAAAGACTTGATAATGTCATGATGACACATTAGAAGATTCATGGGTAACATAGGATTTCATCTAACCGCATGAAACCCAACAGTTGGACAAAGGAGGATTTCTCATGAGCGTACTTGTCGATTTCTCCATCTTTCCGTTGGACAAGGGAGACAGCTTGAGCACCCATGTGGCAAGAGCCTTGAAAAAGATTAAGGAAAGTGGTTTGCCCTATAAAATTGGACCCATGGGAACAAGCGTCGAGGGGGAATGGGACGAAGTCATGGGTGTCGTGAATAATTGCTTTCAAGAACTGAAGAAAGACTCCGACCGGGTCTACATGGCCCTTAAACTGGATTACAGGAAGGGGCCTTCCGGACGCATTGAGAGCAAGGTGAGGTCTGTTCAAGACAAAATGTAAGGAGAGTGTTACGTTGGAGAACCCATGGGACATAAGCTCGGATTTGGGTTCCGGGCCTCCACCTGATAGCATTATATGCCCTCGGGATGGGGCTGAGATGGTAATGGTGCCTCGGGGTCCATTCCTAATGGGGATAACAGAGGAAGAACTTCGGCAGATATTCGTTTTGGATCAGAGGGAGAACCCCATATTTGCAACGGAGATACCCGCCCGCACTGTGCACGTTGCGGCATACTACATAGACAGGTATCCGGTGACCAACTTTCAGTATAGAAAATTTGTTGAAGAAACCGGACATCGCGAGCCCGGACTCTGGCATCATCCTTCGTGGGGGCAACCTATGCAACCGGTTGTCTTTGTAGGCTGGGAGGATGCAAGGGCTTATGCCAATTGGGCGGGCAAATCCCTCCCCACAGAGGCTCAATGGGAGAAGGCGGGTCGGGGAACGGATGGTCGTCTCTGGGCGTGGGGGCACGAATTCCTCCCTGACAGGTGCAATTCCAGGGAATATGGTCTTGAGCGCACATCTGAAATTGGCATCTTCGACAAAGGCATGAGCCCCTTTGGGTGCTACGATATGTGCGGGAACGTCTGGGAAATGTGCGAGGGGATATGGCTGGGTGAGCATCTGCCCATGCGAGGAGGATGCTTCTTAGGCTCTGCCACTTTTGTCAGGATTACCTGTCGATGGACACCTGAGGATCCCGATAATGGCGCCCACTGGCTCGGGTTCCGTTGTGTTAAGGAGATACCCGACTAAAACCACGAAATCCAGGCTCGGATAATTCCCGCCCCATGTCTTTCATATCTGCTCCTTCCCCTAGCCAAGCAGCAATGGAGTGATGGAGTAACGGAGTAATGGAAAACCCACACGCTCGGGGGAACGACCGTTCTTTGCATTCGCGTGCTCAACTTGACTTACGACCTCCTTTCCCCTATAATTTTAAGTAATTATTGTCTTACCTTTGATGCCCTGATGTCATTTTGTGATTAAGCCTACCATTCTAGGGTCTCGTTTTTGATAATGACTGAAGGCATATTTTTTTGCATGCCCGCAGGGGGACTGCCCATTTGGCTTCTGAGGCACAATCAAAAACCCAATTCTTCCAAATTTCTCGTCTAGACAGCATTAAGACCAAAATAATTGTTTTCGCCCTCCTCGCCACTATTATTCCCACAGTGATCATGGGCTGGGTTTCCTATGTTCAGAACAGGAGATTCTTGAGCGATAACATTAGGCAGGAGCTGAGAGTTGTTACGGCCCAATCTTCCAGAGAAGTTGCCCTGTGGTTCCAAAGAAAGCTGAATGACGCACGCACATACACTGTTTCGGACACTGTCTTAAAATACCGTGAGAGGCTTTTCCGAACGGATACGCCACACATTGAAAAAGTGGATGCCCAGCGTCGGATCAGAGACTACTTCCGTTCTTTGCTGGGGAAATTCGACGAGTACGAAGAGCTCATTCTCCTGGATCTAAATGGAAAAACACTGGCCACAAGTGCAAAAAAGGCAAGTCCCTTGAAAATGCCAGAAAAGTGGCTGGAGACGGCGCGGGCTGACAAACCTATTCTCGGTAAACCCTATCTTGACCAGGCCTCGCAGATCCCGGTCATGGTCATCGCCACACCCATATTAGCTGACCGCAACCGTATACTGGGTGTCTTGGCCATTAAGCTAAACTTTCAAGCCATCGGCTTGATGCTGAAAAACTACGCTCATGGAGGGGCAGTGGACCTGCAGCTGATCACAAAGGAGGGTATTTTGCTTGTCAGTTCCGTGCCCATCCCTCTAAAGACACTCAGAAAGATCATGGTAGATAGCACTTTGGACAGGCTCTTTTCCAATGAGGGAATCCCTACGAAATACACAGGCTACCAGGGTAAGCCCGTGGTTGGAACACTCAAAAAAGTAACGGAATTGGATTGGGGTGTCGTGGCCGAAAAAGACAGGCAGAAGGCATATGCTGAGATTGTTCGGCTTAGAAATCTGACTCTGGGGCTCTTTGCAGGGGTGCTGTTTCTTATCGGGCTTTGCGCATATCTCCTTGGTCTAAGTATCGTACGACCTCTGGCCAGGTTGACAAAGGGAGCCGACAAAGTGTCTGCGGGCGATCTGGAGGTGGATCTCCCCGTTCTCAGTCGCAGTGAGGTCGGTTACCTGACCCAGGTATTCAACCAAATGGTAGCACGACTCCGCGAGGGGCGAGAACAACTGGCCGCAGTCAACGAGGCCTTAACAGAAAAAAACAAGGAGCTAGAAATCCTCTCCATAACGGACAGCTTGACAGGGCTTCATAACCGTAAGCATCTTATGGAGTCGTTAAGCGGAGAGATAGGTCGCTCTAGCCGATATGAGCGCCCCTTCGCACTGCTGATCATAGATATTGATCACTTCAAGAATTTCAACGACACATATGGCCACCTAGCGGGAGATGACGTGCTCCGTAAAATGGGTAACGTATTCCAGAAATCAATCCGTAGCTGTGACTATGCAGCGCGCTATGGCGGAGAGGAATTCATAATCGTCATGCCGGAAATTGGGCAGGATGAAGGTATAAAGGCGGCAGAGCGCATCAGGGGCACCGTGGCCAAAGAGAAAATTGATGCCAATGGACATTCAGTGACAGTCACCATAAGTGTGGGCGTCGCCTGTTTCCCGGAACACGGAGACGATGCTCAGGGTATAATTAGCAAGGCTGATGCGGCCCTGTACCAGGCCAAGAGGCGCGGTCGTGACCGCGTGGTTCTTGCCAGTAGCGGGCGGAAAAAGAAGAGGAAGAAGGCCGCGCAATGACGTGAGATGGGATTGTGTTGAGCCTTGATCTCCTCTACCTAGCCCCCACCAAAGTCTGAAAGATCCACCCATGGATTCCTTGCTCAGAATGAACACGCACCCACTCTCCTTTATATGAATAACCTACAACCGGAGCGCCTTTCCCCAATGTGGTGAGGACCTTGCTTTTCAGATCAGGGGCTTCCCTGAGATTACTCGTTTTCAGCACACGGAGGGACAAAGGCTCGGCAAATAGGATTTCGCCCTTGATGACGGGTATCTTTTCGCGAGGCCTCATTCGTATTTGGCCAGCCTTGATGTGACCCATTGCCTGGCTGGTCAGGTAAAGGGCACCCCCGTAATTTTCCTTTTTAAACTCCAGGGCGCTCATATTCATCAGTTGTTTTGCCTTAACAACATCTGGATCCTTCTCTCCAGCCCCCAACTCCATCTTAAGGTTCCTCAAAGCAATCTCAGCCTCGGCCATATTCGATGCGGCCTCTGCCTTGCTCTCCAGACTCGCCAACTTTGCTTTGGCCCTGACCACTTCCTGAATGGCATCATCCAACACCTTCTGTTGTGTTTTCTGGCGTTCCTCAAGTTTCCTTATTTGGGCGTCTTTTTCCAACATCTGCATGTGCATTTTGGAGACGCTGTCCTTGAGGTCTTTACGATCGGCCTCGGTTTTTGTTAAGGCCGTCTTTAGCTCCTTGTTTTCTTTCTGCAGTGCCGTATCTGACACGCCTTTCTCGCTGCCCGTGGTGACACATGCTGTGATGAGGCAGACAAAAACTGCAAGCATCCCGTACAAATGGCCGCGATTGCCCCTTTTCCCTTCCATTTGGTGATCCTTTTTATTCGAAATGATTAAAAGTGAGTCTTTTTGAGAAGAATTATAAAGAAATGGGCTCTATGTGTCAATGAAGAACCAGCGGGACTTATGAGCATATGGGGTCATGTCATGGAAAGGAGTTCTGGTTTCACCTTCTTGAGGAAGGTTACGCAGGCCGCCGTGATTATTCCCTCTATAAGCATGACTGGGATATGACCTGCTACCACAATTTTTGCTGCGGGCAAAAAGGCCTCCCCCGTTAGATAAAGAGAGATACCCACAAGAATACCGCTCAAGAAGATGGCCAGCGATCCAGCCATAAATGCCGAGACTGAAGATACATAGCTTTTTGATGTCCTGGTGGCAAGATGTGCAAAAAGGAAATAGGAGATCAGGGCCGGGAGGGCCATATTAAAGGTATTGACACCTAACGCTGTAATGCCCCCGTATTGGAACATGATGCTCTGGAGCAAAAGCCCCACAAAAATCGCGGGAAAGGAGAGCCAGCCAAGGATAAGGCCCACCAATCCGTTTAGGACCAGGTGGACGGATGCGACCCCTATAGGAACATGAATGAGGCTTGCCACAAAAAAGCCAGCAGACAAGACCCCCACTTTGGGAATATCTTCATTATTGAGCCTTTTCAGGGCCACACCCAGGCCTGCTGCGGTCAACGCGGCACCGCCTACGAGAACGGGAGTGGCCAATACGCCTTCAGATATGTGCATGAAAAAATCCGTTATCCTGGAGTGCTGGAGTAGCCGTCCGTGTCAAGATTCTTGGACGTAAGTTCTAGCTAAGCTAATCCTTCTATGTCCACCTCCCAGGTATCTTTGTATTGCAGAATTTACAGTGACCCTTCACCATATTGAACTGACCCAGAAAATAACCCTTTCTCTCTATGAGTATCCTTCCGCAATTATGACAGTACGTGTGACACCCTTCGTGTCCGGGCGCATTGCCCAGATAGACGTAATGAATGCCTTCCTTTAGGGCCAAATTCCTGAATCTTTCTAGTGTATTTATGGGCGTTGCTGGCAACCTGGTCAGCTTGTATTGCGGGAAAAACCTCAAGAAATGGAGAGGATAATCGGGTCCAAGTTCATCTAAAATCCATCCGCACATTCGTTTGATCATGTCAGGATCATCCACATAGGTGGGGACCACAAGCGTGGTCATTTCAAACCAGACGCCTTCCCTGTGTAGGGTCTTGAAGGTGTTAAGGACGGGCCACAGAGTGCCACCATTAAGAGCCACGTAAACGCGGTTGTCATAGGATTTCAGATTAATATTGGCCGCGTCAAGATATTTGCAGAGCTCCAGGAGAGGTTTTTTGTTTATGTACCCATTGGAGACTAAAACGTTTTTCAATCCCGCCTCCCTGGCTAATTTGGAGGTATCATACATATATTCATAATAGGTAATCGCCTCTGAATATGTGTAAGCAATGGAAGGGGCATTGGCCTTTTTTGCTGCCATCACCACATCGGGGGGGAACAATTCGTAATGCCGGACCTCTTCCGGCTTCCGTTGAGAGATCTCCCAGTTCTGGCAATTTAGGCACCTGAAATTGCACCCCGTGGTGGCTATGGAAAATATGGGAGTGGCCGGGTAGAAATGATTCAGGGGTTTCTTTTCAATGGGATCAACGTGCACAGAGCAAGGGTTTCCATAGGCTAGGGAGTACAATTTGCCCCCAATGTTCACCTTTGAACGGCAGACACTGCGATCTCCGGGTGATAGAATACACCGATTGGGACAGACCTGACACTGAACCTCCTTGCTGCTCTTCGTATAATGGAAGGCCTCAATGGACCATTTCCAGGGTTTGGAAGGGGCATCCCCCTTGAATATGTGACCCTTTACGCTTTTGCCGTTGTTCTTTTTATGGGGCCAGAACGCATATCCCTGGCTGGCACAAAGAAGCGCAGAGGCGCCTATGCCCATTGATTTCAAGAATTCTTTTCGCGTCATCAAATGGCTCATTTTTAACGCCCTTTTATCTCCGCCATAATAAAATCATGTTACTGGAAATCTTGATAAGTATCAAAAAAATAATGGCCGACTGAATTCCCCATAAAGGAATCAAAAGGGTTCCTGTCGCCACCGTGCCCACAGCAGCCCCGGTCAGATCAGCGGCCAAGCAGCCGGCTGCAGGGCTCTGCCTTTCACCTATGATATTTGTGGCCACTGGAAATTGGAATCCGCAGAAAAATGAGAAAACAAAACAGTATGCCAGGAAGTAGGATTGGCTAAGCTCTCCTCTAAAAAATCTGACCCACAGAAAAAAGATCAAGAGCAGACCCAAAAAAACAATCTCCGAGAGAATGAGCCTGCCCCTGTTTTTCCCCTCTTTGCAGAGATTCCCCACCATGGCGCCGGGAAGCAATCCCAGCAGAAAAACCGTTACTATGGCTCCAATCTTTAGGTAAATGTACCCATACATCACCTGAAATATGAATATCACGAGCATCTCTACACCCATGGTCGTCAGTCCTGTGGAAAAAAGCACATACTCCTCTTTTTTCATAAATATGACATAGATGAGAATCAACCCTAGCAGAATAAAGAAAAATGCCTTGGGCGAGGTCCTGTGTTTCATGAACCATTCCTGGAAAATGACATTCATGACCCGAGGCTCAAAATCGGTGTTGATATACGACTTTTCATCCAGAATTGTTTGCAGCTTTTCTATCCTTTCCCTTGTCACATTCCCGTCGTAGAACCCTTGCACATAGGCCGTTTGAATAGACTTACTCTCTAATCTGGCAGGTATATCTGTCCATAGACCGCCATCCCTGCACAGGAAATAGGCTTCTCCCCCGGGTAGGACGAGGACATTGTCAAATTGAGATCGCGCGGTGTTATAAATAATCGAGAGTTTCTTCTTCCTGACATCGCTAATATAGTTGGGAGAGTATTTGAGTCCGAATGATAGAACACCTCCTTTAGACAGGATCTTTTTTGTGAGTGCAAAGAACTCGTTGGTGAAAAACCTGTTTATCTGAAAAGTATCTGGGTCGGGAAGGTCAACAATAATGGCGTCGTACCTATTGTCAGTCTTTTTGATATAACTCCTACCATCCGTGTTTTTAATGCTGAGCAGGCGTGTCTTTTTTATGACACCAAGTTCTTGGGCCGCATTTGTCAGGTAAGGATCCAGTTCAACATAGTCAATGTGCCTGGGATTATACTTTGCCACCTCACCAACGGTTTCACCAAGTCCTCCTGATACCAGAAGGACATACTCCACCTTTTCCAGTTGGCTCAGGGGATAGTGAATCTTCTCCTCGCTGTCTATGATATTTGCATCAGAGTAAAGGGGAGCGCCGGATTCCCAAAATGTAAGCTGTGGGCCTTCTTTCGTCACCAAGACCCTTCCATAAGGAGACTCCACATAGTGGACGATATGGCCATACTGTTGGGATAGAGTGGATGTTTCAAAATGGCTATTTAGAGAAAGCATATAAAAGAGAAAAACGGATAAGATAGCAGGCACAAAAACATAATACCTTCGTACGGTGATGAGAAGGATCAGGCCCACGATGATCATTAAACCTGAAGTGACGGCTATGGTCTTGAAGGGCTTCATCCAATAGACCAAGATAAAACTGAACAGTATCCCGCCACAAATGTCTCCAATGTTGTCTGTGAGATATAGTTTTCCAGATGTGAAAGAATAGCCATTGTCTTGGAGAACTTTCAAGGAATATGGAAGGATAAACCCAACCATGAGGCAATAAGGGGTCGTGGCAGCCATGATATAGAAAAAGATCTGGTGAAAACCTGGAGAGACGCCGTGGATAAAGACAATTTCCCGCAGTTCTCGGATAAGAATAATCTGAATGAGAGGCCAGATGGCCATCAACATGGTGATGAGGGCAAAAAGTGTAAGGGAGGACCGTTTAACAGGTTTTGCGGCCAGACTGCCAAGACCAGTCAAAAGCAACCAGGAAAAAAGGACCAGAGAGATAGTCACTTCGTTTCCATGGAACTGGGATAAGAATTCCCTTATGGTAACAAGCTGAACGGCGATGGAGGATATCCCTGTCCCTATAATGGCCCATATGATGAGACGCTTGGTATTCATCATTGGTCAGTAACCATTTATCATTTATCAATCGTAGGAATCTAAATTTCAATGATAAATGCACAATGCTAAATGTTAAATGATAAATGGTTAATGTTCCTCGAAGGCCTGAACCTGGTAGGTGGAAACGTCCAACTTCTCCTTTTGCCAGGCATCCATTTCTAAGCCTGCCTTCAAGCAAAGATGGTTTAAGAATTCTTTCTTGTCGGGAAGTTGTTCCCATACCTGTGGGAGAAAGGTGGCCTGGTGAAACCCCTTTTTGATGATCACACCGTCAATACCAGGCCGAAGTTTATCTAAAAGGTCTTCGCCATCTGAGTATGGAAGGGTTTTAGGTTCGGTCAAGATGCTGACCTCAATCTTCACCTTTTCCCATTCTTTCCTAGAAAGGGGTCTAAAGCGAGGATCTCGAAAGGCGGCATTAATGGCGTTAACTCTGACCCCCTCTATAAGAGATTCTTGAGGTATGATGTGACCAATGCATCCCCTGAGGCCTCCATCAATGGTGAGGGTTACAAAAGTCCCGCGCCTTTCGGAGAATTTGGGCGATACTTGAGGGTCAGCCAGGCCCTGATTCTCTGAGCTGAAGAGCCTTTGCTGGATGGTTTGTCGCGCTACAGAAAGAAGGCATCTGCCCTCCTCTTCTGTCAATTTGTCTCTGTCTACCATGTCCCCCTCCTTCCCCCTTTTTTCATCGGGTGAGGTTTTTCTTGCAATTCTCTCATGCCCAGGCGTTCCAAGCTGTTGGGCGTCTAAGGCATGAAGGCCTGTCCATGTGAGCGGGAATAGGACAAATGAGATGAAACAAAAACTGGAGGTGAAATACCGACGTGCTTTATAAGGCTTCCCCTGCCTCATTTGTTTTTCTCCGTTTGGGAAGATTCTGCCCCCTTTAACCTACGTTGGACGTGATGCTATAGCCATTTGAAAAGCCCCTAGGCTAAGCGGCATTCTCTAGAGAGGCCAAGAACTTTCAGAATAGAGTTTTTGTGCCGCTTCTTCAAAGGCTAAGATCTTACCATCGAGCTAAAATTATAGGAATTTGCGCCTCTAATGTAAAGGATGTTGCCATTCAAGCCCGTCTTCACTATATTGGGCCCACCAAAATCTATGGGGCTCGGAATGAATGGTAGGGCATTGAACCTCTAACAAAACGGGGATGGTATGGAAAGTTTGAAGAAAACAAAAGAAAGGGTGAAAATCATTTTTGAAACCTTGGATCCTATTTATACCCGTGAGAAAACCGCACTCAAATACATAGACCCTTTCCAACTCCTTGTAGCCACGATCCTTTCAGCCCAGTGCACCGATGAACGGGTAAACCAAGTGACCAAGACCCTATTCAAGAAATATAAATCGCCAAAGGACTATATAAATGCACCCATCGCCCAACTGGAAGATGATATCAGGCCTACCGGTTTCTTCAAGAACAAGACGAAGTCAATCAAGGGATGCGCTCAAGGCATCCTGGATCTTTATGGAGGAAAGGTGCCTTCCACCATGGAAGAAATGATTAAGTTGCCTGGCGTTGGACGCAAGACGGCCAATGTGGTCTTGGGAGCTGCCTTTGACGTCCCCGGGGTGGTGGTGGATACCCATGTCAAACGCCTTGCCCAAAGACTAGGCCTCACCCAGAACCAAGACCCCGATAAGATTGAGAAAGACGTGGAAAAACTGCTCTCTAAGCAGAGATGGCGGCGCTTTTCAGACATTCTCATCTATCACGGCAGGGAGATCTGCAAGGCCCGCAAACCGGCGCATGATAGATGCCCCATCTTCAAATGGTGCCCCTCCAATTCCATTTGATTGTTCACCTGGTGTGAATGAGCGTCCCGAAATTTTCGGGACTCCAGGAGCGGCCCTTTGGGCCTCGAGGAGCTCCCGCCTCGGGCGGGATTGAGGCTAAAAGTATTTTTTAAACAAAACAATCAAAATTCAAGAGCCTCAAGCGAAGCGGTCCTAAAGCGCAGTGCTCCTCGAACGTAGTGCTCGTTTAGCCGGAGCCTCTGCTTGCCCCGCCATAGCTTGAGCGACGGCGGCTTTCGTCTCCGTGGTGAATTACAGTTGGAATTCGGCGACGAGGAAGGTATGATCAGAAGGCTTTTGGCGAGTCCTTGGTTCAGTGTCTATCCAGGCGCTCTCTGACTTTTCTGCCAAAGGCCCTGTGGCCAAAATATAATCGATCCGCCAACCCATCTTACGCTTGAATGCATTGGGGATCCTGTAATCCCAGAATGTGTAGTGACCTCCACCCGGCTGATGCTTGCGAAAGATATCCACAAGTCCCCACGCCAGATATTCTCGAAAAATGCCCTGCTCCTTTGGATGAAAACCCACCTCTCCCCTAAGACCCTCCGGATCATACACGTCAATGGGCTCAAGGGCCACATTGAAATCCCCAACCATTATCAGGGGAAGCGCCGGATCATGGTTCTTTTTCACGTGAGCCAAGAGATCCTCCAACCAACGGAGTTTGTACTGAAATTTTTCCGTCCCTGGAGCGAAACCCTGCGGAACATAGACGTTCATTAAGGGTATGTCGTGGATTCTGGCGCTCATGAAACGGGCATCCTCATCCGCTTCTCCATAGAGATTCATGCGGATTTCGTCCAATGGCAATCTGCTAATAATGGCAACCCCGTTGTAGGATTTTTGCCCGCTAAAGGCTGATTGATAGCCCAAATCTCTAAATGGATCGGCCGGGAAGTCTTTGTCCTGGACCTTTGTCTCCTGGAGGCAGAGGACATCCGGGTTTTCCCTTTCCAACCAATCGGCAATGATCCCCATTCTGGCGCGAATGGAGTTGGTATTAAAAGTGGCTAATTTCATGATCAGAGATGGATTCACTTCGCCCCGCCTGCCTCGCTCGTCCCCCTCGCCTGCTCGGCTGGAGGGCGCGCTACTGAGGATGGAGAGGACGGAGCATTCTAGCATGTTTGGGTGAACAGATGCCAAATGTCCTGGTTAAACTCCTAAAAAGGTGTGGCCTTTGCCCATCACTATTTGACTTCGCTACCCGGGGTGGTGCTCACATCGGGGATGACGAGATGGACCCCAGACGCATCCTCGGCGGCAAGCACCATTCCCTGGGACTCCACACCCATCAGTTTGGCTGGCTCAAGATTAGCCACCACCACGACTTGCTTTCCTGGTAGATCCTTTTCTGAATAATGGCCCACGATTCCAGCCACGATCGTCCTCTCCTCCCCTATGTCCACAATAAGCTTAACCAGCTTTTTGGAATCAGGTATGGCCTCAGCCTCTTTAATCGTCCCAACGCGTAGATCAAGTCTCTGGAATTCTTGGAAAGATATCACCTCTTTCATTTTTTTGGCTCCCTTTTTCTCTGTTTTCTGCTCCACGGCCTTCCTTTCCTTTTCCACCTCAACCCGCGGAAAGAGGTGAGGAACCTCAGTGATGCTAACTACTGTCTTTTCTCTTCCCCATTCTCGGATATCTTTGAGATTGATATCCCTACCTCTTTTGGAGACCCCCAAAAACTGTTGAATCTTTTCTGAAGTCTCCGGCATGAAAGGCCAGAGCAAGGCAGAAATGATTTTGAGTGATTCAAGGATATGGAACATGACCGTGGACAACCGTTCCCTGTCAGACTTGGCCAAGACCCAAGGAGCCATCGAGTCGATATATTTGTTCAGTTTTCCTACAAGTTCCCAGATGGCCATGAGGGCCTTATGAAATCCCAACTCTTTCATTAGGGTTTGATAGGTATCAATAAGTTCAAGGGCGTCTCTTTTCAGTCTTTCATCTTCTTCACCTGCCGATCCTGGGCCGGGAATTTCTCCCTTAAAGTATTTGCGAACCATGGTCAGGCTTCTGCTGACCAGATTTCCTAGATCATTGGCCAGATCCGCATTGATTCTTGATACCAGAGCTTCTTCGCTAAATTCGGAGTCAAGGCCAAAAACCATGTCGCGCAGCAAAAAGTACCTAAAGGCGTCTAAGCCATATATGTCAGCCAGATCTAGGGGCTTAACCACATTTCCCAGGCTTTTGGACATCTTGCCCTCATTCACATTCCAATAACCGTGGACGTTGAGATGTTGATAGGGCGCAATACCTGCCGATTTGAGCATACAAGGCCAGTAGATTCCATGGGGCTTTAGGATGTCTTTGGCAATGATATGCTGAGCACTGGGCCAGAAATTCTTGAAGAGGTCACCTTCAGGGTAGTCGAGTGCTGAGACATAGTTTATGAGGGCGTCGAACCAGACGTAGGTGACATAATTCTTATCAAAAGGCAGGGTAATCCCCCAGGTGAGCCTTGATTTGGGACGTGAAATACAGAGGTCATCGAGGGGTTCTTTCAAAAATGAGAGGATTTCATTTTTGTATCGCTCAGGCCTTATGAAGTCTGGATGTTGTTTTATATAATCAATGAGCCAGTCCTGATACCTACCCATGCGGAAGAAATAGTTGGCCTCTTTGATCACTTCAGGTTCTGTCTGGTGATCGGGACACTTGCCATCTACCAGCTCTCGTTCTGTGTAAAATCGCTCACATCCAAAACAATAGAGCCCCTCGTAATCGCTAAAGTATATATCACCCCTTTCCTTAACTTTATTGAGGATCAGTTTTACGGTCTCTTGATGCCTCGGGTCAGTGGTGCGAATAAAGTAGTCGTTTGTGATATTCAATTTGGGCCAAAGGGCTCTGAAGAGCTGGCTCATTCTATCCACATATTCGGTAGGGGATTGCCCTGCCTTCTCAGAGGCGGCGACGATTTTGTCTCCATGCTCATCGGTACCTGTGAGGAAGTATGTCTCTGAGCCGGCGAGGATGCAAAACCTGTTAAGGACATCAGCGACTATCGTGGTATAGGCATGTCCGATATGTGGCTCGGCATTCACATAGTATATAGGGGTCGTTATGTAGAATTGCTCGGACAATGGTAATACGGATTACTCCTTTCGAAAAGAGCATGACCAGTGCCCGTCCAGGAAGAGGCTTTTACACCGATTGGCACGGGTCAAGTTTCCCATTCAGAAAATAACTAGTCACTCTTAGAATTTGACAGATCCCTCACTATGTCTTCATAAGGAACCTCTACTTCCTCGCCGGAATCCAACATAACGGTCAAGGTCCCTCTCAGGACGTTCTGACGAACCACCTTGCCCCGGCCACTGGAGGTATCCACGCTTTTGCCCATCTTAGGTATATCTTTTGTCGCCTGCTCATAGTACTCTCGTTCATAAGTCAGACAGCACATCAGCCTCCCGCACATGCCAGAGATCTTTGCAGGGTTAAGGGAAAGATTCTGTTCCTTCGCCATCCTGATGGACACGGGTGCGAAACTATTCAGAAAAGAGGAACAGCAGAGTTGGCGCCCACAGGACCCCAAACCACCAAACATTTTTGCCTGATGTCGAACCCCAATCTGTCGCATCTCCACCCTTGTTCGAAATTTCTGCACCAGATCCCGGACCAGTTCCCGAAAATCCACCCTACCGTCAGCAGTAAAATAGACCATGATTTTGCTACCATCATAAAGGCGTTCAACGGAAATCAAGCACATGGGAAGGGATCTTTCCTTTATCCTCTCACAACAAAAGGCGTAGACTTCTTTCTCTAATTGGCATTTCTTTTGAAATTTCTCCACATCTTTCGGAGTAGCCAAACGGAATACCTTCCTCAAAGTCCTCTGGGGTAGATCCTTGCCACGGGCCCTCGGATCAGTACAAACAACACCAAGGGCAAGGCCCTGTTCAGTCTCAACCAACACCTTGTACCCTTTCTTCAGGACAAAGTGTCCGGAATCATATTCATGGATCTTTCCATATTCAGCAAACTTTATTCCAACGATTTTATTCATTAGGCGTCTCCGCCTCTCTTTTACCGATTGTTTTCTTGGCTAGCAAGCCTTCTCAAAGACAGAATGGTATGCTCCATCATGATGTCCACATTCCGAGTCTGCAACAGATCCCTCTGAGAACGATCCACCATGTGGAAACTCTCAATCAAGTTTTCTATCTTAAAGTGTCTCGAAATATTTTTCAACTTCTGGGAAAAATCCACATTGATAAGCAAATCCACCGGGCATTGCAGTTTTGTGAGGAGTAGATCCCTGTACCATGATTTCCATATACTAAACAAATCAAACAGATTCCACTCTCCCTTCCCTGTCTCATCGGCCTCCGATTCTTTGCGTCTTCGCTTATGCTCTAGCGCCATTTCGAGGGCCTCTTCCGAGGAGAGTCCTGGCAACTGAATGAGACGGGAAATCAGGTACTCTCGCCTTTTGATGAATTCGTCTTCGCACATGCGTATAGCCTTACCTAGGCTCCCTTCAGAAATCTTGGCCAGCACATGAGCCTTATCCCTTTCCATCGACTGGGAATTCATGAGCCAATCCGCTATGGCAGTTGCAGGTATGGGCCGGAAAAGGACTTTCTGGCACCTGGAGACTATTGTGGGGAAAAGCGCCAGGGGTTCCGTGACATTCAGAATGATGAGGTTGTTCGGTGGTGGTTCTTCCAGGGTCTTTAGAAGCGAATTGGCCGCTTCATCGGTCATTACTTCGGCTTGGCGGATAATGCTTACACGATACCTCCCAGAGATCGGTTTAAAGCTGAGGGCTCGGTTCAGGCCCCTAATCTGCTCTATCTTTATGTTTTGACCATCTGGTTCTATAAAAACCAGGTCTGGAAAATTTCCGCCCTTTACCTGCCGACACGTTTGGCACTGCCCACAGGCCTCTTCGTTCACCTGTTCCTTGCAGTTTATCGCTTGGGTGAAAGCCAGAGCCGTGGTCGTCTTTCCAACCCCTGGGATACCTGCGAAAAGATAGGCATGGGGTACCTTTCCCCTCGCCATAACCCCTTTTAGGAAACTGAGGGCCTGCTCCTGGCCGATTATCTCTGAAAATGGTTTAAAGATTGTCATATTGGGCATTTTGCTTAAGGTCTCGCCTCAAATTCCCTAGAAGTTATCTTCGTCCCCAGTCAACGCTCAGGGATCACTCAATTTAGTCTTCTTTTAGGTATTGTTCGATATGCTTGAATATGACGGCCTCCACCTCGTCCTTGGGCAGGGTGGCGTCTATGATAACATAGCGGTCCTGGTCTTCCCGAGCCAAATCCAGATAGCCTTGCCTTACGGCCTTGTGAAAATCTAGTGCCTCTCTCTCAAATCTGTCCTGACCTTCCTGGGATTGGGCCTCATTCCGCTTTAGGGCCCTGGCGAGGCCCATATCAGCGGGGCAATCCAGAAGATAGGTAATGTCAGGCCGAATCCCCTGTGTGGCCTTTTCGTTTAGAACACGAACGAGTTCCATGTCCTGCCCACGGGCCATCCCCTGATAGACCACAGTGGCGTCTAAAAACCGGTCACATATGACCCATTTTCCTTCTTCCAGCGCCGGTTTGATGACCTCCTCCACATGCTGAGCCCTGTCGGCAGCATAAAGGATGAGTTCAGCGAGGGAGGATAGATTCTTGTTGCGTGAGTCTAAAAGGATCTTTCGGATATCTTTGCCAATCCGGGTTCCTCCGGGTTCGAGAGTCATGACCAGAGAAATCCCACGGCTTTTCAGCCTTTTTACGAAACGCCTTAGCTGCGTTGTTTTACCGCAGCCCTCTATGCCCTCAAAAGTGATGAACAATTTCCACTCCCTATCCTTTAGTCGCAACCCCGTTCACAGGCGCTTTAATCCCCTGTTCCTCATTTTTTGCCTCATTTATACGCATTTATAAATATGGAACCCAGTTTTGCTAACAAACGCTTACCTCTCTATCTAAACACAAATAGAGTCGCTCATCCATGTTGGATTCCAGAGACCGCCCTAAAATGCCCGTTCCCGAGCAACTGTCTGATTTTTCTATGTAAGCTGCCAATCGCATGTGACAAGAAAGATCAGAAAAGTGAGTATAGAAAAAAAGGTCCGGATAATCAAGAAACCTATTCTCAGGCATCGAAGCCTTGTGATGCAATATCCTTGTAAGAATTAAGACCCTATATTGACAAAGGTGAAAAGATGACTACTTTTTAGTTCCCCAATTTGGGTTTTTATCCCCCTAGAAAGGAGGGATTCTGATGAAAACGGATGATAAAAAGAGCCAAAAGAAAGCCAAGAAATGGGTTAATAATCGTACCATGAAAAAGGCAGACAGTTCGAGAGGTGAAAAGGAGGCAAGGGCCAAAAAAGGAAAATCCGACCTCCGGGCCACGTTCATGCAAAATATTCTGGACAAAAGGAAAGAGCTGGAAAATACCCTAGAGCGCCTGATAGACAGCCAGAAAGAATATGATGTGCAGCTAAGGGGAGGCGACCTTATTGATGAACTTGATCAGGCTCAGCGTGAGATTTCAGCCAGCAGTTACTACCCCATCATTGAACGGAAAACCAAGGAGTTGAGAAGGATTGACCTGCTGATCAAGAAGGTGTCAAAAGAGGGAACTTTTGGACGGTGTGAAGAGTGCGGAAAAAGGATCCCTAAAAAGCGGCTATTGATTGTCCCAGAGGCGACTCTGTGTGTCTCTTGCCAGAGAGAGCTGGAAAAAATTGACCTACAGAGAGGTGTTGAGGCAAAGGTCGGTACGGGTTATGGGCAAGGACAAGGCAGCGAATGGAACTCCGATGGTTATGATGAAAAGGGCCATCAGGCTCTGAAGACTCAAATGAATACCTTTTCAATAAATGATATCCAGGGGACAGAAACGGATAATGATTTGGCAAGCAGTATGAAAGGTCCTTAGACGCCACCGCCTCTTCCTTCATGGCCATATCCTTTTGGCCTCTCTTCCCGCTCCATTCTGTCTAATGGAACTGCCCTTTGCACCTCTTATCCTGTAGAACTCCACGGTCTCACAGAGGGAAAGAGAGCGTTGTCCGTGTGAGGTATAAACTTGGCTGCGCTGAAAAGATTCATGAACTCCTGATTTACATTGAGTTCTATGTAGGTCAGCCGGTCCCGTATTTCGTATATTTCCTCCTTGGCCTTAGCCGACAAAAGGGCCATGCTAGCTCCGTTGAGGGAGGTATTGCCTAGGGGCTTGTAAGTTTCGGGAGCAAGATCCGGTATCATCCCTATGGTAATGGCAGACTGGGCATCTATGTACGAACCGAATGTACCCGCAATATAGAAATTTCTGATTTCTTTTATGGAGACATTGACCATACGGGTGATGGTGGTCAGGATGGTGTACATAGCAGCCTTGGAGCGTATCAGGGCATCAATGTCCGGCTGACTCAGGGTCAACTCCTGTCCTGTGCCCGAGTCTTGAGAAGAAACCAGAACAAAGTGATTCACCCCATCCACTTCTTTTAGGCGCCTTCCACACTTGCTCTCCACGTACTTTCCCCGCAAATCGATCATTCCCGCCAAAAAAAGCTGGGCCACCAGATCGATCAGCCCTGAGCCGCATATGCCAACCGGTGACTTATTTTCAATGGTCCTTATCCGAAATTCACCCGTCTCAGGATCGGCAATCACCTGGTCTATGACGCCAGGCCCAGCCATCATACCCATGCGTGCCACTCCGCCCTCAAGCGCCGGTCCAGCCGCCCCCGCGCAGCCCATGAGCCACTCCCGGTTACCTAAGACCACTTCAGCGTTGGTTCCCACGTCCATCAAAATGGAAATTTCATCTTGATGCGTCATACCCGAAGCCAGGATCCCCGAGATCAAATCACCCCCCAGATAGCTGCCCACATTGGGGATAACCATAACCGGAGATTCAGGGTTGAGGGCAACGCCTAGCTCAGCCGCCTTTATCAGGTCCGGTCTGTTTATGGCGGGGATATAGGGTTCGCGGCATATCCAGAAGGGATCCAGCCCTAGGAAGAGATGGGTCATGGTCGTATTTCCTGATACGCACATGCCCACAAGGGAGGCCGTTCCGAAATTATTTCTTTGGGCCAGCTGAGCCATTTCCTCATTCAGCCTGTCTATGAGGCATCTCTTCAGTCTTGCCAATCCCTCTTTTTCTGCTGCAAAATGGATCCGAGCCAGAATATCCTGGCCCACTTCCACCTGTGGATTGAGAAAAGAGCTCTCATCTTTGGTCGCGCCAGTGGTAAGATCTAAAAGCCGAATGACCACGGTGGAAGTACCCAAATCCGCAGCCAGGCCATAAATGGAACCCTCAAGCCCTGAAGGGAAAAGCTCCACCAGATGCCAAGAGTATGTGTCCTTGTAAAGAACCGCCTGGAGCTCATACCCATATTCTCTCAACGTTGAGGGAATCCTTTTGGCCAGCCCAAAATCTATGCTCACCTCACCCCCATCCAGCGCCTTCCTAAGCCCCCCCAGCAACCGATCCACATCACCTCTGTTATCTTTTAGGCTGGGGGCGGCCATCTCAGGGGAGACTTTGACTATCCACCTGTCCTTCTCCATATCCCTTATACCTGTTTTCTCTCTTTCTCTTTCCTCCATGTTCCTCCTGACTTTACATCATCAGCTGTCGTATCAAGATGCTAGGCCAGTATACCCCCAAAACCCCCTTCTGAGGCGGACAGGGCCTCTTAAATACAATTGACACTTTTACCCTAAAGAAAGATAATTTGTAATATTTAAGTCCTTTGAAACAGCCACACAAGAACTCTATTCTAAAATTTTTTGGCCCCTCCGGAGAATGCCGCTCAGCCCACAGGCTTTTCATAGGGTTAGAGTATTACGACAGTTATTATTTCTTCATATTTCTTCTCTAGGAGCAAAGAACTTGAGCACCCGTCCCATCATAGGCATCACCATGGGCGATCCTTCTGGGGTTGGCCCTGAAATTATTATAAAAGCGCTCTCAGATTCAAGTATTTATGAGGTCTGTCGTCCGGTTGTATTGGGAGATCCGGGTGCGCTATCAGTGGATATTGATGGGCTGGGACAGATGTCCATAAACGAAATCTCTAGGCCCTCCGAGGCTGTAACGGGATCAGGAGGGATAGAACTTCTGGCCATCTCTCACTTGCAAAGGAAATCTATGATTCCAGGCAAGCCGTCTGTTGCAGGTGGAAAAGCGATGGTGGAATACATCATGAGAGCCGTACAGATGGCGCAAAATGGGGACCTGGGGGCTATAGTCACATGCCCCATTAACAAAGCCCTGATGCATGAGGCCGGTCACTTTTTTGAAGGGCATACCCAGTTGATAGCCCATCTTACAAATACTGAAGACTATGTCATGATGCTCGCGGGCGAAAGGTTGCGTGTGGCCCTTGTCACCATACATTGTGCACTGAGTGAGGTCTCGCTCTGCCTCAATGATGATATGATTTACAAGACCGTAATCATCACTTCGCAGGCCCTCCAGCTGGATTTTGGACTTCTAAGGCCGCGACTCGCCGTGGCAGCCCTTAATCCCCATGCGGGTGAGTCTGGGCTCTTCGGGTCAGAAGAAGAAGAGATCATTAGGCCTGCTATTGAAAGAGCCAGGTCCGAAGGCTGCCAAGTGGAGGGTCCTCTACCCGCAGACACCCTGTTTCACCGGGCAGCCGCAGGGCAATTTGATGCCGTCGTAGCCATGTATCATGATCAGGGACTGATTCCGCTGAAACTTCTTCATTTCTCTGATGCGGTCAACGTCACGCTGGGACTTCCCATCATTCGGACTTCGGTGGACCATGGGACGGCTTATGACATAGCCGGAATGGGCATCGCAGATGCCTCCAGCCTCAAGGCAGCCATCCGAATGGCTGTCAAAATGGCTGAAAACAGGGCAAGGGGAAAGGGGTTGTCCCGTTGAGTTGTTAAGTTGATTAGTGGTTGAGTGGTCAAAGAGGTGGAAAGCGCTCTAGAAAACGACTCAACGACTTAACCACTCAACTACTCAACCAAAGCACAATGTCAAATGATAAATGAATTAATAAAAATACGGGGTGCCAGAGTACACAACCTGAAGAATATCTCCCTGGATATCCCCCGAAATCAACTCGTCGTCATTACTGGCCTTTCTGGTTCCGGCAAATCCTCCCTTGCCTTTGACACCGTCTATGCGGAAGGTCAAAGGCGATACGTGGAGTCCCTCTCTGCCTATGCCCGCCAATTCCTAGAGCAAATGGACAAGCCGGACGTGGATACCATAGAGGGGCTTTCGCCGGCCATTTCCATTGAACAGAGAACCACAAGCAAGAATCCCCGGTCCACTGTCGGCACGGTCACAGAAATATACGACTATCTAAGGCTGCTTTTTGCCAGAATTGGCCACCCACACTGTCCTGAGTGCGGTCTGGAGATCAGTTCCCAGACCACACAGCAGATTGTAGATCAGATTGTGGATATGAGGGAAGGCACCAGGGTGCGGATTTTGGCCCCCCTCATCGAAGGGAGAAAGGGTGCACACATCCATCTGCTCCACCGGCTCCGAAAAGACGGCTTCACCCGTGTCAAAATTGACGGGCAGATAAAATTGCTGGACGAGGATATTGTCTTAGACAAGAATAAAAAACATGACATAAGTGTCGTTGTGGATCGTCTCATCATTAACAAAAGTATAAAGAGACGTCTCACTGATTCCATGGAGCTTACTCTCAATCTCTCAGGGGGACAGGCCATTCTGGATCTCTTTGACTCGGGGGAGATTTTCTTCAGCCAGAAAGCGGCATGTACCCTGTGCGGGATCAGCATTCCAGAACTGACGCCGCAGATGTTTTCCTTTAACAACCCTCAAGGTGCATGCTCAGAATGTGGTGGTCTTGGCACAAAGAGGTATTTTGACCCAGATCTGATTATCCCTGATCAAGATTTGTCACTGAGGGAAGGAGCTATTGTTCCATGGGCAAACCGTCATTCCGTATACTTCACGCAAATGCTCGATTCTCTGTGCCAGCATTACCACATAGATATTTATACGCCCTTTAAAGATCTTCCCAAAAAAGTAAGGGAAGTGTTCCTCAATGGTTCGGGAGATGAAGAAATCAAGTTTTATTATGAGAAGGACGATCGTCGATACGACTATACCCGGCCCTTTGAAGGTGTCATCCCCAATCTGGATAGGCGTTATCATGAAACGGACTCCTATCACACCCGGGAAGAGATAGAAAGATACATGAGTATTAGACCCTGTCCGGGATGCGGGGGAGCCAGGTTGAAACCCATAAGTCTGGCCGTGAAGGTGGGAAACCAGTCTATCCATGAGATCACCGCTCTGCCTATCGAAAGGGCCTACGAATTTTTTCAGCAACTAAGTCTTGACCCCAAAGAGAGGGATATTGCCAGCAGAGTCCTCAAAGAGATCAGAGAGCGCCTGGGGTTCCTAAAAAGCGTAGGCGTTGACTATCTCACCCTTGACCGATCCTCTGCAACCCTTGCCGGGGGAGAGGACCAGAGGATCAGACTGGCCACCCAGATCAGTTCGGGTCTTGCAGGGGTACTCTATGTGCTGGACGAGCCAACCATCGGCTTGCATCAAAGGGATAATCTTCTCCTCCTAAATAACTTGAGGCGTTTGAAAAACCTGGGAAATACGGTCCTCGTTGTGGAGCATGACCCGGAAACCATTCTGTCTTCAGATCATGTGGTGGACATGGGACCTGGGGCTGGCATGAAGGGCGGTGAAGTGGTCTTCCAAGGAACTCCTGAGCAATTGATGAAGAATAAGGATTCTTTGACCGGCCAGTATCTTTCAGGAAAGCGCTCGATCCCCATCCCCCGGACTAGAAGAAGGGGAAACGGTAAAAGCCTGCTCATCGAAGGGGCTCAACAAAATAACCTGAAAAATCTCCGGGTGGAGATACCCCTTGGAACGTTCACTTGTGTGACGGGGGTTTCTGGTTCAGGCAAGAGCAGTCTGATAAACGAGATCCTCTTTCCACTTCTAGCTCATAGACTCTATCGGTCCAAGGCAAAAGTTGGGAAAGTGCAATCCATTAAAGGGATCCATTATATTGATAAAGTCATAAATATTGACCAAAGCCCCATAGGTAGGACGCCACGCTCTAATCCTGCCACATATACCGGGGTTTTTGCCCATATTCGAGAGCTCTTCTCCATGCTTCCCGACTCGAAAATGAGGGGATACAAGCCAGGAAGATTTAGCTTCAACGTGAAGGGGGGAAGGTGTGAGGCTTGCAACGGGGACGGTATCATCAAGATAGAGATGCACTTTTTACCCGACGTCTATGTCACCTGTGAGGCCTGCAGGGGGCTTCGCTTTAATAGAGACACCCTTGAAATCAAATATAAGGGGAACCACATTGCCAATGTCTTAGACATGACTGTTAATCAAGCGTACAACTTTTTCGAAAACATCCCCAATATCAAGAACAAACTCAAGACCCTGGTTGATGTGGGACTTGGCTACATTAAACTCGGTCAATCCGCCACCACCCTCTCCGGCGGTGAAGCACAGCGGGTGAAACTCTCGAGGGAATTGAGTAAAAGGGGCACAGGGAGGACTCTCTATCTGCTCGATGAACCCACCACGGGTCTCCATTTTGCAGATATCCAGAAACTCCTCGAGGTGCTAAATTATTTGGTGAGTCTCGATAACACTGTTGTGGTCATCGAGCACAATTTGGATGTGGTAAAAACCGCAGACCACATCATCGATCTTGGCCCGGAAGGAGGTGAAAAAGGCGGCTATCTTGTGGGGGCGGGAGCACCTGAAAAGATTGCTGAGATCAAGACATCTTACACCGGCCAGTTCCTCAAAAAAATTCTCCTCAAACCATCTTGATGAAATCGTAATTAGAGCGAGTTGAAATCCATTAGGGTCTCATCAAATTGAATCCCGAGGACATAACAGCCCTCAGCTTCCTCGCCTGTTTTCTTACTCTTATGTCTGACAGTCCCGTCTACCTTAATGACAGTTTTTGGAGCAAAGAGCGTTATGTCTTCAATCCTGTCCCCTTCTTGCACAGCTTCAAAGAGTTCAGAGTCTTTTTCACTCACAATTATTCCAATGCCTTGGGTAGAGTAGTCAAGGACAGCGAGCTCATATTTCTTGTCTTTTTGGGATCCCTTCTTTGATTTAAGCACGACGCTGATGAAATCCGGTATCTCATTACTGTTTCTGTTTCGTCTCCGCCTTTCAGGAAGTGCGATGGATTCTGGAAAACTGACGACAAGCTCGCTGTCGGGCTCGTCGCTGCGAGGACCGAGATACTGGATTCGAAAACTACAGAACGAATGGGTGAGCAAGAATTTGATAAGGAGATGATTCCCTGGCTTAATAGAGGTATTCCCCTCCTCCGGGATTAGCCTCTCGATGACCAGGTGAGGCCCACTTCCGTATCTCGAATGAACGCCCCCGTAGTTGGCCTTGACGATCTTGGAGGCATAAGAAGTCATCTGGCCCTGGATCTGGGCTCTGATTTCCTGCCCCTGAGATATGAGAAACTCTATGGTTTCCCTTATCGTCTGTATGTCTCTTGCCGTGTAGAGCGTCATGGAACCCTCACTTCTCAGCCTGTTGAGAAAGACTCATTCTATTCTTTGCAAACCCCTTGCCATACGCATACAGAACAAATAATCCTGAGATTCCAACCGCTTAAACTATCCCCCGAGAAGGCCGAATTTACCCGTTGACAAAAATTGTCAAGGCTGAACAAATTTCAGCAAGATTTTACACGACACAGGGTTTTTAAGTGCCTCTGAAACCCCTTAGTCACCCAAAGTGAAGCATTCCGCTCTCCGAGCCGGAGGTTTAAAGGGGTGAGCATCATCCCAGGGTTCGGTGACCCGGGGGCATGGGGGTCTCTTTTCAAGCCGACAACCATTTGCCCGGTGGTCCTTGGCACGGCACCAAATTCAGACATCATTATGGTGCAAGCCCAACAGCGTAAGGGGGCTTGAACGATGGAGTTCCCCTGTGCCTGCCCAGCGACAAATTTTCAGGCCATGGGGGCGGTAAGGGCGACAGGCCTTTTTTGGGTTGCGGTCTTGAAAAGAGACCCCCATATCCCCGGTAAATGATGCCATCTCTGTCGGGCCGAAGCCCTCGGCGTAAGCTGATCATACCTGCTCTCAAGAGCGGGTCCATCCTCCGTAGCAGGCTACTGCGGAGGACGGAGCATTCTGGTATATTTTGGTGAAAGAGAATATCATGGAGGTTTAAGGCTCAATTTCCAGGGCCTTATGTAGATGCGATAAGAT
>Ga0209427_10000178_pt1 | contig 61595 bp, 54 predicted proteins | sample DeeMarSWOR136_30_FD_187465 | JGI IMG/M metagenome (GOLD analysis project Ga0209427, IMG submission 187465) | Marine sediment microbial communities from White Oak River estuary, North Carolina - WOR-1-36_30 (SPAdes) (version 2) | ecosystem: Environmental > Aquatic > Marine > Intertidal zone >...
TGACGTATCAGGCAGCCTGGCGTATCAACGAATGTCTCTCCGCCGCGAGAGAAGCTGCCATTGCCAAAGCCTGGGTAAGCCAGGCCAGTAAACGTGTGATGAACTCGGCACATCAGATACACGGCGCCATCGGTTTTACACAGGACCATATCCTCCATTACTACACCAAGAAAGCCAGGTTCAACGAGTTCAGCTTCGGGGATGCTGCCTTTCACCTGGAGAAGATAGGTACACAGTAAACATCGACTCAACTTTGTTTTAATACTTGGTTAATGATAAGATTGTGAGCGATGACGAACCGGACGTACACAGTTGTTTTCCAGCCCTCTGGCTTGCGCGGTAAGGTAAAAGACGGCGCGACGATACTAGAAGCTTCGATAAAGCTGGGGGCGGGGATAGAAAGCGTTTGCGGCGGCAAAGGTACCTGCGGGAAATGCCAGGTAAGAATCGAAGAGGGTTACTTCGCAAAGTACGGCATCAGTTCCTCGATTGCATCTGTTAAAAACACAGGCGAAGCCAACCAGAAATTTATCAGCAAAAGGCAGCTGAAGCAGGGGTACCGTTTGTCCTGCCAGACGCGTATCTATGGCGACGTAGTCATCTTTGTTCCGGAGAAGAGTCGCAAGGGAAAGCAGGTAATCCGCAAGGAAATCACCATCAGGAATATCAGGTTGAAGCCCGCGGTAAGAAAATACCCGGTCGAACTCAAACCAGCTACCCTGCACGACCCCATCGGGGACTACGAACGACTCCAGGCAGAGCTTACCAGGAAATATAAGCTGCGTAATCTGTCCATAGATTATCCTGTCCTCATGAAATTACAGAATACCGTACGCCAGAGCAACTGGCAGGTATCCGTGTCGGTCTGGAACGGCAAAGAAATCATCGATGCTGCCCCGAACAAGACAGACAAAACCTACGGACTGGCAGTGGATATCGGCACCACCACCGTGGCAGGCTATCTCTGTGACCTCACCAACGGCGACGTACTGGCGACGGCATCCATGATGAACCCACAGGTAGCCTACGGCGAGGACGTGATGTCGCGTATCGGCTACGCCACCAAGAGTAAAGACGGCCTGAAGCAGATGAACCGGGTAATTATCAAGGGGCTGAACGAGGTAGCCGGTGAAGCTGCCAGCAAAGCGGGTATCAGACGTACGGAAATAATCGATATGACGGTGGTCGGGAATACCTGCATGCACCACCTGTTCCTCAACATAGACCCGCAGTATCTCGGGAAGACTCCATTCTCGCCGAGTGTGCACCACTCGCTGGATATCAAAGCCCGCGACCTGGGACTGCGATTAGCTCCTGGATCTTACGTCCACGTCCTGCCGATAGAAGCCGGTTTTGTTGGTGCGGACAATGTCGGCGTGCTTATTGCCGAGGAACCCTATAACCAAGATGAAATGTTACTGATTATCGATATCGGAACAAACGGGGAGCTGATACTGGGTAACCGGCAAAAGCTGCTATCGACATCCTGTGCCACGGGACCCGCTTTCGAGGGTGCTGAAATAAGGCACGGCATGCGGGCGGCTCCGGGCGCCATCGAGAAAGTAAAGATAGACCCGAAGACTAAAGAAGTGCAGTTCAGGGTAATCGGCAGCGAAAGCTGGAACACCGAGGTGAAGAACATCGGCGCTAGGGGAATATGTGGCTCGGGAATATTCGACGTGGCTGCCCAGATGTTCCTGGCCGGTATCATCGATAAAAGCGGCAGGTTCAACATGCGGATAAAGTCGCCGAGGCTCAGGCAGAGCGGTAAAGAACAGGAGTTTGTCATCGCCCGCGCCAAGGAAACCGCCATCAACCAGGACATCGTCGTCTGCCAGAGAGATATCCGGGCGATACAGCTCGCCAAGGGAGCCATGTACTCCGGCGCCAAGATGATGATGAAACGCCTGGACACTAAAAAAATTGACAGGGTTATCCTGGCCGGGGCTTTTGGGAGTTATATCGACAAGGAATCAGCGGCCGTTATCGGTCTCTTCCCCGACTGCGCCATGGAAAACGTAATTGCGGTCGGGAACGCTGCCGGCGACGGTGCCTGCATGGCGTTACTCGACATGAGAAAACGAAAAAAAGCCGATATCCACGCCAGGGAAGTGGAATACGTGGAGCTGACCGTAGAGCCCGATTTTAACACCGCTTTTACCAAGGCCTTGAATTTCCCGCATGCCGAGGACGCCTTTCCTCACCTGAAGCACTTACTTCCGAGTAATTAACCTTACAGGGAGGTTTATTAAATGAAACCACTCACTCAGGACCTGTCAATATACAGTAGATTTGATTTAGCGAAGCAACCTGTGGGCGTCAGGTTCCTGCCCACACGTCCGGAAGGAATCGAGCAGCTGGATAAATCCCTGTCTTTCTGCGAAATGGTCAAGGAAGCACAGGAGAGGGGAAAACCATTCTATTTCGCTAAAGAGAATGAGTCATGCTTTGGCAAGGCCCTGCTGGGGATGGAAGATTTACCAGCGTTCGCGGAAGCCGGTCAGATAGGGGTTCGACTCGAAATCTTTCAGGATGCCCGGGCTAACAGCCATCTCTACCAGGAGCTTTACCTACTGCCAAGAGGTATCTGCAATTATGTCGCTTTATCCACGCTGGACAGGCTGGAATTCGAACCGGATCTGTTGATTATACTAGCAAACGCCGACCAGGCTGAAATCATCCTAAGGGCGATGAGCTATTCAACCGGCGCCCTGCGGGAGTCTAAATCAACCGGAGTACTGGGATGTGCCTGGATATATAACTACCCCTTCCGTACCGGCAAGGTGAATTTCATCGTCACCGGGCTGGCTTTCGGGATGAGATCAAAAGAAGTTTTCGAGGCCGGGCAAATTCTAATATCCATCCCTTATAATTGGATACCTACGATAACTCAGAATCTGAAGGAAATGAAATGGGTTCTTCCTTCCTATACGGAGGGCCGGGAGAAGTTCCTGATACGCGAGCGCGAGAACCTTGAGAAATTGACCCGGGAGATGGAGAATCCCTAGATAAAAAGGGAGGATAGAGTTGTGATAGCAGTAATCGTTAAATTCCAGGTTAAAGACGAAGTGAAGAAACAACTGGCCAATGTAGATGTAGCCCGCAAACACATACAGAAGGTCGTGGAAGGCTGTCGCAATATACCAGGACTCAGGGAGAAATTTTTTATCATGGACCCGGAGACGTACGCCCAGGGCGCCATGCTCATCTGGGAATCGCGTGAGCAGTTCGAGGAATATATGAAGTCCGACGAATACCAGGAAACCGTCCTCGATATCTGCGATGGCGACCCCAGTGTAGAGGTCTACGTGCATACCGCCAACCTGACCGATGGTGTTCTTATATAAAGAATTTTCTTCATTATGTGACTATTGTCATTTTACCCGATAGCTAACCTCGTGATAGACTTATCTTAAGTAAGATGAGTTATTCTGTTACCGATGTAAGTCTGGAAAACCTCAGTTCCCTCTTTTCTGATTCGAGACAAAAGCTTAACTGGAGTTCCGTGTTTGTGACGCCCGTATGGCTGCAGGCGTGGTGGCAGGTATTCGGCGAAGGGTGGCAATTATACATACGTGAGGTCAGAGACGGAGACACGGTAATCGGGATAGCACCGTTGATGATCAGAGAGAACGCAGCTTGCTTCATCGGTGGGACCGACGTCTGTGATTACCAGGACTTCATCGTTGCCCCGGGTATGGAGAAAGAGATTTCCACGGTGCTACTGGATGACCTGAAAAGCAACGGAATTAAACAACTGGAGTTGAAACATGTACGTCCGGATTCCGTGGTGTACAGTCGGATGGTGGATATCGCCCGTGAGAGAGATCGCAGCGTGGAATGCACCGCCGAGGAAGTCTCCGTGGAGATGGGATTGCCCGGTGCCTGGGAGGAATATCTGGAAAGGTTATCCTCGAAGCAGCGGCACGAGGTAAAACGCAAGCTAAGGAGGCTGACGGAAGCCGGTGAGATAAATTATAAGTGGGCCGATAATATTACTACTGTGCCCGGATTTATGGATTTATTTTTCAGGATGTTTACCGAAAGTCGCGCCGATAAGGCGGAGTTTTTAACGGAGCAGCGTGAGGCTTTCTTCAGGAATATCGTTGATAAGATGTCGGCAGCCGGGCTTCTCAAGCTCGGTGTTCTTGAGCTGGACGGCCGCGAGATGGCATCGATTATCTGTTTCGACTATAATAATACGGTATACCTGTATAACAGCGGCTACGACCCGGAGTACAACTATTTAAGCGTGGGACTGCTGAGTAAAGTCTTCTGTATACAGAAGAGTATCGAGGCGGGAAGGGAAAAATTCGATTTTCTCAAGGGTGCCGAAATTTATAAATACCACCTCGGCGGGCAGGAAATACCACTCTACAAGTGCGAGATAAGAATTAAGTAATGAACAGCGAAACAAATAAATTAAGAATAGCTATGCTGAGTGTCCACAGCTGTCCGGTGGGTAACCTGGGAGCCAAGGACACCGGCGGCATGAGCGTTTATATTAGGGAGCTTGCCCGCGAGCTTTGCCACCAGGGACATACAGTAGATGTTTTTACCCGCGTGCACGACCCCGCCGACCCCCAGATAATTGATCTGGGAGAGGGGGCCAGGCTTATCCACATCAAGGCCGGACAGGAAATGGATATTCACAAGCTGGCTCTCTATTCGTACCTGCCCGACTTCGCCTGCAACATGGAGAGATACCGGAAGGACAACGATTTGGAATACGACCTTGTCTTCAGTCATTACTGGCTTTCCTGCTGGGTGGGGAAATACCTGCAAATATGGTGGCATGTCCCCCACGTTACGATGTTCCACACGATGGGGGCCATCAAGAACGGTATCGGCATCGGCGAAGAGGAACCGGAACTGCGTATCGTCACCGAGAGAGAGGCCGTGCAGGATAGTCACCGGATTATCGCTTCTACGGAAAGGGAGAAGGAAGATATCATACGTTACTACGGTGCGATACCTGACAAAATCGGCGTGGTACCCTGCGGTGTCAACCGGGAATTATTTCAAATAATGGATAAGCAAGAGGCAAGACTAAAACTTGACTTGGATGACGAGAAAATACTCCTCTTCGTGGGGAGAATCGACCCACTCAAGGGCGTCGAGCAGTTGCTTAAAGCGGTTTCGCGCCTGAAAGATACTGCCAACCCGAGGCTGATAATCATTGGCGGTGACGATGATGACAATGATGCCATAAAGCGGTTGAAAGAGATAACCGAAGAGATGGACTTAATCGACAGGGTTGCCTTCAAGGGTATGATAAAACATAAAGAATTACCACTGTATTATAACGCAGCCGATGTCACGGTAGTGCCCTCATACTACGAGAGTTTCGGGCTGGTAGCTTTGGAGTCGTTAGCCTGCGGGATACCCGTGGTGGCGGCGGATGTCGGCGACATGCGCAATATCATCAGGCAGGGCGAGACCGGCTATGTCCTACCGCATAACAACCCGGAAGGACTGGCTGACAAAATCAGCACCATTTTATCGGGAACGGGCAATATCAAAGCCGCTCCGGTTATCCGTGAATCGATAAAACGCTACGACTGGTCAAATATCGCCGGGGCAATAGCACGGGAGTTATATAAGGTATCTCGTCAGCAGATGACTGCGGTAGCCTAGTCGACTTCGTTTTCGTACCACAGGTTTCTTGCCTGCCGTACAAAGCCTATCGACCGGTACAGGTTGACAGCGGAGTGGTTGGCACTATCGACGCTTAGAGACGCTGTTTTTACACCTTTTTTCATCAGATAAGCCAGCCCGGCCATGAGAACCTTCCTGCCAACACCCCTCCTCTGGTAATCGGGGTCGGCGCCGAGCATATGAATCAGGCCCTGCTGCTCGCCGCTGGCGTCGGCCGACGGCACGAGCTCCACCCAGCAGTAACCCACTATTTTTTCATCATCGCAGACAAGGATGACCTGCTCCGGAGAAAAACCGCCGAGTCTGGTGTAGTAAGATATCATCTCCGGGGTATTGGGATTATAGCCCCACTGACCGGCAAAAGCACGATTCTGAAGGTGTGTCAGTTTCGCTTCTTCGCCGGGTTTGAAACAGCGACAATCGCTGGCAGCCTTATCCGCTTCAGTCCCGTCAATATTAGACAGGTCGATTTTCATATCAAGATAGCTGCGGACGGGCTTAAACCCGGATTTATTCAGCATGATTCTGGCCGCTTTGTTCTCCTCCGGTATATTTACATGAATGTATCTGACACCAAGCTCTTTCACGCGTGATAATGCCTTGGAGAATAGCTGTTTACCCAGTCCCTTTCTGCGGTGTTGGGGTTTGACCCAGCAGCGGAGGATTACCCGGTTAATATCGGGCTCTGTTCTAAGGTCGAGTCCGCCGATTATCTCGCCGTCCGATTCAACGAGAAACAGGTCCTTTTCAGGCGAGTAATAGGGCCATTCCAGCCAGGTGGCGGCTATACCCGGCGATACCGGGTGACCGGAAGGCCCCAGCTCGTTTGATTCACGGCAGAGAAGGACATATTTATCAAAATCCGCCGGATGGTAGTTCCTGATTACGTACGAAGTATCTGTCATTATTGAACGTCCGTGTTCTTCGGTCACATTGTATCAACTCGTAGAATGTTATACAATTTATAGTGTCCACCCTTACATCAAGGAGTTTCATCTGTAATGGAAAATGATTATTATATGCTGGTAGTAACGCCGCATCCCGATGATGCCGAGTTCGGTGTGGCGGGAACGGTGCGCAAGCTGACGCGTGAAGGCAGGAAAGTCGTTTACGTGGTCTGCACCAACGGTGACAAGGGCACCAGCGACAGGAATATGAAGCCGGAAGACCTGGTGAAAACGCGCGAGAAAGAGCAACGGGCAGCGGCCAGAGTCCTCGGTGTAAGCAAGGTGGAGTTCATGCGCTATCCCGACCAGGGACTGGAAGATACACCGGAGTTCCGTAAAGCTCTGGTGCGTCTGATACGCCGCTACCGTCCCCAGGTGGTGGTGACGGCAAATCCCTACATCAAATATATGTGGCACCGCGACCACCGGATTACCGGACAGGCGGTACTGGACGCAGTCTTTCCCTACGCCCGTGACCACCTTTCGTACCCGGAACTGCTGGAAGAGGGGCTGGAGCCGCATAAAGTGAGGGAGGTCTGGTTGTGGGGACCGGAGGATGCCAACCATTACTCTGACATAACCGATACTTTCGATACGAAACTGCAGGCGCTGGGCTGCCACAAAAGCCAGGTCGGTGATATACCCCAGGAAATGAGAGACAGGATGAGGGACTGGGCCAGGACGATGGCGAAAGGGCAGAACTTCGAGCTGGCCGAGGCTTTTCACCGCGTTATGATGAGATATTAGGCAGCGCCGCGGCTAGGATTTTAACCAGAGTACGTCACCGCAGAGGTCCGGGTTGTGCTCCCGCGACTCGAAAACGGCAAACTCCTCTTTTTCCTTTTTAAGATTGGTTATCTCGCCGTGTCCGGGGTAAATCTGCGTATCATCGGGCAGGACGAATATCTTCGCCCTGAGAGAATCGATTAGCTGTTTAAGGCTGGCCGGTGACCATGTCTTGCCGGGCCCACCGGGGAAAATGCTGTCGCCGGAGAAGAGGTGTATCCCGGACCGGAAGCATAAGCCGTCCGGGGTATGCCCTGGGGTATGCAGTACTTCGAAGCTAATATCTCCCAGCATTATGGTATCGCCATCTTTCAGCGATATTTCAGGTGCCGGTAAGATTTGCGACGAGTCCAGGGCATGAGCACCCAGAGGCACTCTAAGCTCTGACCTCAACGCCGTGAGGGCCCCGGTGTGGTCCATGTGGTCGTGGGTAAGCAGGATATATTTGGGATTGGTTCCCTTAAGACTTTTTATTATCCTGTCGACCTCGCCGGGAGCATCCACCACCAGGCTTTCCTTGGTACGATTGCAGACCGCGATATAGCAGTTGGTGCCGTAGGGTCCCAGCTGCAGTTTTTCCACGCGTATGTCTTCATCGTTAAACATTACACTCATAATTTCTGCTCTCCCGATGATAAGATAAGAGACAACGCAGCAGTTATTATTATATCATGTGATAAAATAACCTGTATCGGACTCCATATTATATTAATAAGGTAGTTAATCACCGGAGATGACGAGACAACAAATTGCCAGAATAGCAGCGAATATACTTAATCCCTATCTGTTAACCTTCATCATCATCATCCTGCTGTCCATAGAGTCGACATCTTCATCCAACGAAGCTATCAAGTGGTCGCTGATTTCTCTCGCCCTGAGCGTATTTCCCGTTTTCACGGTCGTTTTTTACATGGTATACCGGAGGAAGCTCGACGGGATTTTTATTAATCCCCGCCGGCAGAGAAGTCGGATATACCTGCTGGCGATAGCCTGTGCGGTAATCGGGTATATTGTCCTGGTTATTTTTAAGGCGCCGGAGCTGCTGCGTGCCACTTTTTTATCAGGACTTATAGCCGTCGTGCTTTTCATGATTATCAACCTGTTCTGGAAAATCAGCCTTCATACCGCTTTTATCACCGCCTCGGTAGCCGTACTGATTATCGTCTACGGCAAAATGGCAGCCTGGACAGTAATATTCGTACCACTGATAGCCTGGGCACGGCTGGAAATGAGACTTCATACGCCACCCCAGGTGTTTACCGGGGCTTTGCTGGCGGTATCCATTGTGATAATAGTCTTCGGCCTGTTCGGTTTTGTATGGTAGGCAGTTGACGTACCCTTTTCCGTATCTGGTAATACTTTTTATCCATGTAAAGAGGCATTGTAAGTTCAAAAGCTGTGTTATAATAATATTCACAACTCAGAGGTTAATGAAAGAAATTGATAAAAATACATAAAAAAAGACCGTATTTCACCAGATTTTTATTTGCTTTCATCCTGCTGTTTATACTGGCGTTTCCGTGCTGCAGCTGTGCATCCACTGATACCATAGATGAGCAGGACGGTAAGTCGTTTATCTGGAAAATATCCGACGATGATAGCTTTGTTTATCTACTTGGCTCTATTCATATAGCTTCCTCAGATATATATCCTCTGGCCAGCTCCATAGAAAATGCTTTTCAAGAATCAGACAAGCTCGTGGTCGAGATTAATATCAAGGAAGTCGGCCCAATAACAACCATGTTATTGTTTGAGAAATACGGAACCTACCCTGCGGGGGGAGGACTAAAACAAAACCTCGACGAGGATCTGTATAAGAGATTGGAAGCCAGTCTAGAGGAAATGGGAGTTTCAATATCCGCTTATGATGGTTATCGTCCCTGGGTAGTCGTTACCCTGACACAAGAAACGGTAATGGTGGAAAAAGAGTATTCGGCAGAGCACGGTATCGACATCTATTTCCTGGAGAAAGCGGTTGAACGTGATATGGAGATACTGGAGCTGGAGACAGTGGAATACCAGCTAAAATTAATGAGCGATTTCCCGGACGAATTGATGATTCTGATGATTGAAAAGAGCTTGGAACCACCAGGCCTGGATGATTATATTGATATTATCGGTTATATGTTTAAACAATGGAAAAAGGGGAGTGTCGAAGGAATTGAGGAAGTGGTATTCAAAGATCTGGAAGAAGAACCGTCTCTGGCACCTTATTACGAAGTATTTCTCTACCAGCGCAATTACGAAATGATGGACAAGATAGAAGAATATTTAACGGACGAATACACCTACTTTATCGTCGTGGGTGCGGGACACCTGGTCGGTGAAGAAGGTTTACTGAACTTACTTGAAGAAGCGGGATACGAAGTAGAGCAGCTGGGGGATTAGCACAAAAGTGGCCGGTTTCTACCAGCGGAAACGTCTGATCCGTATATTCTCATATGGATATTTATCATATTGTTCTCGTTTACCCTTTTTTACTCTGGCGTTCTGGTCATAGATCATGTCAATGAAATGCATTATTCCCCAGAATACTTTTTTAATGAATCTAAAGAAGAACATAACACACCTCCTTCAATCAGGCAAGGTGTTATACTTCGTTTTCAGGATTCGGGGTTATTTCTTCCCTGCCCAGTTCGGCTTCCAGCTGTTCCATGAGGCGCGCCGCCCGTGGATAGCCGATATGGAGGCGCCTTTGAAGGAAAGAAGTGGAGATATTACTGTCCTTAGCCAGTTCTTTGGCCTGCTCCAGCAGGGGGTCTCTGGGGTGTCCGCCGATAGTCCCCGAGGGTGCGGTGGCAACCAGTGTTTCCAGCCTTAATTTATCGGGCTGCTCTCTTTGCTGGCTGCTCCAGAAATAGACAAGTCTTTCTATTTCGGAGTCGGAGAGGAAACAGCCTTGGAGGCGCTTCGGCTTGGCGGCCTCGGTGGGCATGAAGAGCATATCGCCCCTGCCGAGGAGCTTTTCCGCACCGGCGCCGTCGAGAATAGTACGCGAGTCTACCTGCGAGGTAACCGCGAAGCTCATACGGGTGGGGAAATTGGCTTTAATCAGGCCGGTGACGACATCCACCGAAGGACGCTGTGTCGCCACTACCAGGTGAATGCCAGTAGCCCGGGCGAGCTGGGCTAAACGACAGAGGTTACTCTCAACCTCGTCAAAGCCAGCCATCATCAGGTCGGCTAGCTCATCGATAATCAGGACGAGATAGGGCAGTTTTTCGTCGCCCTCTTTGTTCTTATTATAGCCCTCAATATGGCGCGCTCCCTCGGCAGCCAGCTTCTGATACCGCTGGTCCATTTCCTGGCTGAGCCAGCGCAGGGCATTCAGCGCCTTGTTCGTATCCACGATTACCGGAGTTGCCAAGTGAGGAATGCTGTTATATTGCGTAAGCTCGACCCGCTTGGGGTCGATGAGGATAAAGCGGACATCGTTTGGTGTGTTGTGCATCAAGATACAGCAGATAATGGTATTGAGGCAGACTGTCTTGCCGCTGCCGGTGGCTCCGGCAATCAGAAGGTGGGGCATTTTTATAAGGTCGGCCGCAACAGCTTCGCCACCGGCTCCCTTGCCCAGAGCTAGAGTCAGCTTTGATTTCGCCAGCGATTTCTGGAACGGGCTGGTCTCGACGACACCGCGCAGGCTTACCATGTCCGACGTGGTATTAGGGACTTCAATCCCGATAATGGATTTACCGGGCACCGGGGCCTCGATTCTGATACTGGGCGCCGCCAGCGCCAGAGCCATGTCGTTGGCCAGCGATGTTATCCTTTCCACCTTGACCCTGGTCTTGGATACCTCGTCCATCCTGACCTGGACGTTGCCGTTTTCGTCCTTTTCCTTTATCTCCTTGTATTTGCGGTCCCAACCGGGCTCGACACCGAACTGGGTAACCGTCGGGCCGGTATTTATCTGTACAACCTTGGCTTCGACACCGTAGCTTGCCAGCGAGTCTTCGATAAGCTTGGCCCTCTGCACGTTGTCGGCATCGGTAAATTCTACTTCAGGCGATACATCCAGAATATCGATGGGCGGTAATTTCCAGCCGTCAACCACCACTAGGTTAGGGGACTGACCGTATTTCCTCCAGACTTCTTCAGCCACCTGTTTCAGGTCACTCTGCCGTGGCTGCGGGATGGGCATGATATCAGGTCTGGCTGGTTTTAGAGTCGCGGCATGCCCTGCGATATCTTCCAGCCTCTTCATCGAGGAACTAACCTCAGGGGCGATAACCGGCCGTGTTGTTGTGTCAGGTAAAGACGGTTTGGTGGCGGGAGGTCTCATGTCCGCACGCCGTTGCTGGCTCTCTTTCGGCGTACGTAAGGGAACCGTCTTACGACTGAATCTCTCGTACAGCCAGCTAAAGAATCCCGTGACAACCTGCCAGCTCTCGGAGGGAGCCATCAGGATTATACCGAGGATAATAAATCCAACAACGCAGAAAGCACTGAGTGCTGCGGAGTCTGCAGAATATACTATCAAACCACGTCCGAACTCCCCACCCAGACCATGATCAAAGACACCTTCAATAGCCGGTGAAAAAGCCAGTATCGCCCATATCGCCAGGACAAAGGTAATACCTCCCAGCCAGCGGTACCAGCTGAATAGCAGCGTCGATAAAGCGCGTTTCCATATCAGCACGATCAAAATAATGATAGCAATTGCGATAAAAGCCAGCCCAACCCCGAACAAATCGACAAGGCTATTCAGGCCGTTCTTGATATCCTCCCAGAATACCGCCAGGAGCACTACAATGACCGCGGTCATGATAAGCTGCCGTACCGGAGTGGATATCAACACCCGGAAAAATCCGCCACCACCTGGGTTTTTAGCAGTCTTCCCGGGTACACCCGGTTTTTTGGCATTTCTTTTTCTGGCCATACTTAACTTCCACTCCGTAGAGTTTATATTATACCTTGACCATGAAGGGGAGAATCATGGGGCGTCGTTTGGTCTTCTTGTAATAGAACTTCTCTAGAGTATCCTTGACCTTGGTATTGATAAAGCCCCATTCGGCGATACGTCCGCTGCCGTGGTCTAGGGTCTTTGCCAAAAGCTCACGGCTCTCGTCCATCATATCTCGCGACTCACGTGTATCGACGAATCCCCGGGTAACGATATCGGGTCGCCCTACCAGCTTGCCCGACTGGCGGTTAACGGCGATAATAACGACGACAATGCCATCCCGTGAGAGCATTCTCCTGGTACGTAGGACAACGCCTTCAGAGTCGCCGACACTGAGCCCATCAACGTAAACGTTGCCCGATCCGACCTTTCCGTTTATCCTGGCTTGCTGGGCGGTAAGTTCGAGGACATCGCCGTCTTCGAGGACGAAGATATTTGCAGCAGGAATACCGATTTCCTCGCCCAGCCTGGCGTGAAGACTGAGATGTCGGTATTCCCCGTGTATCGGCACGAAAAATCTGGGCTTTACCAGGTTCAGGAGCAGCTTGAGTTCCTCCTGGCTGCCGTGTCCGTGAACATGTACCTGTCCCAGCTTATCGTACATCACCTGGGCACCCTGTTTGAAAAGACTGTCGACCGTCCTGTTTACCAGCGATTCGTTGCCGGGAACCGGGGTTGCCGACAGCACGATGGTATCGCCGCGCTGTATGTGAACATGGCGGTGGTCACGGTTGGCCATACGCACCAGCGCCGATGTGGGCTCTCCTTGACTGCCGGTGGTTACCATTACTATCCTGTTATTCGGCATCCCTTTCAGTTCGTCGATGCGACCCAGAATGCCCTCGGGTGCATTGAGATACCCCATATCCAGGGCCATCCTTACTGTCTCGGACATACTGCGGCCGACGATAAAGACCCGGCGCTCGTGTTTGACGGCGGCGTCGATGACCTGCTGAACCCGCGAGATCAAAGAGGAAAACGTGGTAACGACCACTCTTCCCGGGGCGTTGGCGATGACGTTTTCCAGCGAGGCGCCAACAATCTGTTCCGAGGGTGTATAGCCGGGAAGCTCGGCGTAGGTAGAATCGGAGAGCAGCAGGAGCACACCCTGAGCGCCCAACTGCGCCAGCCGCGACAGGTCTGTCCCATTGCCATTGACCGGAGTATAGTCGACCTTGAAGTCACCGCTGTGAACGACGATGCCTTCGGGGGTGGTGACAATCACGCCCGCGGCGTCGGGGATGCTGTGACACACGGGAAACAACTCTATTTTGAACTTTCCGAGGGTCGCTTCCTTACCGAACTCCAGTATTTTAAGGTCGGCAACTTCTTTTATCCTTCTTTCTTTCAGCTTGACCTGGATAAGTCCCTGGGTGAGTTTGGTGGAGTATATGGGCACCTTGTTTATCTGGGGCAGAAGGTAAGGCAGGGCACCGATGTGGTCTTCATGACCGTGGGTGACGACAATACCCCTGATTTTATCACGTTTTTCCACGACGTAACTGAGGTCGGGGATAACCAGGTCGATACCCAGCATATCTTCCTCGGGGAACATGAGCCCACAGTCGATAACGAGGATATCATCGGCGTATTCCAGCAGCATCATGTTCTTGCCGATTTCACCCAGCCCACCGAGGGGAATCAGTTTTAATTTAGGCCTGGACATCTTATTGAACCTCGAACATATTTAACTGCTGTGGCTGCGGTGCGGTCTCTTTGACGGTATCGCTTTCGACGAGAAGGGCCGGTATTTTATTCATATCAGCCTCGATGGTTTGCCTCAGGCTCTGCTGGTGCAGGGCGGCGGCGGGATGGTACATGGCGAAGTATATAATACCGTCCTTTTTCAGGGCCGTGCCGTGAATCTTGCTTATGGTTTTCCCCGGAAAATACCTTGCCATGGAGTAGCGTCCCAGCGTCACTATCATCCTGGGCTGGATAATCTCGATCTGCTTGTCCAGCCAGGGCTGGCAGTTAGTTATCTCCGAAGGCAGGGGGTCCCGGTTGCCCGTCGGGCGGCACTTGATGACGTTGGCTATATAGACCTGCTTACGGTTGAGGTTGATGGAAGCCAGTAGCTGGTCGAGAAACTGCCCGGCCGGTCCCACGAACGGGCGTCCCTGCTGGTCTTCGTGCCATCCGGGAGCTTCACCGATGAACATGATATCGGCATCTTCGGCTCCCTCACCGGGGACGACAGTGGTGCGGGCTCGTGATATTTCACATTTATGGCAGAGGGCAATCTGCTCGTAAAGCTCGGTCAGCAGTGACATAATTGTATCCTGTGATGTCTCTCTGAGGTATGATAACACCGCCGATAGGTCAAGTCAATCGGTGAGTTACGTCTAGCGTCCACTGCCACAGGCTCGTACTGGGGAAGAAATATCTTTAATCCCATGCCTATCGTACTACCGGCAGTCCCTTGGCTTCCCATTCACCGATACCACCGGAAATATTGTAGACTTCCTTGAAGCCGAGTTCTGCCATGATATCCCTGGTGTCTGAGCTCCGCCTCCCCGAACGACAATAGACGAGATAGGACTTGGTTTTATCAAGTTTATTCAGCTGCGCCCTGATATCATCGGCAAGAAAATCAATATTGATTGCCCCTTCTATATGGCCGCCGCTGTACTCTTCCGGAGTGCGGACATCGAGAATAATAAATCCAGGATTGCCGGCGTTTTCCTGAATCAGATTACTGGCTTTGTTAACGGTTATGTCATATATCCGTTGTTCCGACGGTTGACTGCTGCTACCAGCACCGGTGATATACTCGCAGCTACCGGCTATGACAAAAGAGGACAGTAACAGCCATATTAAAGTGAGTAACAGGAGTTTACATCTGGTGCTAAAAATAATCTTCATCCCAGAAAACAGAGCACTTGAGTGAAGTTACAGCTCCACCTGCTTGACGGAATAAACTTCGGGGATTTCCAGTATCTTCTGCTGTATCTCCTCGGGCAGGGGCTCATCCAGAGTCAGTACCAGCATGGCTTTGCCTCTTTTCTGGAGTCGACCTAGGTGCATGGTGCTGATGTTAATATCGGCATCGCCGGTAATTTTGCCCACTGCGCCGATAAGGCCGGGGCGGTCGCGATGGTCGCTGAACAGGAAGTAGGAGCCGGGAGTGGGGACGATATCCAGCCAGTATTCGCCGATGCGTACGATATGCATATCGTCATGCATCACCGTACCCGCCACGGCAAAAGAGGCCTGGTTGGTCTGGATTTCAACGGTGAGAAGGCTGGAGTAGTTTTCACAATTGGCTTCTTTCTCCTCCACAATCGAAAGCCCCCTCTTGGCGGCAACCAGGTTGCAGTTGACTAGGTTTACTCTCTCATCAGAAGTACCTTCCAGTAAACCGCCGATTACGGCTGCCTTGAGGATGTTGGTATCGTATTCGGATATATCGCCTTCGTAACTGATACGGATGACCCTGGTCTGCCCCTCCGCCAGGCGGTAGACCAGTTTGCAGAGTGTCCTGGCAAGCTTGGTATAGGGTCGCAGGGCAGTCATCGTTTCCGAAGGTATGTAAGGCACGTTAACGGCAGCTCTGGCCGGTAGTCCTTTAAAGATCTCCACAATCTGCTCGGCGACGTCACGGGCAGCTAGTACCTGCGCCTCGGTGGTGGAAGCCCCCAGGTGGGGAGTTACGATAATGCTGTCCACACCGAAAAGTATGCTCTCGGTTATCGGCTCCTTCTCGAAGACATCTACCGCGGCACCGGCAACACGTTTTTCCTTGATCGCCTTTACCAGGGCTTCCTCGTCAATCAGTCCACCGCGGGCGCAGTTGATTATTCTCACCGACGGTTTGACCATGGCGAGCTCTTTGGTACCGATTATCTTCTTCGTCTTGTCATTCAGAGGGAGGTGGAGGGTGATAAAGTCCGATTCTCTCAGCAATGCCTTCATGTCGACCAGTTCTATATGCAGTCTCTGGGCGTAATCGGCGGAAACCAACGGGTCGTTACCAATGAGCTTCATCTCGAAGCTATGGGCACGCTTGGCTACCTCGGAGCCGACGTTACCTAGTCCGATGATGCCCAGTGTCTTGCCCCTTAGCTCCGTACCCATGAATTCGTTACGGCGCCACTGTCCCGATTTCAGAGATGCGTTTGCCTGGGGAACGTTCCTGGCCGAGGCCAGCAACAGGGCGATGGTATGTTCCGCTGCCGATACGGTATTACCCGTCGGGGCATTGACCACCAGGACGCCGCACCGTGTCGCCGCGTCCACATCTACATTATCGATACCCACCCCGGCACGGGCAATAACCTGTAGGTTCCTGCCGGCTTCGATAATACTCTCTGTAACCTGGGTCTGACTCCTGACGATGAGAGCATCATAGTCCCCGATGATATCGATAATGCCCTGCGGCGCAAGATTGGGTTTGATATCGACCTGAGCCACATTACGCAGGCTTTCGATGCCTTCCTCGGAGATATCGTCGGTGATCAGCACCTTCATTTTTCTATCAAACATAGCTTTTTACCTAATATATTAACCTGAGAAGCCTACTTTCGGCAAAACATCCTTGAGTGCCTTCAGCAAATCTGTGATATCCTTTTCGCTGACCAGGCCGAGGTGACCGATGCGGAATATCTTGCCGTCGAGTCTCTGTTGGCCTCCGGCCAGGACAATATCATGTTCTGACTGCACGAGCTGCCTGAGCTTTTTACCATCGACGCCATCGGGTACGACTATCGAAGACACGGTGTTGGAGGCGTATCTCTCGTCGGCAAACATGGAAAGCCCCAGAGCTTTAACGCCATCGCGGGTCATCTGACCGATACGGGCATGCCTTTTGAAAACATTCTGAATTCCCTCTTTCAGTATCATGTCCAACGAGACCGACAGGGCATAAACGACCGAGACCGCCGGTGTCCAGGGATTCTCACCTTTTTCATAATAGCTTTTAGCCTTGCCGAAGTCCCAGTAGAAACGGGGCATCCTGGCTTTATCAAAAGCCTGCCAGGCTTCCCGGCTGATACTGACCATAGCCAGGCCGGGCGGTACCATCCAACCTTTCTGCGAGCCGGAAATTACGACGTCACACCGCCATTTGTCAACGGGAACATCTATGGAAGACAGGCTGCTGATAGCGTCAACCAGCAGTAATTTACCCGCAGCTTTAACCACTTTAGTGATTGGTTCGAGGTCGTTGGTGACACCGGTGGAGGTCTCGTTATGAGTGACCATCACCGCCTTAATATCAGGATTTGCTTTAATAGCATCCTTGATAGCGTCAGGGTCAGCAGCCTTGCCCCACTCGAAATTAAGAGGAACGACATCGGCGCCGAACGTCCTGGCGATATTAGCCCAGCGGTGGCCGAAAACGCCGATGGATACAGATAGCACCTTATCGCCGGGCGACAGCATATTGACCACAGCCGCCTCGAGCCCACCCGTACCCGAGCCGGTCAGCAGATAGAGGTCATTTTCGGTCTGGTAGACCTTTTTTATTTTGTCCGTGACCTCGTAGAGCATCTTTTTGAACTCGGGTCCGCGATGGTTAACCATCGGCCAACCCATTGCCTCGAGGACTTCCGGCGGGCAGGGGGTCGGTCCCGGGATGCGTAACTGTGTCATTTGTTTGTCTCCTGTTGGTTATTTTATTTATATCAGGTAGTTTTTAAGTAGCGTCTTTTACCCACTTTAATAGTGGCGCCGCGGGAAACAAGATGATTAATTCCCGAGACTTTCTGACCGTTAATAGTAACTGCGCCTTGTTTGATAAGGCGTACTGCCTCACTACGGCTGGAACATAAACCAGCCTGAGTCATGAGTTGGCTAAGGAACATATCATTAATTAGAGTATATTCCTCAATTTCATCCGGCTCTTCCTTCTTCTGCACCACCTTTTCAAAATGTTCCTCGGCCTCGTCGGCGCTTTTCTTACCGTAAAGCTGGTTGACGATATCCCGCGCCAGGCGTTTCTTCAGCATCATCGGATTAACGCCGCTATCCAGCTGCTTTTTCATTCCCCGCAGTTCTGATTCGGGGACATCGGTCAATAGTTCAAAATACGGTATGATAGCTTCATCCCTGATGGACATCACCTTGCCGTATATCTGCTCCGGCGGTTCATCAACGCCGATGTAATTGCCGGTTGTCTTGGACATCCGCTGCACCCCGTCGGTACCCACGAGCACCGGATAGGTAATACAGACCTGCGGTTTTTGTCCGTAAACTTCCTGAAGCTTACGACCTGCCATGAGATTAAAGAGCTGCTCGGTAGCGCCGATTTGCACATCAGCCTGCAAGCTGACGGCATCATAGCCCTGCGCCAGCGGGTACAGCAACTCTCGCAGCCAGATGGGGTCGTTTTTATCGTAGCGGTTGCGGAGTCGGTCGCGCACGAGGAACTGCTGCACGGTAAAGCATGAAGCCATACTGATAACGTCAGCGAAGGTCAGCTTGCTCAGCCACTCGTAGTTATAGCGAATCTTTGTTTTCACCGGGTCGAGTATCTTTAAAGCCTGGTCGGCATATGTCTGGGCATTCTTCCTGATATCTTCCTCCAAGGCTATTTTACGGGCTTCGTCACGGTCGCTGGGGTCGCCAATCAGCGTGGTAAACGTGCCTATCAGGAAAGTAACTTCGTGGCCGAAATCCTGGAACTGCCGCATTTTCCTCAGGATAACCATGTGTCCCAGATGGATATCGGGGGCGGTGACATCGTAGCCACAGTAAACCCGGAGCGGACGTCCTTCTGCCTGTGCTTCGGTAAGTTTCTGGCGCAGCTCGCTGGTCATCATTTCTTTTATCTGCAGGTCACCGAATTCGGAACACTGCATGATAACGGAAACCTGTTGATCTACGGATTCCAAGTCGCCCTCCTCCCTCATGACTGGCTAACTTCTGCCGAGTCCAGGATTTTCTTGCCCCGCTTGATATCTCTGGCTATCTGTGTCTTGAGCTCATCGATACTGCCGAATTTTTCCTCGTCGCGTAACTTACCGACCAGGTCGACGTACAGGTCGCTCCCGTATAGGTCGCCGCTATAATCGATAATATATGTTTCAATGGTACGCTCGGTGCTGTCGAACGTGGGGCACAGTCCCACATTTGTCAGCGATTCGTAAGCCTTGCCGTTGATGTGAGCCCAGCTGGTATACACACCGTCGGGTGGTAACGCCTGTCCCTTGCTGACATTCAGGTTGGCGGTAGGGAACCCCAACCCCTCGCCGCGTCCGGTACCGGGAACAACCTTACCGTGAAGACTGAAATAATGCCCGGCAAGCTTGCGTACTCTGGGCATATCTCCCGCCGCCATCGCCTTTCTTATAGCGGTACTGCTGACGATTTCGCCATTTATCACCAGCGGCGGTACCACGGTAACCCTGAAGCCCTTCTCTTTGCCGAGTTTTTCCAGTACGACTATGTCACCGGCTCTATCCCTTCCCAGGGCGAAATCCTCCCCGATGACCAGATGGCGCATTTTCAGGTGCTTCTGCAGCAGACCGATAAAAGCCCGGGCATCGAGTTGCGCCAGTTCTCTGGAAAAAGTCAGCGGCACCACGAAGTCCACGCCTTCCTTTTTCAGAAAGCTGGTCCTGGCTTTCATATCGGTCAGGAAGGGCAGCTTGAATTTGGGAGAAAAGAGGTCCTCGGGATGTTGCCGGAAGGTGATAACACCCGAAACCAAATCATCCTGTTTCGCCTGTTCGAGCAGTACGGATATCAGGTATTTATGTCCCAGATGTACGCCGTCAAAAACACCGATGGTAAGCGCGGTGTCTTTCGTGGAAGTAAACCTGGCTAGTTCTTCCTCGACCAGCACTGATTCTTCTCCTGAGATTTGTCTTGATTCCTGGGACGATATATCCACCAGTTCCCAGGTTCATATATACGACTAATTTACACTATAAATACTATCATATGCATAGCTTAGAATCAACGGAAAAATCGGTAAAATTTACATAATGCTGATAGTATTCGAATACTGAGTGTGGGACTAATTACCCGGCGCCGAACTTATAAAAAACAAGTCCTGCGGGCATTTTGGGATAAAAATACGTCGATTTCTTGGGCATGCGTTCGCCGCTGTCAGCGATGGTCTTAATCATTTCCGGCTTCACCGGATTAACCAGGAAAGCCAGCTGGTATTCACGTGAAGAGACCGTTTTAATTGCCTCTGCAGCATCATAAGTATAGGAAAGGTGAAAGTCAGAGGTACCGGGAGTATATCCCATTAATTCTTCAAGTATAAAATGGTCAACAATGCTCACATCCAGCTTGGCGTTATATTCGGAAAAAAAGCCGGGCATCATCCCGCTGATAGTCGCCTCGTCACGCAGTTCAAGCAGCAGGGCAGAGTTTTCCTTTAGTCCGTAGACCATTAGCCTTACAGAGCCGGTGTCACCAGCCCGTAAAAGATTTAGCGCATCGTTAATACCGGAGTTATTCGGAAATACCTCTTTGATGGTGAAAAACGTTTCCAGTCCGTTCATTATTCCAGAGAGCACGGACCTTGATATACCGCGTACCAGACGGTGGGCGGGTAATATCAGAAGGCCGGGATCGGCAAACTCGACCAGCGTCATCATAACGAAATCGTAGGGCTCTTCCACCGATTCAGAAGGAGTACCGAAACGTTTCTCATGCTTATAGGCAAGGGCGCTTTCATAACGGTGGTGGCCGTCGGCTATGTAGAGTGGTTTCCGGGCAAGATAGCGGGTAATCCCGTCGATAGCTTCAGCATTATCAACCGACCATAGGTTAATGATTTCTCCGTTTTCATATTCCGCCTGCAGCAGCGTTTCGTGCTTGCTTTCCGAATCGAGCCGTGATGATACGGTATTACCGCTGTCTTCATATAAAGCCAGAATCGGGCTGGTATTGGCCTGTACCATCCACAGCATGCTGAGGCGGTCGCCCCTGGCTCTGGAAATCGTGCCCTCGTGAGGTCTAACAACCATCCTGTCCCACTCCTCGAGCTTTACCAGGCAGGTGATGCTGCGTCGGCGGTATTTTTTATTCTGATAGGTAAAATGGTGTTCGTGAAGATATACGGCCGGTAAATCATCAACATGGAGCGTGCCTTTTTCCAGCCATCTCCTGACGGTGTCGGCGGCGCGAATATACTTGTTATCCGTGTCATTATCATGGGGCAGTTCCCGTCCGTACTCGATACGCACGAAATTGGCGTCGTCTTGCTGATAGAGCTCCTGCTGTATCAGGGGGGTGATGATATCATAGGGAGGGCAGAGAACCTTCGCTATATCTTTCACCAGCGATGGATTGTAGTGCACGCCATGAAAAGGACGAATATCCGCCAAACCAGGCTCCTGACCGTATGATATCGCGGTACTGACGGTAATAGTTTAACGTATCATCCGAAACAGGCGCAAGTGCCGCGTACTGTAAATAACCTTGCCATAAATTCGATGCGGGTGTTAGAATTAAACATGATTGTCAAGAAACTCGTCGTGGGACCTATCGCCAGCAACTGCTATATCGTCGGTTCAGAAAAGGCCGGGGAAGGCATGATTATCGACCCCGGTGCCGACGCTTATGATATTCTCGCCGCTGTTGAGAAAGCTAAGTTGAAGATAACACTAATCGTGCTGACCCACCGTCACCCCGACCATGTCGGCGCGGCAGCTCAGGTAAAGCAGGCCACCGACGCCCCGATGGCGGCTCACGCCGAATGCGCCCGGTATTTGCCACAGTCGTCCAGCTACGTTTACGAACCCCCGTACCAGGGTGCTCCCAAACCGGAACGTATCCTCGACGACGGGGATATTATAGAAGTTGGTGAATTAAGCTTTACCGTCCTGCACACGCCGGGGCATACCCCCTGCGGCATCAGCCTCTACGGGGAAGGGCACGTCTTCACCGGGGATACCCTTTTCAACTACGGCATAGGGCGCTACGACCTTATCGACGGGGACTACGACCAGCTGATGAACAGCATCAAGACCAAGCTGCTTACCCTCCCACCGGATACCATCGTCCACCCGGGCCACGGCCCCGACTCCACCATCGCCACCGAGATACGGGCTAATCCGTTTTTAAAGTAAATAATTTCATTTGTGAATAGCGATGACAACAAAGCCCCTACTTAGCAAGCTAGAACACAATTTGCTATCAATGCATGTTGATGACGTTGAGCCCTTGCTTGTACTTTACAATGATATTTGTAATAGAGACATTGTTTTAGCAACCATTAATCAAATTTCGAGAGCTTTAGCTAAGTTATTAAAATTGGGCTTATCCGAATGTTTTTGGGTCACAGTAGATGGGAAATGGGAAAAGTGCAGCCAGATTAGCTTTCAAGATCTGGAGAAACATATTAAAAATTATACTCCTGAGGAAAATGCTAGTCATCAATCAATATTAATTAGTGACTATTACTTTAAAATCACACAACAAGGTAGATTAGAAGAAACTAAAAAAGAATATGATTCATACTATTTATAAGTATTATTTCACCATTTAGTTTATAGGTTATTTATACAAAAAGGGGCATGACTTTAACATCATGCCCCTTATCTTCAACTAAACTCGATATATCTACGTGGTGACGAACAGCGGGCACATCACCAGGGTAACGGTAGCCAGCAATTTCACTAAAACATGCAGGGAAGGCCCCGCCGTATCCTTGAGCGGGTCTCCCACCGTGTCCCCGACGACTGCCGCGGCATGCGCCGGTGTACCTTTACCGAGGACTTCACCCTTATCATCCTTTAGCTGTGAGTCTTCAATCATCTTCTTGGCATTGTCCCAGGCGCCACCGCCGTTGTTCATGAAGGAAGCCAGCAGAATACCGGCAATGGTTCCCACCATGAGCACGGCCGCCACCGCCATCGCGGCATCATAGCCCGGTATAAACCGGAAAATAACACCGATTACTATCGGTCCCAGAACTGGAAGCAGTCCGGGGGCAATCATCTCTCGCAGTCCGGCGCGGGTGGTGATATCCACCGCCTTGCCATAGTCCGGCTGGTGGGGGTGTTCTGGGTCTTTGGGATTTAATATCTCGGGGTCGGCGCGGAACTGACGGCGTACTTCTTCGATGATTTTCGAAGCCGTCTTACCGACAGCCTTGATCGCCCAGGAGCTGAAGAGATAGACAATCATGGCGGCCAGCAATGCCCCGACAAAGACCTCGATTTTGGCAATATTTACAATGCTGTATAAACCAGTCTCGCCGTGCTGGATAAAGGAGACCCTGTCCAGGTAAGCCTGGAAGAGTAGGAAAGCCGCCAGTCCGGCCGAGACCATGGCATAACCCTTGGTGAGGGCTTTGGTGGTATTACCAACGGCATCGAGCCGGTCGGTGATGCGTCTGATTTCCGGTCCGGCACCGGCCATTTCGTTGATGCCGTTGGCATTATCGGTAATCGGTCCGAAGGTGTCCATGGAAAGTACATACGGGCAGGTCATCAGCATGCCCATCGTCGCTACTGCCGTCCCGAAAGCACCGGCGCCGTGCACGCCGCTCTCATTCCCCATCCAGTAAGCCAGCAGCAGGGCTATTCCGATTACCATAGCCGTTGCGAAGGTAGTCGCAAAGCCCACCGACATACCCATGATTATATTGGTGGCCGGGCCCGTCTTGGACGATTCGGCAATATCCTGCACGGGTCGGTAGCGGGCCTCCGTGTAGTATTGTGTTATGAAGACGATGACAACGCTGGCGATGATACCTATCATGCCCGCGCCGAAGAGCCACCAGTTATCCAGCATGAGATAGACGGTTATCGCCAGCCCGACGACGGATAAAGCGATGGCGATAAAATAGCCCCGATTGAGGGCGTTCATGGCATTCTCATTCTCTTTAGCCTTGACGAACAGCAGACCTATCATGCTGGCGATCATGCCGAAACCACGGACGCAGAGCGGGAACAGTATCCAAGCTACATCTCCCGTGGCAACATAAGCGGCGATACCGAGTATCATTGCACCGATATTCTCGGCAGCCGTGGACTCGAACAGGTCGGCGCCACGACCGGCGCAGTCGCCGACATTATCGCCGACGAGGTCGGCAATTACGGCCGGATTTCGCGGGTCATCCTCGGGAATGCCCGATTCGACCTTACCGACAAGGTCGGCACCTACATCGGCGGCTTTGGTATATATACCACCACCGAGCTGAGCGAACAGGGCGACAAAACTGGCACCAAAACCGAAACCGACGATAAGGTGCGGGGCAATATCGGGGTTATTATTACCGCCGTAAGCAAAGAAGATGATGGTAACACCGATAAGACTCAGGGCGGTGATGAGGAAACCGGAAACAGCTCCGCCGCGCAACGCCACGTTCACCGCCTCGGTGAGACTCTTCTGGGCAGCCGCGGCACAGCGTACGTTTGACTTCACGGCGATATACATTCCGATAAACCCGGCCAGGCCGGAACAAAAAGCGCCGACGAGGAAAGCGACGGCAGTACGCCAGCCGATATCAAATTCGCTTAAACCTTCCACTTCGGTACCACCGAGTACAGCCACAACAACACCGATGATTACCGCTATAACCACCGAGTACATGGCAATAGTGGTGTACTGACGTTTAAGGAAGGCCCAGGCGCCTTGAAAGATAATATCGCCTATCTCCTTCATTTTGGGAGTACCCGTGGGGCGTTTCAGTACGTTCCTGGCCAGTATGATGGCGAAAAGAACGGTTATTACCCCGGCTACGGGCACTATCCAGAATATTCCTGGCATTTCACCTCTTTTCCAGCTGAAACAAGACAGCTTAAGTTTGGTTTTATTAGTTCCTGACGGCTAAAGCATTCTAAGGATACCGTCCGGGTAATTTTGATTATTAAAAACTTAGAGCAGGGTATACCACTCCTGCTCTAAAAATGCTGATGTCATGTCTACAGGCATATGCCAAAATTATATATTATCGGCAGGGTGTTGTCCATAGTCATGTCTAGAAAACGAGCCACGCCCTGTCTCTTACCCTTATTTTTTTGTCTCAGGAGGCCCGGTAACGTACTCTGGCGTTAACGCCACGTTCATAAAAATTATCGGTTTGTTGACGACCTTAAATTCGAGAGGACAGTGAATCATACCGGCAGGAAGGTGCAGAACCGTGGGCTCGGTAATGACATGCTTCTCGCCTTCTTCGCCAAGCGATATCTCTACCTCGGCGTCGAAATCACCGATATCCACGGGGTTGGCACCGTAAAAATGCAAGAACTGGTCGAAGTCATGAGAATGGGGATTTTCCACCATAAGAAACGGTTCGGTAATGCAATTCCACAAAACGGAGAAGTTCTTCTCTCCGACTGCTTCGTAATTGCGACTGAAAAATACGAGTCGGTCGCAGAACTTGCCCGGGAGAATCGGCCTCTTGATAAAATACCGGCTATATTTTCTTTCATTCATATAACAATGTCCTTTCTATTATTTCCCGAACTTGATTCTCGGCAAATCGGCTTCCTTCATGGTGTCAGCCATCGTCCAGAAGTAGGCTTCCCCGGTGTATACCTGAAATACCGCCAGCAGGGGATCATCCGGCTTGGTAATACCGAAATTCTTCACGAACGGTCTCTCCTCGATGCATTTTGCCCTGATTTTATTATCGGTGATAATTTTCACCTTGCCGTAAACCCTCAGCACCTTGCTGAAGTCCCTGGTATTAAAATACAGCTCTACCTTAGGATTATTCTGAAGCTGCTTGTACATGGCTTTGACCGTTTGTGCCTGGAAATAGAAGCCGGTCTCATCAGCGTACCACATCCCCAGAGCCCTTACCCGGGGCTGGTCGCCTTCGGTGGTAGCCAGATAGCAGGTCTTGTTCGCATTGGCGAATTCGTAGCAGTCTTTAAAGTCCATCCCTATACTCCTTTTATGCGTTTAGCTGGATATTATTACGAGGTATAGCTTAACCCTTGGGATTCCACCTGACGTCGGCGTAGCGCTCCCTTAGCTTGGGCTTCTCGATTTTACCCGTGGGATTGCGGGGTACGTCTCCGAACAGAATTATCCGGGGCCAAGCGTATTTAGGTAGCTTCGGCTCGAAATAGGCTCTCATGTCGGCCTCGGTTACCTCTGTCCCCTTTTTCGGCTCGACGACGGCGGCAACCACCTCGCCGTATCTCTCATCGGGAATGCCGATAATAGCGACGTCTTTAACGTCGGGCTGGCCGATGAGTACCGATTCCAAGTCGACCGGGAAAATATTTTCGCCACCGCTGATTATCAGGTCTTTCTTTCTATCTATATAATAAATGAAACCGTCTTCGTCCTGCTTGACGAGGTCTCCCGTATGCAGCCATCCGTTCTTAAGTGTCTGGGCGGTCTGCTCCGGGTTCTTGTAGTACTCTTTCATCACATGGTTACCTTTAAGAATCATCTCGCCGACGGTACCCACCGGCACGTCGTTGTCGTTGTCATCGACAATCCTGGCATCCAGGTTGAGCCGCGGATAGCCCATCGAGCCCAGCTTGTGGATATTTTCCAATCCCAGATGCATGCAGGGACCAGATGACTCGGTCAGGCCGTAATTTTCTTCGTACTGTATATCGGTGAAATACTCAAGGAACCGCCTGACGAGTATCGGCGGGATGGGCTGCGCCCCGGAATGCACTAATCTTAAGGATGAGATATCATAGTCTGAGAGTTTTAGATCGCCCCTGTCCAGCGCGGTCACGATATCCTGAAGCCAGGGTACCAGCAACATGCAAATGGTGATTTTATCCTCGCTGATAGTCTTCAGGATGAGCTCGGCGGTGACTCTCTCGCCTCCCGTTGTCATCACCGCTCTAGCGCCGGCAATAAAGCTGCCGAACCAGTGCATTTTGCCACCGGTATGATATAAGGGTTGGATGAGCAGGAAGCAATCCTCGCGTGTCTCGCGGTGGGAATAATTCTCGTTGACAGCTACATGCTCCAGGTTGCGGTGACAGAGGAGAGTAGCCTTGGGATCGCCCGTTGTACCCGATGTGAAATAGAGTCCGGCTTCATCTTCCCCGGAAAGCTCGATGCCCGGAGGTTCCGGTGAGGCATCCGCCAGTACATCTTCGAAAGCCTCCATGCCCTCAGGCATATTGTCACCCAGGAAGATATAATGCTTGATAGTGGGCAAATCCGACCGTATTTCCTCGACACGCTCCGTAAAGTTCTCGTCTAGTATCATTACTACCGGTTCGGCAATATCTATGCAGTATTTAATCTGGCGGCTGATGAAACGGAAATTAAGCGGTGCCGCCATGGCACCTGTCCGGAGAATACCGAAGTAGGCTTCGAGCCATTTGATGGAGTTCATCATGAGATGAATAACAACGTCACCCTTTTTCACACCCCGCTTGATAAGTGCGTTGGCAACGCGGTTGGCTCTTTTATCGAATTCTTTCCAGGTTATCTTTTTCCTCAGGTTCTTACTGGGAGCAATTTCCTCCAGAGCCACAGAGTCGGGATAAAGCCTGGCATTTCTGGTAAGAATTTCCATTATTGTCATGCGCACTACTCCTTACAATGTTTACTTGAGTGACGTGTCTCAGAACAATAGTAATATAAGAAAAAATGTATGAAGGTGTTTCCTTTTTACAAACCCGTATATGTTATTTTTTAACGCGGAATACGCTTGATTATAGTCTGAAATTTGGCAATATGTCAATTTACCGGTCTTTCAGGGCTCTGGAACCTGTGATATAATTTCCTTATATGTTTGAACAACTGAAGAAAATAGAAGGGCGTTACCGGGAGATTGATCGTAAGATGGCACAGCCCGAGATTGCCGCCGACCTGCCCCAGCTACAGGCACTGGCACAGGAAAGAGCCGATATTGAAGATACTGTAAAAACCTACCGTGCCTATCAAGACGTGGAAAAGTCGATTGAAGATACCCGTGCCATGCTGGATGACGGTGTTGACGAGGAGATGGAGGAACTTGCCAGACAGGAAATAGAATTCCTGGAAAAACGTCTTGATGAGTTGACCGAACAACTCCGTAAAGCGCTGCTGCCCAGAGACCCCAATGATGAAAAGGATATCATCATGGAGATAAGGGCCGGGGCGGGGGGCAACGAAGCTGCGCTCTTTGCCGCCGACCTCTTCCGATTGTACAGTCGGTACGCTCAGGACCGCGGCTGGAAGACCGACATTATCAGCGTGAACGAAAGCGGTATCGGCGGTTTCAAAGAGATTATCTTCGAGGTAAGCGGTAAAGGCGCATACAGCCGACTCAAGTACGAAAGGGGTGTCCACCGCGTCCAGCGGATACCAGTAACCGAGTCGTCCGGAAGAATCCATACCTCTACCGCCACGGTGGCCGTCCTGCCCAAGGCTGAGGAGGTAGACATTGATATCAATCCCGACGATATCAAGGTGGATGTTTTCCACAGCGGCGGGGCCGGTGGGCAGAACGTTAATAAGGTGGCTACGGCTATACGCATGACCCACCTGCCCACCGGGATGGTTGTTGTCTGCCAGGACGAACGCTCGCAGCTGCAGAATAAGATAAAAGCCATGTCCGTGCTCCGCACACGCCTCCTGGATATCGAGCGGCAGAAACAGGACAGGGAAATCACCGAGTCGAGGCGGTCACAGGTGGGCAAGGGAGACCGCTCGGAGAAGATAAGAACTTACAATTATCCGCAGGACCGCGTCTCCGACCACCGCATCTCCCTGACACTCCACAATCTGGATAAAATCATGGACGGCGATATCGACGAACTGATTGACGCCTTAATCACTGCAGAGCAGGCGAAACAACTCGAGGAACAGGCAGTGTGAACCTCAGGCAAGTTTTACTGAATGCCCGCGATATTCTCGCCCGGAGCAGCATCGACGATGCCTCTCTTGAAGCTGAAATCCTCTTACGACACACTCTTAAAATATCCAGGACGCAGTTATACCAGGAACTGGATGCCGGAATAAACAAAGTTGACGAGAAAACGTATTACCGGCTTGTCGAGAGACGCCGGCAGGGCGAGCCCACGGCATATATTACCGGACACCGCGAATTCTACGGACTGGACTTCTACGTCAACCGCGATGTCCTCATCCCCAGACCTGAAAGCGAATTCCTGGTGGAAAAGGCTTTAGAAATAGCACGCATCCGTGACTTAGCTACTATGGCTGATATCGGTACCGGCTGCGGGACTATCGCCATCAGCCTGGCCAAAAACCTTAAAGGAACTAAAATATACGCCACGGATCTTTCCCTTGCCGCGCTGGAAGTAGCTCGCGGAAACTGCCGCCGACATGGCGTTATTGAAAAGATTGAATTTCTCCACGGCGATATGCTGGAAACTCTTCCCGGTCCCGTCGACCTGATTGTGGCCAACCTTCCGTACGTCAGGGAATCGGAAATCCCGGACAGCGGGCCCCTGAGCTTCGAACCGGTACTGGCCCTGAACGGCGGACATGACGGTACGTCGATGATTAATACTCTTTGCAACCAAGCTAAAGATAAACTTGCTCCTAGTGGCTGTATGCTCCTGGAGATAGGGGAGGGTCAGGCGGATGCCGTTACCGATATCATCAGTGAAACATTTTCATCGGCTCGTATCGAGACTACCGTGGACTACGCCGGCATCGAACGTGTGGTGGGCGTTTATTTGACACCGTCTCGGGCTTGATGCTACATTATTAAGGGCATTTCCCCAAATCATTAATCATAGGAGAGAGTGCGTCAGTTGAGATGAATATTATAGTTTGCGTTAAACAGGTTATCGACCCTGAAGCGCCTCCCGCCAGTTTCCAGATTGACTCGGCTAGCAACAAAGCCGAGATGAAGGGAGCGCCGCCCGTCATTGATCCCTATGGCGAGTACGCGGTGGAAGCAGCCCTGAAAATCAAGGATGCCAACGGCGGGAAAATCACCGCCATTACAATGGGGATAAAGCTCCTCCGGGAAGTTGTCAAGAAACCCCTTTCCATGGGAGCCGATGAGCTTGTTCTACTGGAAGACGAGAGCTACGACGGTGCCGACAGCCATTCTACCGCTTACGCTCTGGCGATGGCGACCAAGAAGGTGGCTGATTACAACCTTATCCTCTGTGGCAGAGAAGCCTCGGATACCAATGCCGGGCAAACTGGATCCGGGATTGCGGAGATACTCGGGCTGCCCTGTGTTACCCTGGCGAGAAAGATTGACATAAATAATGGTACCGCCAGAGTGGAGAAGGTTACCGCTGACGGCTATGAAGTCGTCGAAGTTACACTACCGGCGGTGATAACCGTGAGTAATGAAATCGGCGAGCCACGCTATCCCACGATAAAGGGAATCATGGCAGCTAAAAAAATCGACCCGGTAGTATGGAAACCTTCGGATATCGGGGTGGAGAGTAATCAGGTGGGTAACGCCGGAAGAAAGACCGCTGTTAATAAGCTCTTCCAGCCTGTGCACGAAGGAAAATGCGAAATGGCGGAGGGAGATTCACCGGAGGAAGCGGGGGCTAACCTTGCCATGAAAATAAGGGAAGCCAAGATTTTATAAACAGGAGATTGTATAAAATGGCGGACTATAAAGGTATTGCCGTATTCTGTGAAGTTAAAGAGGGCAAGCTGGCCCCGATTTCTACCGAAGGACTTGGCATCGGTAAGAAGCTGGCTGGAGATTCTGGCCAGGAGCTGTGTGCTATCGTCGTCGGCAGCGGTGTTGCCGAAGCAACCAAGGAAGCTATCGCCTACGGAGCTGATAAAGCTTACGTCGTTGACGATGAATTACTGAAAACATATCGGACTGATTCATACGTTGCGGTCATGAAGAAAGTAATCGACCAGATAACGCCGCAGGTGCTTATTCTGGGGCAGAATGATATCGGGCGTGACCTGGCGCCGAGTCTGGCTTTCAAGCTGGGTACCACCGCTACCCTGGACTGCGTGGAGCTTGCCATCGACCCCGATTCGAAACGTTTGCTGCAGACCAAGCCCATCTACGGCGGTAACGCTCTCGCGGTATACACCAGTAATACCGACCCCCAGATTGTAACCATCAGGACCAAAGCCATGACTCCCCTGGCCCCCGACGCTTCCAGGCAGGGTGAAATCGTTAATATCGATGCCGGGATTGACGCATCGGCAATAAGAACCAAGGTAGTCGATACCGTCGTTGAAGAGGTTGCCGGTATTAAACTGGAAGACGCCGAGGTAGTGGTGGCAGGCGGCCGGGGAATGGGCAGCGCCGAAGCATTTGCCCAGCTGGAGGAACTGGCGAAATTGCTAAAGGGTGCCGTTGGTGCCAGCCGTCCTCCCTGCGACAACGGGTGGCTCCCTGATACCGTTCAGATAGGACTCACCGGCAAGATAATCGCCCCCGAGCTTTATATAGCCGTGGCTATCTCCGGCTCCAGTCAGCACCTCAGCGGGTGCTCGGGCTCCAAGAACATCATTGCTATCAATAAAGACCCGGAGGCTAATATTTTCCGTCAGGCGCGTTATGGCGTTGTCGGCGACTGGAAAAAGGTATTGCCGGCTTTCACGGCGAAGATAAAAGAACTGCTGGCTTCATAGCCTGATTACCCGAACTTATATATAATATAGGTAATCTTCTTACTCTTTCTCGGCTTCTTTCTGTGCGACGATTTTCTGCGTTATCTGTGCCGGCACTTCCTCGTAATGGTCGAACTCGATGCTGTATATCGCCCTTCCCTGCGTCATCGATTTGAGATCGATGGCGTAACGCTGGATTTCGGCGAGGGGCACTGTTGCCTCGATAACGTTGGTATCACCCTCGGGATTCATCCCCAGCACGCGGGCTCTCTTGGTATTAAGGTCCCCGATGATATCCCCGGTAAGGTCGCTCGGAACGGTCACCTTGAGGTTCATAATCGGTTCGAGTAATATCGGGTGACCATCGTTAATGCCCTTTTTAAACGCCTGAGCCCCGGCTATCTTGAAGCATATCTCCGAGGAATCGACCGGGTGGAAGCTGCCGTCGTACAGTGTCGTCTTCACCCCGACCACCGGATAACCCGCCAGGACGCCCTCCTGGTAAGCTTCATGCAACCCCTTTTCCACGGCAGGTATATAATTTCTTGGCACGGAGCCGCCGACAATCCTGTCAGCGAACTCGTTATCACCGCGCTCGGGCAATGGCTCCAGCTCCAGCAGGACATGCCCGTACTGGCCGTGACCCCCCGACTGCTTTTTATGCTTGTACTCGGCTTTGGACGTTACGGTTATCGTCTCGCGGTAGGGTACCTTGGGGGTACTCATCTCCACGTTCACCCCGAACTTGCGCTGCATCTTATCAGCCGCCACCGCCAGATGGGTATCACCCATTCCCGCTAAAATTGTCTCGTTGGTACCCAGCTCGCGGTATACCTTCAAAGTCGGGTCTTCTTCGGCCAGTCGTGATAGGGCCGTTCCCATCTTGTCCACGTCCGTCTTGGTCTTGGGATAGACCGCCTCGTTATAGGTGGGGTTGGGGAACGTGATGGGAGTTATCGTGGCCGGCTTATCCTGGGTGCAGAGCGTATCGCCCGTGCCGGTAACGTTCAATTTCGCCACGGCGCCGATATCACCGGTGTTTACCTGCTCTATCGGTTCCTGGGTCTTGCCGCGCATCATGTAAAGCTGCCCGATGCGCTCGGCGGCTTTTTCACTGGAGTTCCAGACCTGCGTGTTGCTTTTTATCACGCCGTTGTAGACGCGGAAATAGGTAAGTTTGCCGACATACGGGTCGGCGGTCGTCTTGAATACCAGGGCAGCCAGTGGTGCCGTATCGCTGGGCTCCGCCGGGCCACCGGACAGGGCTATTTTCATCTCTCTGGGCAGGGGCAGGTATTCGGTGATAGCATCCAGCAGTCTGTCGGCACCGATGTTTTCCAGCGCCGAGCCCGCCAGTATCGGCACGATATTCCCGTTAAGTATCGCCTTCCGCAGGTTGGTATTCAGTTCTTCGGGAGTTATTTCCTCTCCGCCCAGGTACTTTTCGATGAGAGCGTCATCTATCTCGGCAATTGCCTCGATGAGTTTCTCCCGGTAATTATCGATTTGAGCCTGTAATGCCGACGGCATTTCACCCTCTTTAGCGTCGGACCCAATGTAGGATTTCATTGTCAGGAGGTCGGCGACTCCCTCAAAGCTGTCCTGCGCGCCGATTGCCAGCTGCAGCGGCAGGCATTTATTGCCCAGTTTGGACCTGATTTCTTCCACCGTCCTGATATAGTCGGCGTTCTCACGGTCCATCTTGTTAATGAAAATAAGGCGGGGCATCTTGGCTTCTTCGCTGTACTTCCATACCTGCTCGGTGCCCACTTCAACGCCTGACGCCGCACAAACCACGATAATTGCGCTTTCGCAGACACGCATACCCGCTTTCATCTCGCCGACGAAATCGGCGTATCCCGGGGTATCGATAATGTTTATTTTCTTACCCTGCCATTCGCAGGGGAGCAGAGATAGATTGATGCTTATCTGGCGTTTTACTTCATCGGGTTCGTAATCCGAGGTGGAAGAGCCGTCGTCAACTTTACCCAGGCGTTTTATCGCCCCCGCTTTAAATAGCATCGCCTCGGAGAGAGACGTTTTACCGGCACCTCCGTGAGATAATAAAACTACGTTATGGATATTATCAAGCCCGTACTTTTGCATCTAAACACCTGCTCTCTAGTATTTACAGATTCTATTATAACCGCAGACGACCGAACACGGCAAGCAGGGAAGTGCGGATATTGTGCCCGTGGGTTAGCTATCCCACTGGTCGTGAACGACGATTTCGTCGAGGGTTTTGCGTGGAGGCGCTTTGCCCTCCCAAGTCGGGACTCCGAGCGGTAACAGGACGACTACCCGGTAGCCCTTGGGGATTCCCAGGATTTCCTCGACCGCCGGCGCGTCGAAAGCGCCCATGATCACGGTAGCCAGTCCCAGTCCGTGCGCCGCCAGTACCATGTTCTGACTTGCCAGGGCGGTATCGAACATGAACCAGTCACCCTTATCGGTGACGAAATCCTTGCTGGTCGGGTCGCCGGGTTTGCACCCCGATTTGTTCATTTCAGCACAGACCACAATCAACACGGGTACGGTATTGATGGCTTTCGTGGCAGGATTGTCAACCGCTTTACCCTCTATTTTTGCCCCCATCAGGCACTGCCCGATGCGGGCTTTTACCTCGGGGTCGCGTACCACTACGAAGCGCCAGCACTGCGTATTAGCCCACGAAGGTGCCCAGCGTCCCGCCTCTAGTATCTTATTAACCTTATCGTCATCGACCGGGTCTGCCGTGTAACGACGGATGCTCCTCCTGGTGCTGATAGCTTCGAATAATTCCAAAATAAACTCCTTGCTGGTTACCTATGACTTACCGAATGTATCCTTGTATACAATATCGCCAAGCGCTTTACGGGGCGGTATCTGTCCGGTATGGTCCGGGTACCCCAGCGGCGTCATTGTAACCACGGTACAGCCGTCGGGCACGTCAAGTATTTCGGCGGCTTTTTTAGCGTCGAAAGCCCCCACAATTACCGTCCCCATTCCCAAGGCACAGGCAGCCAGGGTAAGGTTTTGTACCGCTAAAGCGACATCAAATAAAAGCCAGTCGTCTTTATCCGTCACTGGAGTCCCGTCCCGGTTATAGCCCGCGATACCAGTCTGGGCACAGGCCACGATAAGGACCGGCGCCTGTCTAATCGCCTCGGTTGCAGCGTTCTTCAGGAAATCATCGCCGATCTGTACCCTGTTCAGAGTTCCAGCCACTTTCTGTTTGATTTCGGGACTGCGTACCACGATAAATCGCCAGCATTGTGTATTGGCCCACGAAGGCGCCCAGTGAGCTGCCTCGAGTACCTTTTGCAGGTCATCGTCGCTGACCGGGTCCGGTTTATATTTGCGGATACTTCTTCTGGATTTTATGGCCTCAAATACATCCATATCGCTCCACCTTAATTTTTATTTTCCCCAGGCATCCTTGCCAATGAGAGAGACAAACCTGCAGCCTCCGAGATTCCGTACGGTGGTTCTGCCGCCGCATTTGGTGACCTTACAAAGCTCCTGCATATATCTGGTACCCACCGGTATTATCATATTTCCGCCTTCTGCAAGCTGGCTAACCAGGTCATCTGGTATTCTGGGAGCACCGGCGGTTACCATGATGGCGTCATAGGGAGCATCCTGCTTTCTTCCCAGTTCTTCCCCGGCAATATATATATGTATGTTTTTATAACCCAGTTTATCAAGGACTTCCTTGGCCGATTCCGCCAGCTCGGGTACCCGTTCTACGGAAACCACTTCCCTGGCCAGTTCGGCGAGTATAGCTGTCTGATAGCCGCTCCCGGTCCCTAACTCCAGCACCTTTTCCGTGCCCTTAATCTCGAGCGCTTCGGTCATCAGGGCGATGATATAAGGCTGTGAGATTGTCTGCTCATACCCTATCGGCAGCGGCTTGTCCTCGTAAGCCTGGTAACGAACCCCCTCGGAAACGAATACCTCGCGGGGGATACGGGACATAACCTCCAGTACGCGCCTGTCTTTGATTTCAGAACTGATTTTTTTGATTAGCCTGGCTCTCGCCGCATCAAAGTCCATAGCAACCACCGGTGAGGGACTAGGAGATAGTTACAGCTAAAATAATCAGGATAATAATGATAATCGCTGCCAGGACCCCGATTCTCCGGAGCTCTTGAAATACGTAGGGATAACTTACGGTGCGTTGACGGGACGGAGTTTCCGCAGGCTTGGGCGCCGGCGTAATAACAGGCTCTTTCACCTGAGCAGGCTTCTCCGGTACCGGTGGTCTTGCCATTAAAGCTCCCTGACGCTGGATAGCTTTACTCTTTTTACTCTGGTGAGGATGCTTTCCCCGGGAACGTCGTGATTTTGATGGCATCCTGTACCTCCTCTATTTTGCCCTGGGGTGCGATTTATCGTAAGATTTCCGTACCTGCTCGGTGGTCAGATGGGTATAGACCTGTGTCGTGGATATATTAGCATGTCCCAGGAGTTCCTGCACCGACCGCAAGTCCGCCCCACCGTTAAGCATATGCGTAGCGAAGCTGTGCCTAAGCGTATGAGGACTTATCTTTTGATCCAGTCCGGCCGATTTGGCATATTCCTTAAGCTTTTGCCAGAACCCTTGCCTGGTAAGCCTCTCGCCGCGGGCATTCAAGAACAGGGCATTATCCTTTTTATTACGCAGGAGTTTGGGACGCTCCTTATCAACATATTCTTTGACTAACTTGATTACCCCTTCGTAAAGCGGCACGATGCGCTCTTTTCGTCCCTTACCAAAGCAGCGCACGAAATAATCGCCCTCCATGTTCACGTCGCCCATATTTAGAGCCACCAGTTCGCTGATTCTCATGCCGCTGGCATAAAGTAATTCCAGCATGGCTCTATCTCTTTTAGCTTCGGAAGTCGTCAGCTTGGCTGGTTGTTCCAGGAGAAGGCGTACCTGGTTAATCGGTATGGGTTTGGGTAAGGCCTTACCCACGCTGGGCGAACTCAGATTCTCGGTCGGGTCGGACTTAATCGCACCTTCCGCTACCATAAAACCGAAGAAAGACCTGGCCGCCGCCACTTTACGGGCAATCGTCGTGGGAACGTATCCCCTTTCTTTCAGAAAGAGCAGGTAAGTTAGCATGTTCTGGCGGGTGAACTTCTTCCAGGTTACGCCCGGACCCTCTCGGGACAGCTCTTTCTCGGCAAAATCAGCCAAAGCCATAAGGTCATTACGGTACGCATTGATGGTATTATCGGAATAACCTTTCTCTACAGTCAGATAATTTAAAAAGTTATTAATCGGCTCTCTCATTGTATCTCCTCGTGATGTTTTATTCTGGCAAAATTAGCCGCTTATTGCTCCAAACATATTTTAACATAATATTCAAACAAGTAAAAGTATGTTTGTAAACGTCAACACCCCCAAAATTACCTGAACTACCTATGACCAAATAGCTATTGTAAATGGGAAAAATGGCATATAAGATTATTTCTGTAAATCCTATACATATCAGTAAATTTGGGACTCTATACTTATGACAGAATCCATAGGAGGGGCTCAGAGTAGCCTGCGAAAAAATGCTCCTGAGCCAGAAGCACTTCAGATGATTCCCGAAGCCATGGCTCGTAAACACATGGCTATCCCCTTACTTAAAACCGGCAATATCCTGCGTGTGGCCATGGCTAATCCTACCGATATATTCGCTCTGGAAGCCCTTGCCAGCTGGAGTCAGATGCGTATCGAGCCTGAAGAGGCTACCGCCGAAGATGTCCTCGATGCAATCGACTTTAATTACAAAGCTTATGAAGAGATACAGCAAAAGATATCGAGCATCCAGTCCGAGGATAAAAGGAAAGACGAAGATAGAGTCCGCATAGATACCTCCATGGACGCCCCGGTAGCCCAGGCATTAACGATGATAGTGGATGAAGCGGTCAAAGCCAGGGCATCCGATATCCATCTCCAGCCGGGCGAAGAGAACCTCAGGGTCCGCTACAGAATCGACGGAACGCTTCATGATATGTTTTCTCTTCCCCTGACCACAGCTACCGCGCTTATTTCCAGGATAAAGGTCCTAGCTCAGATGAATATCGCCGACCATCACCGGCCTCAGGACGGGCAGTTCACCGTCAAAGCCAAGGGAAGGTCCATAGACGTTCGTGTGGGCAGTATCGCTACTGTGCACGGTGAAATGGCGACGTTAAGACTACTCGATAAAGCGAGGGCAACACTGGCCTTAAGCGAGCTGGGCTTTCTGCCCGATAGCCTCGCTAAATTTGAAGATATGCTCAAGGTTTCCTACGGTATAATACTGGTAAGTGGACCGACCGGTGCCGGTAAAACCACGACACTTTACGCTGCAATTAACACGCTCGACCGTATCGAAAGAAATATCATCACCGTTGAGGACCCGGTTGAGTACAGGTTTGAAAATATCAACCAGATACAGGTCAACCCCCGGGCAGGCCTGACCTTCGCCAGCGGCCTCCGGTCTATATTGCGGCTTGACCCTGATGTTATTCTAATTGGTGAGATACGTGACGCTGAAACGGCCAATATCGCCATTCAGTCAGCACTCACCGGACATCTGGTATTATCGTCAATCCACGCCAATGATACCGTCGGTGTCGTCCTGCGTCTTATGGACCTCGGCGTGGAGCCGTTCCTCGTTTCCTCGGCGCTAATCGGTGTAGTCGCTCAGAGGATGGTCCGGCGTATCTGTCCCAACTGCTCCAGCCCTACGGAAGTCTCTTCAGCCGAAAAGATGGCTTACGAACAAGAAATGAACGAGACAAAGGAAACATTCATGTACGGCAGCGGCTGTAAACACTGCTCCAATACCGGCTATCGCGGCAGAACCGGCGTATTTGAAATACTCCATAATAGCGAGGAAATAAAAACGATGCTTCTAAAAGGCGGTACTGCTGTGGAAATCCGCAAGCAAGCTATGAGAGAAGGCATGATACCCCTAGCTAAAGACGGAATGATCAAGGTTAAAGAAAATATGACCACACCCTCGGAGATAATCCGGAACGCTTACACAGGATAAAAAAGGGAAGAAAAATTTATGGTATATCAATATATAGCCTGTAGCCCACAGGGAGAAGTTATCAAGGGAAGATTGACGGCTGCCAATGAAGAGGCCGTCAATGACATGATGAGTTACGCGGGTTATCGTTTAATTAACCTGAAACCGTACATCCCTTTCCTTAGCGTTGAAAGACTGAAGCAGGCTCTCTTCACGATAAAGCCGATGGAAATTGTGCTCTTCTTCCGTCAGCTGGCGCTTTTGCTGGAATCGGGTGTTAACATCGTTACCTCTCTCGAACTCCTGCAGGAACAGATGACCAATCCCAACATGAAAAAAGCGATGCAGGATATCCTTAAAGACCTCAGAAATGGCAATCAGTTATCCACGGCGATGGCCAAGCATCCCGAGGTGTTTTCTCCACTTGCCTGCAGGACACTAAGTATCGGCGAGCAGACTGGCGGACTGGAGACGATGTTGAGACAGGTAGCCGACTACATGGAAAAGGAAATTACCGCCAGAAAAAGTATAAAAAGTGCACTTACCTACCCGATTATTGCGGCCGTCGTTACCGTTATCGTTGTTGGTGTACTGGTCGGCTTTGTCTTACCGGCTTTCGGCGAATTGTATGATAAACTCCACGTGGAACTGCCGACAATGACAAAAATGATGATGGATTTCTCGGAGACCGTTAAGGCCAATATTATGTACATCATTATGGGTCTGGTGGTAGCGATAGGAGCTTTCCTTATTTATATTAAAACACCGGACGGTAGTTATAAATGGGACAAATTCCTGTTAAAATTACCTCTGATAGGCCGTGTAAAGCAGCTTAACGAGCTGTCCCGCTGCTGCAGGAGTATCTCCATCCTGTTTACCGCCGGTTTGCCGTTAACAGAAATTATGTCCCTGGTTACGCAGGGCACCAATAGCAAGGTCATGGCACAGGCTCTCAACAACGTTCACCAGGATATGCTCAAGGGTGAAGGCCTGTCCACACCCATGTCGAAGAATCCCTTCTTCCTGCCAATGATAGTACGTATGGTCAAGGTCGGCGAGGAAACCGGTAGTCTTGATACCTCGCTGCTGGCCATTGCAGATAATTATGAAACAGAGGCTGAGGATAAAACGAAGGCTCTCATCGGGCTTATCCAGCCGATAATGACGCTGGTAATTGCTGGCGTAATCGGACTTATCGCGCTTTCGATGGTTTCGGCCATGTACAGCGTCTATGGCGCTGCGTTCTAACCTCTGGCAATCGAGGTCAATATGAAAAAGATAAAAATTAACCTGAGTAAAACCGGCTGGATAATCCTCTCGGTTGGCGTTTTCATCGTCGTACTGGCGGGACTTGGTGTTACCTACTCTCAGCAGTTGAAAACAAGTAGCGAAGCCAGCGACGAACTGGAAGTAACCAAAATGAGGTTGGGACAATTTAACATTGAAGAGCTGGAAAGCCAGAAAGCCTCACTTCAGGAATTGCATACTGAACTCTCCTTACAACATGATACTGGTAAAACATTGCTCTTACAGCCAGTCACGAGCATCGATGTCACTGATAAATGTTACGAAATCGCCGCCGAAAACAATGTGGAAATAATAGATATCGGCACGACCGATGTAAAAACGGACACATTCATTAAACTCCCCTGTGAAATGATATCGGTAAACATCGTCGTACGCGGTGAACTATCCGATATGGTAGATTTCATCATCAACATTAATGAAGACTTTAGCACAGGATACATCGTGACAGTCCAGACGGTAATGGCAGATACGCCCTATACTTCTGTACAGCTGGTCGTCTATACATACAAGGGAGATTAGTCATGGCTAGGAAAATTACATCACTGTATATCAATGATAAAAGTATTCGGTTAATGGTTACCAGCGGCAAGAGAATAAGCAAACTTGCCGAAGTGCCTCTTGATATAGACCTGGAAGATGTTAGCGACGAAGATAAAGAAGCGGAACTGATTGAAAAGATAAAACATCTCTTCTCTGATAATAGAATCAGCCCCACCAGATTCATCTTCGGCATGAGTGGTCTCCACTCGCTATCACGCCCCGTGGTTTTACCCCTGCTGCCTAAAGCCATGCAGGAAGAGGCAATGACAAGGGAAGCTAAAAGGCTTTTGCCCGTTCCCCCGGAGCAATTACATATCTCCTGGCAGATTGTATCCAGTGATGAAAGCCGGATGCGGGCCTTCATCGTTGCTATGCCGCGGCAGACAACTGATTACCTGCTAAATGCACTTGACCAGGCTGGGCTAAGACCGTACCTCATGGATATCAAACCGCTGGCCCTGGCTAGGCTGATAAAGGAAGATACGGCCATTCTCATTGATGCTCAGGAAACTGAATTTGATATTGTAATCGTGTCGGAAGGCTTCCCCCAGCCAATGCGTACTGTGTCCTTCCCTCATGATTCGTTGTCTTATCAGGAAAAATTGGCGATAGTAAAGGATGAATTAAGACGTACCGTACAGTTCTATAATTCAAATAATCCGGAAAAAGTGCTCCCCGAGGATACAACCGTATATATTTCCGGTGAACTGGCGGATAATCCTGATTCGTTCGATTCAATTTCCCGCGAACTGGGATATCCGGTAGCGCCACTGACTTCACCCCTGAAATGCCCCAAACAACTCGATCCATCGCATTATCTGGTTAATGTTGGTCTCACACTTAAAGAACTTCCCCGGGAGTCAGGCTCGCTTCTGGCTAATATTAATACGCTTCCTGGAAACTATCTACCCAAGCCTATGTCACGCGGCAGCCTGCTGGCCATACCGGCTGCCGTGGCTGGTGTAGCGGTGATAGCGACTTTCGTATTTATCATCCAGAGTACCGCCAGTGATATAAAAGCTACGAACGAGCAAATTGATGAGAACAATTTTGATATCAGCAGGAAACAGATAGAAAAACAGAGACTTATGGCAGATATCGAGGATTTGAGCGGTAAGATAGCCAGCCTAGAAATAATCAATGACAGTTTTTCGGTTGTCTACGAAACCATCAGTTTAGCATCTGAGAGTTTGAACGCAGATATTAATGCCATCGTGGATAATCTGGTAAGTGCTATAGAACTGGAAAGTATAATCCATCGTGGCGATACCGTATCTATCAAGGGTATATCTCCGTCTGAGGTGGAAGTCCTGGAATATGCTCGTAAACTTGATAGTACCCGCCGATTCGATGAGATTGTTATTAGCAAAATTAAAGAAATTGATACCGATGAGATCCAGGCTCAGGAATATCACTTAACACTGAAGTTGAAAGGTGCGGACTAATGGATATTGTAGATCTATTAAAATTAGCTAAATCGCGTAACGCTTCTGACCTGCATCTGGTCGTCAACCAGCCTCCCTTGCTTCGTATTGACGGTAGCCTCGGACCGATTGAAGGTATGTCAGTCGTCGGCGTGGAAGATATGCAGGCAGCGTTCGAGCAGTTCACCACGGAAAAACACCGGGAGGAATTCGAGCAAAACTACGAACTTGATTACGGTGTTGGTATCGCCGATGTCGGCAGGGTGCGTTTCAATGTGGCCAGGCAGCGTAATACAATCAGCATCGTCGCGCGTTTATTGCCATCAACGATACCCTCTCCCGAGGAACTCGGGCTTCCGGATATCTGTAAAGAGCTCATATTACGTCCGCGTGGACTGGTAGTTATCAGCGGCCCCACCGGCAGCGGTAAATCCACCACCCTGGCATCCATGATTGATTACCTTAACCAGCTTGAAAACAAGCGAGTTGTTACAATAGAAGACCCGGTGGAGTACACCTATACCAATCTGCGCTGTACCATCACCCAGCGCGAGCTGGGCAGCGATACACTGTCATTTGCCGAAGCGCTCCGGCACGTTTTACGTCAGGATCCGGATGTCATCCTCGTCGGTGAGATGAGAGACCTGGAAACCGCATCGGCGGCACTTACTGTTGCCGAAACCGGCCACCTGGTACTGACTACTGGCCATGCCCCCAGCGCCTCTCAGGCAGTGGAAAGGATTATCAACATCTTCCCGCCCCACGAGCGTTATCTGGCACAGGCCCGTCTGGCATCCTTACTTCTGGGCATACTCTGTCAGGCCCTTATTCCTAAAGCCAATCAGGAGGGCAGGGTGGCGGCTATAGAGATAATGCTGGCGAATTCTGCCGTCAGGAACCTTATCAGGGAAGGCAAGACCTTCCAGATACCCAATACTATTCGCGTGAACTCCCATGCCGGCATGCAGCTGCTGGATCAGGCACTGGTTAATCTGTATCATGATGGAGCTATAACTCTCGAAAGCGTCATGGAGTTCTGTAACGACAAGGACGAGATAGCCAGACTTACCGGTGGTAAAGAAGCCTGGCACCAGGAAGAGCCAACCCCGGTTCCAACTACCTACTATACCCCCGAAGAAGGCAACGAATACACTAATCCCGATAACCAGCAAAGAGTTTATTAGATCCTCTCCAGCCGTAAAAGGTATTCCTATACCCACATCTCATACCACGGGATACGGCTATCTTTAAATTCCCGCCAGGCCGGATAATATCTTTACGTTCAATTTATACGGGTAAATATTTTCTGAATAAAGACATAAAAAGCCTATCAGTAACTTTTATATTACTGATAGGCTTTCTAATTTGTGTATCTGTTGTAATACTCTATTATTTCTTACATAATTATGTGTAGCTACACCGTGTAATAACAAGCATATTCGATACTAGAAGGAAACCTGTATCACGGTGCCATCGCCATTAACACTGTAGACACCGTTTACACCATCGACCGTGTATCCCATGATGTAGTCGCCGACTGAGATATTACCGGAGACAACTACATCATGCGTTGTATCGAAGGTCTGGTTATCACCGCCCGGTATCGTGCCCACAGCAGCATCGGCCATGGCTGCTGTTACCGCCGTCTGGACATTGTGCAGCTCGGCATCGGCTGCCTCGTCTTCACCCTGGCCAATGAACTTGCTTACGTTAGGTACGGCCACCGCTGCCAAAATGCCGAGTATGGCAATCACTACCAGCAGCTCGATCAGGGTAAAACCTTTCTCTCCGTAGCGGAATTTCCTCAATATCTTCTTCATTTCAGTCACTCCTTTCCCGTATTTTGCGTGTGTTATTGACTCAGTTTTAGCTTATCATAGTAGGGTGAAAGTTCAATGAGTTAATAGTCATATGGCTTTATGGGAAAAAAGTCCCGTGTCACACGTGATTTTACGATTAAAATGTCAGCATTCGGTATATTTTATATATTCAGGTTACTTGTCACCATCATACCTGCCCCTAATTATCATCGGTAAGAACACCCATTTGCATTAGGATGTCGGCACGGGCTGGTAATTCGTTGACTGCCCCGTTGACTATCCGTAATAAAAAAGGGCAAAATGAACTAACATGGATATACTGCTATACATCATCTTTACCCTGCTGGGTCTGGCAGTCGGTAGTTTCCTGAATGTGCTGGTCGACCGTCTTCCTGTTGGTAAATCACTGGTGCATCCTTCGTCTCATTGTGATGCCTGTAACCACAAGCTTTCATTTTTAGATTTAATACCTGTATTAAGCTATCTGATGTTGCGCGGACGCTGTCGCTACTGCCGGGCTCGTATACCCTTACGTATTCTCTGGGTTGAGGCAGGCAGCGGCCTTATCTTCTTTCTATCTTACTGGCGCTTCGGATTAACCGCTGAGTTCGCCATTACGGCGCTCTGGTGTTGCGTCTTCCTCTCGATTATTTTCATCGACTTTGAACACAAACTGATTCTCAACCGGATTACCTACCCCGCGGCCGTGGTCGGTCTGGTTATTCTGGGTATCGACACCATTTCCTCCGATTGGAACTTGCTGACTTATATCAAATCCTTCTGGCCCGAATCGGGCATTCTAAATATAGCTATCGTCAACGGCATCATCGCCGGTGCTATCGGGTTCGCTTTTTTCTTTATCATTTTTCTAATAAATCCGGGGGGAATGGGGATGGGAGACATCAAGCTGGCATTTCTCATCGGGCTCGCAACGGGATTACCCCTTTTCGTTGTCGCACTGCTTATCGGAATACTCCTCGGAGGCCTGGCAGCGATCATTCTGCTCGTATTCCTGAAAAAGGGCAGAAAGGATGTTATTCCCTACGGGACTTTCCTGGCCTTGGGACCGATTATTACTCTTCTCTGGGGAAACGAAATCTTCGATTGGTATCTCAGCCTCTTTTAGCGTTTCACAGAATATCTGGTGTTTAATGTGTTTACATGCTTAAAACTGTTGACACTGTATACCCCTAGCAGTACAATAGTCCTGAATGAATATTGAACTCAATAGGAAAAATCTAGATAGCTACTCCGGGAATAGACCTGCCGTCAGCCAGCGCCGCTCTAATATAGAGATAATCGCCGATATGCTCCGAATAGGGGAAAACGGGGCCGGTAAGACGGAAATAATGTACAGCGCCAATATGAGCTATCACCAGATACAAAAATACCTTGAATATTTAATAAATCAGGGATTTCTGCGTAAGGTAGACATGGGCAACTCTTTGGTTGCATTTCAGGTTACTGACAGCGGCTTAAAGCTGTTAAAAGCCATCGATACCCTTATGGAGATGCTTGGTTCCCATAACCAATAATATATAATATATGTAATTTATCTCACCTGAAGGTAATCTTCCTTCGGGTTTTTTATCGTTTACTCGCTTCATTCCCGCGTTTTCCGTAAGTCAGTTTTGATTTACACGGTATCAGCCGCTCCTTTGTTTTAATGAAACCTTAAGCAAATCTTTATAAATCCTTTATTACTTTTATGTCTGGCTTTATATTGTGATGCTACACTCTCTTTAGAAATCTTCACGAATCCCCTTCGGGGGAACAGTGTTTCAAAGAAGAGGTTTTGAATGAGAAGGACCCTGTTACTTGATGAAAACGACCTGATTATGGTTGTTAAAGAGGACATCGTCAAGCAAATAGATAAAAACCGTGGCGAGTTGAACCGGACCGAATTTGTTAATTACTTAATACAGTGCCAGCTTCAGGAACAGGATAATCAGGAACAATACGTTAAGAGAGAAGAAATGGAGGATTTCATGCGGCAGATCATGGAACTGCTGCATAATTTCCTACAGTTTTTCGTCAGTTACGGGATGTCCCTGGGTAAAACCCAGCAGAATGAAGAACTCGAAAATTTGAACCAGCAGCTAGAATCCTTCTACAAACAGGATGAAGAGGACGAAGAAGAGCTTTAGTCCGTTCGTCTGAATCGTATCAAACACCTCTTAATATTCAATCATTCCTGTTGTCGTACGAATAATAGAACTATGTTCTAGAACACAATCACTTCCCAAGCATATTGCCAATCCCTTAGCCTTGTATATGTCTAAATTTGCCACGTGGTAAAAAGGCTGGGGAGTGATTTCATGTTAAAAGCGTCAGAACTGCTGCGCCAGGGAAAAACCGAAGAGCTCTGGCAGATGTGTTGCGGATATCTCAATCTGAATATCAGTGAATTCATGGATATCCAGGAAAGGCTCTTGCTGGAACAACTGGAGCTGCTTAACGGGTCTCCCATCGGCAAAAAGATTCTGAAAGGCGCCGAACCTAAGACGGTCAAAGAATTCCGCGACATGGTTCCTCTGACAACTTATGCTGACTACTGTCCTGAATTAGAACAAAAAAGGGAAGATGTCCTGCCAGTAAAACCGGATTCATGGGTACGCACATCCGGAAGGTCAGGCGAGTATAAGTGCAGGTGGGTGCCATTAACACCGGCTTTTGCACATGAATTAGGTATACTCATGTATGGCATCGGCCTGATATCCAGCTGTAAATCCTGGGGCGATTGCTCCCAGGCACCGCAACGTCCAAAGCTGGTCTATACCGTGGCCCCCAGACCATATATGTCGGGTGCTATGACGTGTATACTGGAACAACAAACTCCCGTGTATCACATGCCTAAACTGGAAGAAGCTGAAGGATTATCCTTTGAAGATAGAGTAAGACTGGGTTTTAAACAGGCCTTGTCTCACGGTATTGACTATTTCTTTGGTATGGCTCTAGCCCTAGTATCGGTAGGTGAAAAGTTCACTCAGTCCTCAGGAAATATCAATATTCGCCCCCTGCTTTCACAACCCGGAGCACTGTTTCGCATAGCTAAAGGATTGGTGAAGAGCAAGCTGGCAAAGCGACTGATGCTGCCCAAAGACCTGTGGCCGGTAAAGGGGATTATTATCACCGGTCTTGAAAGCTGGATTTATAAAGACAAAATACAGGGATTCTGGGGCAGGTATCCTTTAGACGTATATGCCGGTACCGAGGGTGGCATCTATGCCACTCAGACCTGGGATTACGATGCGATGACTTTCATTCCAAATCTTAATTTCTTGGAGTTCATTCCGGAAGAAGAGCAGCTCAAGTGGCAGATGGACCGTAGCTACCGACCAAAAACTCTTCTGCTTAATGAAGTTAAAGCCGGAGAAAATTATGAGTTAGTTATCACCAATTATCACGGAGGTCCTCTAACAAGATACCGGATCGGTGATATGGTAAAGATAACGTCATTAAGAAATGAGAAACTAGGTATTGAGCTTCCTCAGATGCTTTTTGAAAGGCGGGCTGACGGTTTGCTCAATTTTGTGGTCATTCAATTAACAGAAAGGCAAATCTGGCAGGCTATAGAAAAGACAGGGATAGCCTATGAAGACTGGGTAGCCTACAAAGAATTAGGGAAATCAATACTGCATCTATTGGTTGAACCGAAAGACGGTTTGCAGTTTAATCAAGCAGAAATTGCCGGGGCGATTCAAAGGTATATACTAGAGGCAAACAATGACAATAAAGGAATAACCGGAGTTCTTGAAGATTTAACGGACATGTACGATTTCACCGTTGAGATTGAGCTATTACCCAAAGGCACTTTTGCCAGATATACAGCCCGGAAGCAGGCTGAAGGTGCTGACCTGGCCCATCTAAAGCCACCTCATATCAATCCTTCCGATGAAGTACTATCAATACTAAAAGGTGATACCGAAGAAATCATTGTGGTTAAAGAAACAAAAAGCGAAGTTATGACAGAAAATGAAGCGGATAAGGTTACCACATAGCATATAGTACTTTAGTATTCCCACCTTAGTTCGCTTACTTTGGTTACCCCTTGACAGTTGTCACGTTTGGTCTGATAATTCCCATATATGAATATATATTCCCTGATTCCACTAATCGCTACTATTGCGTATATACCGTTATTTATTACGGTTGCCAGTAACCGGCCCTGGCAGAAACGGCATACATTATTCATCTCCTTTCTCATCCCTGCCATGGTATGGAGCTTGATTGACTTCTTTTTCCGTGGAAATTACTTCCCTCAACATAATCTTCTTTTAGTTCAATGTATTATGATAGCCAGTACTTTGATGGTGGTGCAGTTTCACCTCTTTACCTCCTCCTTTTTCCCCCCGAGCCGGGGACGCTGGTTACCATTTGCCTATATTTCACTGGGGGTTGTGGTAATTTTAGTAGGGTTTGGGGAAGTAGTCGACAATGTCATTGCCGTCGGTGACAGACTATACGTTCATTATGGTTTTGGTCTCTTACTAATAGCTGTCTTTCTTTTAACCCTGGCCGTCAGGAATCTCTATGTGCTCAATAAAAAAATAAAAACTATCGACAACCCGGTAACGTATAACCAGACTTATACTCTAATACTATGTATCATAGTTTTGACAGTATTTATGTCCGGGGCCGTCCTTCCCTGGGGTAAAGAATATTCCATCCCTCATATCGGTAACCTTATCAACGCTTTCATCCTTACCTACGCGGTTATCAGGCATAAACTGGTTGATATTAGAATTGTAATCAGGCAGGGTTCAGCATGGTTGAGTCTGGGTATTTTAAGTGTTGTTACTTACTGGCTTATTCTCATTGTTTCTCACAATATATTTAATTTCGACATCAGCATTCCGGCCTCTTTTGCTGCTACCGCAATAGCACTGTTTGTCGCCATATTTGTGTACAAGTTACGTGGCCTTTTCTTTGATATGATGTCGAAAGCTTTTCATGGTTCCAGTTATCACTACCGCCAGAAATTATCTAACTTCACTGATACTATCCACACCATGTTCAGTTTGAAAGAACAGGGTGACGAGTTACTGGCACTACTCACCAAGGCAATCGGTATTAAACAGGCAACCCTCCTTTTCCCTGAGGCGGGTAGTGACGATTTCAGCGTACAGATATCCGAACCAAAGAAAAACGACTTCAGCGGAATGAAGCTTAAAGCCAACAATCCCATCGTAAAACACCTTGAGCGGGAGCGTATTCCCCTGACAAAAGAAAGCCTGATTGTCTTACCGGAGTTCCTGGGCCTGTGGGCTGAAGAAAGAGAAGAGATAGAGTCTAAAAAGATAGAAATCCTGATGCCGCTTATCAGCCGCGACCGACTTATCGCTATCCTTGTCCTCGGTGAGAAGGAGTCTGGAAGATACTCGCTTGAAGAATATAATATTATTACCAATATCACCGACCGTGTTGCGGTGACCATGGAAAAGGAATACCTCAGCGAACAGCTCAAGGAGCGCGAGACGGAGCTTTCCGTTATAAATAACTGCAGCGCCATTGTCGCCTCCAGTTTGAATATACAGGAAATATTCGGGAGTTTTATTGAAGAACTCAAAAAAATCGTTGATGTCAGCTGGGCATCGATAGTGCTCGTTGAGGAAGAGGGACTCTGCTGCGTAGCCCTGTCATCAAAAGAAGGCTCGTCCTACCAGGTTGGAGAGAAAATTCCCATGCAGAGCTCCGGCACAGGCTGGGTGGTAAACCACAAGAAACCCCTCGTGGAACGTGACTTATCCAAAGAAATCAGATTTTCCACCGGACATAATTTCTACGAACAGGGGATGCTATCAATGGTATACCTGCCACTGATAGCTAAGGGGGAGGTAATCGGCAGTCTAATTCTGGCCAGCCGTGAAAAAGACGCTTACAGTCAACAGCACATATCCACCCTCGAGCAGCTTGCATCACAGATAGCTATGCCTCTGGAAAACGCCCGACTTTATGCCGCTACCGAAGAAAAGGCGCGTGTCGATGAACTTACAGGTCTGTTGAACCGTCGTTCCCTCGATGAGATGATTGATAGTGAAATCAGTCGCCATTCCCGTTATGGCGGTAAATTCACCCTCGCTATCCTTGATCTTGACTCTTTCAAGGCATTCAACGATACCAAAGGGCATCTCGCCGGCGATACGCTTCTCGGACACGTCGGCAATGTTATTAAAAGTAAAATAAGAAATTCGGACCAGGCCTTCCGGTATGGTGGTGATGAATTCGCTATACTGCTGCCGCAGACAACTATCGAGGCAGCCAGTCAGGTAACCGAAAGAGTCCGTGAGGCAATCGAGAACGAACTGGATACCGGTGACATTAACATCACCGCCAGCATCGGGTTAGCCAGCTGGCCTGAGGATGGCATGAGTCACTCCGATATCATCGCCGCCGCAGACCTGACGCTTTATCGTGCTAAATGGAGCGGAGGAAACCGTATTTTCTGTGCTTCGGGTACACTATCCAACCTATATTTCGCTGAGTCGGACCAGTCCAAGAAAGATAGCAACAACAGGATTGTGAGTATTATCTATAATCTGGCGGAAACTATCGATAGCCGTACCACCCGTACGCGTAATCACTCGAAGAAAGTGGCTGAATACGCTATAACCCTCGGTAAAGCCCTCGGTATCAACACGATGGGTCTCAAACAACTGGAGTCCTGTGCGTTGTTACATGATATCGGTAAAATCAACATCAGCGATGAAATACTGGAAAAGAACGATAACGTAACCGATGAAGACTGGGCGGTAATCAAAAGCCATCCCCAGCTTGGTGCTAACATCGTCTCGAATATCCCCAAACTATCGAAATGTGCCGATTGCATACGGCATCACCACGAAAATTTCGATGGGACAGGTTTTCCCCACGGTCTCAAGGGAGAAGATATCCCTCTGTACGCTCGTATTCTGGCTATCGCCAGTGCCTTTGATATTTCGATTTCAAATACGAAAGATTCCGGCTCTGCGACCGTCCCCGCAGCTCTGGAAGAACTCAAAAAAGGTGCCGGCACCAAATACGACCCGCACCTTGTCGATAAATTCGTTACTCTATACGAGAAAAAACCGGCTATTACAGGAGGTAAGAAAGGCAAATCATAACCTGGCCTGATATATCATGGCCATGATAGGAGTAAAAATCATGAACAACAATAATAAGAACAAAATCCAGGTATTCATTATCAGCCAGCAATCGTTATTCAAGCAGGGAGTTGAGCAGACTTTCTCTGAAGTTGAAGATATCGCGATATCCGGCATCACCGCGGTTGATGATGGCGTCATTAAAGCTATCGATAATCTTCCGCCTGATGTCGCTCTGCTGGACATTGATGGTCCGTCGGATAACGGCATCGAGCTGGCCAAGAAAATCAAGCAACGCTCTCCCAACATCGGTGTTATCGTGCTCTCTTCCAACATGGACGATAACCAGTTGTTCCTTGCCCTGAAAGCCCAGGCGGTAGCCTACCTGAGCAAGGAAGTCACCTCGGAGCAGCTCGTTGAAACGGTACGGCGTGTTGCCCGCGGTGAGCATCCTATCAATGAATACCTGACCGACCGACCCAAGGTAGCCGAACACGTTCTGCAGCAGTTCCAGGAGCTGTCGGCCCGTAGTGAAGCCGAGGCTTTCATGTCGCCGCTGACTCCCCGGGAAATAGAAATCCTCCAGTACATAGCCGAAGGGTATCTCAACAAACAGATTGCCGCCGAACTGGGGATAAGCGAACAGACCATCAAGAACCACGTCACTTCTATCCTGAGGAAGCTAAATGCCAACGCCCGCACCGAGGCCGTAGTTGTGGCTATCAAGCAGGGTCTGATAACGATTAACTGATTGTGGATTGCCCGGGAGACTGAAAAGAATACGGCAATACACTGATTAAGACTCCCGGGTGATTCATGGGGTATCGCAGGCTATTTGTGCGACTCGCTGAAGAGTTTCATACTCCTGTCATGGTCATGGAATTCACTATCGCGTTTCTTTTCTGTAGCTGTTGTCGCAGCTTCGGTTTGAATATCCTTCTCTGGGAAGTCCTCTGTATTCGATACATCAGCAGTATCTTCTGCCGCTCTGGCTTCACCAGGGCTGACCGGCTCGGAATTTGTCTTCTGCAATACCCGTTCGTTCATCATCGACTTATGTAGGGACATACCCAATAATTTGGCGATAACATCGAATAGCCGGGTGAAGTCATCGCTGAATTTCATCCTGGAACGGAAAGCCATCCCCAGAATCCCATGGATGCGGTATGTCATTATCGGGACCGCCAGCAGCGAGCGAAAGCCAGATTTCCTGAAAATCGGGATGTCATATTTACCGTCGCGGTTCAGGCTGGGAATGACAACATTGTGCCCCATTCCGATTATCTCATGACTGAAGCGGTGGTTCCGGTCCAGCAGGTTCATCTCACGCTTCATATATTCGGTAAAACCGAGGCTGGCGACCAGAGGCAGCCTGTCACCACCCGTATCCGCGAGTTGCACCCAGCAGCAGTCCGCCTTATAAATCCCGGTTAACGTGTCCAGCGCCATTCCCAGGAGTTGTTCGGGATTGCTGCTGAGAGTCAGCGTCTCGCTAACTTCACTGATAATTGAAAGAATATCGCGGTTCTTAATCGTCTCACCCTGATCTAACTGAATTTCCGTGCATATATATTATATAACAAACAACCCCTTGTTCAAAGTCGAAGAAAGATTTAAGCCATCCATTTACAAAACCTTTGCTCGGTAATATTCCTGTGCTAGAATAAATCAGGTGTATCCTGTGAGTATTACATTGAGTAACCGAGTGATAAAAGAACAGCTTGATAGATTGCCTCACAAGCCGGGCGTATACCTCTTCCGTGACGCCGGCGGCAATATCCTTTACGTGGGTAAGGCCAACGACCTCCACAGCAGGGTGAGGTCGTATTTCAGCACTTCATCCCGGGTATCCCCCAAAACCGCATTACTTGCCTCGCAGGTAGCTGATATTGATTTTTTTACCGTCACCTCGGGACAGGAAGCGCTGATTCTCGAGTTGAATTTCATCAAGCAGTACCATCCGCGCTTTAACGTCCGTCTCAAGGACGATAAGACCTTCCCTTATCTTAAAATCGATATCGGTGAGGAATGGCCCCGTGTCTACAGGACCCGCCGCATGGAAGACGATGGCGGCCGTTATTTCGGGCCCTTTTCCAGCTCCAAGTCCCTCAAGGACACGCTGCGTGTCCTCCAGCGCCTCTTCCCTTTCCGCATCTGTAACAAGAATATTACCGGCACCACCAGGCGCCGCCCCTGCCTCGAATACCACCTCGGGCACTGCCTGGCGCCGTGCACCGGCTCGGTCAGTAAGGAGGAATACGACCAGGTTATCAGGGAAGTCATCCTCTTTCTTGAAGGCAGGCGCGATAAGGTTATCCGCGAGCTCAAAGCCAGGATGAATAAGGCGTCTGCCAGTACCGACTTTGAGAAGGCGGCGCGCCTAAGAGACCAGATTCAGGCGATGGAGGAGGTCATCGAAGGAGAGAAGATAGCATCTACGGTCAGAGGCGAACAGGACGTCATCGCTTTTATCCAGGACGAAGATAAAGCCTACGCTCAGGTTTTGTTTGTCCGCAGCAGCCGCATGACCGGCCGCGAGGGCTTTCTCCTTCAGGGTACCCGCCACGAGGAACCCCGGCAGATAATCACCAGCTTTGTCAAGCAGTATTATTCCTCCTCCCCACGGATACCCCCACTATTGCTGCTCCAGTACCCCATCGAGGATAAAGAGGTCGTGAGAGACTGGCTGCGCAGCAAGCGGGGTGGGGCGGTGAGGATACAGGTACCGCGCCGCGGCGTTAAGAAGCAGCTGGTGGATATCGCCGCCGAAAACGCCCGCCAGGGATGGGAGCAACTCAAGATAAAAGAGATGACGGCACCCCGGTCGCTGGATGCAGCTTTAGAAGAAATCGGGAAAGAACTTAAACTCAGGAAAAAGCCGGCCCGGATGGAAGCCTACGATATATCCAATATTCAGGGTACCTCGGCGGTGGGTAGCATGGTCGTCTTCGAAGACGGGAGGCCAAAGCCGGCCCACTACCGCCGCTTTAAAATCAAAACAGTATCCGGCGCCAATGACTACGCCATGCTCCAGGAGGTCCTCAGACGCCGTTTCAAACGGGGTAAAAACGCAGATGGATCGGATACCACGGCCTGGGGTATCATGCCCGACCTCGTTCTCATCGACGGAGGTAAAGGACAGCTTAATGCTGCCCTGGAGGTATTAAAAGAAAGTGGCGTTGACGTACCCGCCGCCGGCCTGGCCAAGGAGAAGGAGGAAATATTCCTGCCCGGCAGGAAAAGCCCGGTGGTCTTACCTAAATCGTCTCACGGACTCCAAGTACTCCAGAATATCCGGGATGAAGCCCACCGGTTCGCCGTCAGCTATTATACCCGGGTGCATCGCAGGAAGACCTTCACCTCGGTGCTGGACAATATCCCGGGAATCGGGCCCCGCCGCAAGAGCGCCCTGATGCACCACTTCGGTTCCGTTCCCGCGATACGGGAGGCTTCCGTTGACGAGCTGGCAGCAGCTACCGGCATGACATATGACCAGGCGAAGAAGATAAAGGAGTACCTGTAGTCATGCCGGCCAATCTCACGCCGCAGTATCTTGAAGCCGAGAGAAACTTCCGCATGGCGAAGACTACGCTGGAGAAAATCGCCTGCCTAGAAGAGATGCTTTCGATCATGCCCAAGCACAAGGGCACCGACCACCTCCGCGCTGACCTCCGCACCAAGATTGCCAAGCTGACCCAGTCGCTCGATAAGAAAACGGCCACGCAGCGTGCTTCGATGATGATTGAAAAGATGGGCGCCGGTCAGTTGGCGGTTATCGGCCCGCCCAATTCCGGAAAGTCGCAGATAGTCGCCAGTCTCACTAAAGCCACCCCGACGGTGGCATCCTATCCCTTCACCACCCAGAACGCCACACCGGGCATGATGGCTTACGAGAATATCAAGATTCAGCTTATCGATACACCTCCCCTCAGCGAGCAGCCCCCCGAATGGTGGATTCTCAATATAATCAGGCGGGCCGATGCACTGCTCATCGTTATCGACCTCTCCAACGACCCACTATCACAACTGGAAACTATCATCGATAAGCTGTTGGAGAAGAAAATGGGACTCTGGCAGATTGAACCCGCGGATGAAGAATTACTAGTAACCGTTAAAAAGGCCCTGGTGGTCTGCAATAAAAAAGACCTGGATGTTGATAGTGAGAATTTTAATATCCTGAAGGAAATATACGGCGACCGCCTCAAACTTGTCGCAATCTCGGCTCAGGGGAGAAAACTTGATGAGCTCCGTCTGGCGATATTCCGCCTGCTGGATATCATCCGAATATACACCAAGGTCCCCGGCGGCAAGCCCGATTACGAAGATCCCATTGTGCTACCGACGGGTAGTACATTAGAGGAAGCCGCCGCCTCAGTGCACAAGGACTTCGCCAGGAAAATGAAATACGCCCGCATCTGGGGCTCCGGCAAACACGACGGCGTCATGGCCAGCAGAGACCACGTTTTACAGGACGGGGACGTTATTGAGGTGCATGTTTAATACATGCGAATAAATAATATTATCAAATTCCTTCTTCTAACTTTCACTTACACATGAGGGGAGGTCGTTAAGGTATGAAATACAACCACATTTATGCAGACCAAGCTGGTGAGTCCCATTTTAAGGATGCGAAAGTCGATTTTACAGAAACGAATTTTGCCCCACCAGCACCACCTTTGAATCTCTCACCATTTAACCCCGCTACGCAATATGCTTTTTGTTCTTTCCCTGTCGGCTGGACAGGCGACTGGCACCCTACACCAAAACGGCAAATTTTCTTCATTCTCTCCGGTGAAGTTGCCGCACAGGTGGGCGATGGTGAAGTAAGACACTTTGGACCAGGAGATGTAGTGCTCGCGGAAGATACTACCGGTAAGGGCCATACTAGTTGGGTTATAAGTAAGACCGACATGCTTGCTGCAGTGGTACAATTACCAGACTGAATATTCTGATAAAACATATCTACATTATCTACTCTAAAAACTGCTTAAGCATTTCAGCATTCTTCAACGCAAATCCCTGCACATCGTTGTTAAAATAGATATATACCGTATCCAGATTCTCGGCTAACTTTTTTATCTTCTCTGCCCAATCTCTCATTTCCTTATCGCTATAACAGCTCGAGTACAGGCTGTCCTTCCCGTGAAACCTGACATAGGCGAAATCAGTCGTCGCCAGCAGGGGACAGGATAAGCCCGGCATGTCGAAAACACACATCCCTGCATGATATTTCCTCAGAATATCATAAACCTCGTCCGCCAGCCACGATTCATGCCTGAACTCAAGCACATGTTTATATTCCTGCGGGAGGTCCCCCAGAAACGCCTTTAGTCTGGCGTCGTTGCGGTGCAGCCCGGGCGGCAGCTGGTACAGCACCGGCCCCAGCTTGTCCTTCAGCAGGGCAGCCCTTGACATAAAGTTACGAATTGCTTCGCCCGTATTGCTCAATCTCTTGATGTGCGTGACGAAGCGGCTCATCTTCACCGCAAAGATAAAGTCGGCTGGCGGGGTATCGTGCCAGTTTTTAAAAGCCTTCTCCGATGGCAGACGATAGAAAGTGTTATTGAGCTCTACCGTTGAAAAATGGGCGGCGAAGAACTCCAGCCATCTGGATTTCGGCAGCTTCTCAGGGTAGAAACGACCTTTCCAGTCGTCGTAATGCCACCCCGACGTACCCACAATATATCGCGCCACCGCGTTCACCCCCGCTTTATTCTAGCATCCAAGTACTGCTTTTCCAATCCGTAAGGTTTGACCGCCTTGCGTGTTATCGGCTATATTGAATTAAGCCCCTTTATTCAACGAGGAGTAAGAACGCCTTATGAAACTTGCCGTGCAGTGTGATTTCGATGGTACTATTACCGAGGAGGATGTAAGCTTTCTCATCCTGGATACCTTTGTAGGAAACAGGTGGCGGGAAATGCTGACGGAATACCTGGAGGGCAGGATACCGGTCGGTGCTTTCAACAAGAAAGTTTTTGCCATGGTCAGGGCCGACAAGCAGACCCAACTTGACGTTATCTTTAATAGCGACCGCGTGAAGATACGACCCGGCCTCAGGGAACTGGTGGACTACTGCTCGCAGAAGGGCTATCGTTTCATCATCGTCAGCAACGGATTGACATTTTATATCGGGGCCCTCCTGGAACGAGAGGGAATCAGGAATGCCGAGGTCTTCGCTGCCACCAATGAATTCCGTCCTGAAGGCATGATTGCCAGCTACATCGGTCCCGACGGACGGGAGATGGACGCCGGCTTTAAAGAGGCTTACACGAAACTGCTGATAAAAAACGGCTACGAAGTGGCTTACGCCGGCAATGGTGTATCGGATATTTATCCATCCCGACTTGCTAAAATCGTCTTCGCTACCGGCGACCTTCTCAGGAAATGCGAAGAGGAAAAGCTGGCTTACACGCCCTTCGATAACCTCCATGATGTCGTCAGGGGACTGAAAACACTGTAAATCACGGGATATTAAGCGTTATACCAATCGGGCAATGGTCGGAGCCCATCACATCGGGCATGATGAAAGCTCCTGTAAGCGACGACAGCAGGTCGTCACTTACGTAGAAGTAGTCAATCCTCCAGCCCACGTTCCTGGCTCGTGCACCTGATTTAAGGTCCCACCAGGTATACTGACTCGGCTCCTTGTTGAAAATCCTGAAGGTATCCACGTACCCGTGGTTAACGAACTTGTCCATCCATTTTCGTTCGATGGGTAAGAATCCAGATATCTTTGAGTTTTCCTTGGGACGCGCCAGGTCTATTTCCTTATGCGCCGTATTCACGTCGCCGCAGATTACCAGCTTACCGCCCTGTTTTCTCAGTTTTTCGGCATACTCCAGAAAGACGTCGTAGAAAGCCATCTTGTAGTCGAGTCTTTCCTGGTCTCTCTTGCCGTTGGGAAAGTAAACATTCATCAGTGTGAACGCGGGGTATTCAGCGATAATTACTCTCCCCTCGACATCCAGGCTGCCGTCTCCCAGGTCGTACCAGATATTCAGAGGCTCCTCCCCGGTATATAGCGCCACGCCGCTGTATCCTCTTCTCTCCGGGTAGCTCCAGTAAGCGTGGTATCCCTCCGGCTCCAGCAGGTCGGATTCAAGCTGCTCCGGCTGGGCCTTGGTCTCCTGCAGGCAGAGGATATACGGCGACTCCTTATAAAACCAGTCCAGGAACCCCTTATTCTTCACCGCCCGGATGCCATTTACATTCCAGCTAAGCAGCTTTATCTCTCTCATATATACCCCGTTTGATATCAGCTACGTATATTTATTATACTTTTAATATACAATAAATTCTATTTTTCATTTTCGTCATTATCACCACGGAAGGAAAAGGGTAAACCTTGGAGCAGGTATTCACCAATCTTACCATCGGTGGGCCGGTACAGGTCTACGTCAGGGACGGCAGAATAACCAGGGTGCGACCCCTGGTTCTCACCGATGATGATGCCGCTTCGTGGTCGATAACCGTCGGCGATAAGCAGTTCTCGCCTTATCGTAAAGCCTGCGTGGCTCCCTTTACAATGGTAGAGAAATCACGCATATATTCCGATGCCCGCATCAAGTACCCTCTCATTCGCGAGGATTTCGATCCCAGAGGCGACCGCCATCCTGAAAACCGGGGAAAATCGGGCTACCGCCGCATTAGCTGGGATAAAGCACTGGATATCGTCGCCGACGAGATGAAAAGAATCCGCGCCGAATACGGCCCCGAGGCGGTTATGTCGCGCGCTTCCTCCCACCATAACTGGGGCAATATCGGCTATAGAACCTCGGCCTGGGCGAGGTTCTTCAATCTCATCGGCTTCACGGATATCCTCGATAATCCCGACAGCTGGGAGGGCTGGCACTGGGGCGCCACGCATACCTTCGGGTTCTTCTGGCGACTCGGCATGCCGGAACAGTACGACCTGCTGGAAGACGCCCTGAAAAACACCGACCTCGTTGTGCACTGGGGCAACGACCCCGATTCCACCCGCGGTATCTACGGTGGCCAGGAGTCCATGGTCTGGCGGCTCTGGCTGAGAGAACTGGGGAAAAAGCAGATTTTCATCGACCCCTTCTGCAATTACACCGCCACCATTCTCGGCGACAAGTGGATAGCTCCCCGTCCCGGCACCGATGCTGCCATAGCTGAAGCCATTGCTTACGTATGGATTACGGAAAATACATATGATAAAGACTACGTTTCCTCACGCACGGTCGGCTTCGAGGACTTCAAAAGACATATCCTTGGCGAGGACGACGGCATACCCCGAACACCGCAGTGGGCGACGGATATCTGCGATGTCCCCGCTCATAGCATCAAGAGCCTGGCCCGGGAATGGGCTGGAAGTCGCACGATGCTGGCGGCCGGTTCTCGCGGTGGCGAGTCGGGTGCCTGCCGCCAGGCTTATGGCACCGAGTGGGCGCGCCTCATGGTGCTCTTACAGGCGATGCAGGGCCTGGGCAAACCCGGTGTTAATATCTGGGGCACCACCATGGGCTCGCCCTATAACGCCGAATTCAATTTCCCCGGCTACGCTTCCTTCGGACCAAGCTTCCTGAACGGATTTGCCAGGAAACCGGCGATAAACAGCGTCAGGCAGCGCGTCTACCGACTCCTCGCCCCCGAGGCTATCCTTAACCCTCCCATTCACTGGCTGGGAGAGACCTTCTGCGGGGAATCCCTGGAGCAGCAGTTCGTTTCCTTCACCTATCCTGCGCCGGGCTGCTCGGAAGTAAAGATGTTTTACCGTTACGGTGGTTCGTTCCTCGGCACGCTTACCAGCACAAGCCGCTGGGTGAAGATGTACCAGAGCCCCAGGCTCGAGTTCGTCGTGAACCAGGACTGCTGGTGGTGCACCGAGACGGGTCTGGCGGATATTATCCTGCCTGCCTGCACCAACTTCGAGCGTTATGATATCGGCGAGTGGGCGAATACCGGCGGCTATACCCACCACGGCTCCAACGCCTGTAACCACCGCGTTATCGTCTACCAGAAAAAGTGCATCGAGCCCCTCTTTGAATCCAGGTCAGATTACGATATCTTCGCCGCGCTGGCAGAACGACTCGGCATCGGGGAAGATTACAGCGAGGGTAATTCCGAAGAGGACTGGATAGAGAAGGTCTTTAACTACTCTGACCTTCCCGAATATATATCCTTCGAGGATTTCAGGGAGAAGGGCTACTTTATCGTGCCCATGTCCGACAATTACCAGTCCACCCCCGGACTGCGCTGGTTCTACGAGAGCCGGGATTGCGATACCCCCGATGCCTTTAATCCCAAGAGAAACACGCCTCAAGGCAAGGAACTGGGGACTTACAGCGGCAAGATAGAGTTCGTCTCGCAGAGCCTTTTAAAAAATCTCCCCGACGATGAAGAAAGGCCGCCGCTGCCGCGTTATATCCCCAGCTGGGAAGGCTATAACTCGGAGGCGGTCAGGAAATACCCCCTCCAGCTTATCACCCCCCATCCCCGGTTCTCTTTCCATACCCATTACGATTCCAATAACGACTGGCTCATGGAGATAGACTCCCACCGCGTCTTCAAGGACGGCTATCACTGGCATCCGGTGCGTATCCATCCCGCAGACGCAGCGTCGAGGAGTATTAGTGATGGCGATATTGTTAAAGTATTTAACGACCGCGGTGCCGTGCTTTGTATCGCTGAGGTGACCGAGAGGATAAAGCCGGGCGTGGCACATTCCTATTATGGCTCAGGCAAGTACGACCCGCTTGAGCCGGGCAATCCGTCCAGCATCGACAGGGGCGGCTGCGTCAGCATTCTCACGCCCGACCGGATGCTCTCCAAAAATACACCCGGCATGGCGCCCAACTCCTGCCTTGTACAGATTGAAAAGTGGGAAGGATAGGTTAATATCAGATCACACCTTTACCACCCCGTCACGTAGAGAAAAAGGGCGGGAAGTTTAAGAGGGGCAGCAGCCCATCTTTTATATTTAGGGCGGGCGGGTGGGAAGCAATATTACCAGGATAGTAGGTGTAATAAAAAGAAATGGAGCGGAAGACGAGATTCGAACTCGCGGCCTTCTCCTTGGCAAGGAGACGTTCTACCACTGAACTACTTCCGCCCGCTTAAGTTGTGGTGCCGAGGCCCAGAATCGAACTGGGGACACGCGGATTTTCAGTCCGCTGCTCTACCATCTGAGCTACCTCGGCAAACCACTATATTTTACTTGAGACAGGGCTGTCCGTCAAGAAATACCGCTGAAAAGTTGTACGGATATTGATTGATTTTCCTTTACGGCTACGTTATCATACTGGAAGGAGGTGGACATAATGTCGGTGGTGCTTAAAATCGGCCTTCGGCTCCTCCTGGCCGCCGCGGTGATTCTTCTCGGCGGCTGCCTCGCCTGCGGTGATGATGTACCGGGCTTCGGTATCTATCTGGTTGATAACGGGGAGCTGGTATTATCCGAAGATCACATCGAGGCCTACGATGCGGACTCACATACCATTGAACTCAATGAAGCTGGCCTGGAAAAGTGGAGCTCTTATGTCGTCACCACACCTTCTCCCAAGTTAAAAGACACCCTGAATTCCCGGGAATTTGCGGTAAAAGTCAAAGGTGAAACGATGTATCAGGGCACGTTCGGGTCGATGATATCTTCCAGAATCTATGAGGGTATCGTAATCATGGAACCAACATTTAATTTCGGCTTTGACGGAAACACTATCAGAATAGAATATAACTACCCGGGGCCAGCGGTTAATCCTGAAGATGATCCCAGGAACCACCCGG
>Ga0209427_10000179_pt1 | contig 61506 bp, 52 predicted proteins | sample DeeMarSWOR136_30_FD_187465 | JGI IMG/M metagenome (GOLD analysis project Ga0209427, IMG submission 187465) | Marine sediment microbial communities from White Oak River estuary, North Carolina - WOR-1-36_30 (SPAdes) (version 2) | ecosystem: Environmental > Aquatic > Marine > Intertidal zone >...
CAGGGCTCAGACCAACGCTTGAAAAGAATCCCCATGGCGTGGGCGATCCAGGGAATGGCCACGGCCACACCGACCGCCATGATCCATGTGAATATCTGGCTTTCGCCAAACACTGAGAAGGCGAGGGAATTCATAGGGATTTCACCCAGCACAAATAGAGACATCAAAGCATAGTACTTCCCCCTGGACAACTCCACACTGGGCTCGCTCCGTTTGATCTTGGCGGCATGAGCATCATAGTCCTTGGAGATACGTTCATAATCCTTGAGCAGGGGTTTGTGTTTTCCATTGAGCACCTCCAATTTGGGCCCATATACGGCCGTTACTTGCCGTGCCTCATTTCTGGCCATCGCCATCAACTCCTGCTCGAACTGAGAGAAATTCGGATCATCCCTACCGGGAATATTCCTTTTTGCATCCTTTGCAGCGTTTCGTCGAGCCGTCAATCTGCCGTACATTTGTGCTCCCCCTTTCTGTTCAAAAAGTGATAGTGATAAAAACTCCCTTTTTCTTTGTTCTTTAAGTATTTATATAGAAATTGGCCTTGTGTGTCAAGGAAATCTTTTAAACCTGTCATTTAAGGTACACACCAGAACCGGAAACCCTGGCCCTTATCAAATCTATCCAAAATGGGTGATAATCCGAACCCAAATAGCTACCGCATGCCATACTATCATTCAGAAGCACCGGCCGAGCCGAGTAAAGCAAGAGCGCCATATGGTGCGACGCCTTTTTCCTTGACGGACAAGCGCAATTGCTCCTATACTTTTTCATGAAAAAGGGACCTCATATCATTTGAGTAGTGCTGCGCAGAATGAGATTGGTGTTGCTACAGAGCCCAAGCTAATATCCCAGCTCAAAGAGATCGACAATGTCAGACCCCTTATAGATATACCACTGTGGATGCAGGGGGCATGTCGCAGGGCAAGGTCTATGGAAACAGGAGAGCGTGTCAACGAGGTATGGAACGACCTTGTGGATGACTTTTTCAAGATAGGTTTTGTACAGGATTCAGCCTCTGGATGTAGTGCCAATGACCGGAGAGACCATGCAGAAGACCTATTCAACACTGGGACATGGAGAAAGATACATCTGAGGACCGCCTATGATGTCGAAAGCCAGGAGTTTCTGAGCTGGAATGTTATGACATTTATCGCCTTCTACCTTAATGATGAGAGGGAAGACAGGAGGTTTGAGGTCTGGAATGGGGCATTGGGGTGAGGTCTCAGTCATTTGAAATACGGAGGAAGTACCATGCCACAAATCACGCTTAATGATCTGTCACTGAAAGACTATAATCTCACGGAACGTGCATCCAGCCTCAAGAAAATCTACTTCAGGGCAATGCCTGAGATATGTATTGAACGCCCCCGGCTGATAACCCGTTTCAGCCTTGACAACGCCCTATTTGATAAGGAGCGGATCTCTATCCTTGATAAGGCCAGGATGTACCGATATGTGCTGGAGAACCGCACCCCGATAGTCCACCATACCAACTCATATGAGAAGGGAATGAGACCCTTTGCATTCAAAGAGGGCCCCCCCTTTGCCGGTTCTACCACCAGCAAGTTCAAGGGGGTTCCTCTCTATCCTGAGTTTGCCATTGCCTTGACCATCTGGCCAGAACTCTGGACGATATCAAAGAGGGCACGCAACCCCTTCCACATTACCGAATCAGAGGTCGAAGAACTCAATTACAAGATCTTCCCCCGCTGGATAGAACACAACATCCTTGAAATTGCCCGGAAGAGATGCTTTGAGGAGAACTGGAAGTGCTACGGCCGCAAGAAATATGCCCCTGAGATAAAGCTCTTTCAGCAGCTCGTCTTCTTTATTGCAAGTAAAGCTGGCTGCATTTCTCACACCATACCGGACTTCTCCAAGGCTATCAACCTCGGTCTGCGTGGAATCATCGATGAGGCTAAGGCGAGAGAGACAAAGGCCTCCGATTCTTCCCAAGGGGAGTTCTACAAGGCGATCTCAGAGGTTCTTGAAGGTATTATCACCTATTCCCGCAACCTCGCGAAAAAGGCAGAGGAGATGGCAGATAAAGAACGGGATCCGAACCTGAAGAAGGAACTTCTTGATATTGCAGAGGTCAATCGCCAAGTTCCTGAGTTTCCTGCACGAACCTTCCGTGAAGCACTGACTACCGTATGGATCTGCTGGACCGCCATCCACCTTGAAAACCCCAACATTGGCCTCAGTCTCGGGAGGCTGGATCAGGTGCTCTACGATCTCTATCGGCAGGATATAGACAATGGGACCATTGATATACAGCACGCAATTGAGTTGATCTGCTGTCTATGGCTCAAGATAGGCGACCATGTTCCTACCATGCCAGATGCAGGGGAACAGCTCTTTGGTGGGACAGGTTCCAACCAGGCCATCACCATAGGCGGTGTTGACAAGGATGGTAATGATGCGGTGAATGACCTGACCTATGTCATGCTCAGGGCCACAGAGTTGATGAAGCTGCGTGACCCCAACCCTAATGCGAGGTACTACCCGGGTATAAACTCCGGAGATTACTTAAGACAACTCTGTGCGGTGAATATCAATACAGGGGCCATCCCGGCAATTCACAATGATAAGGCGGTTATCAAGGCCCTTACCTCAAAGGGTGAAACGATTGAACAGGCACGGGATTATGGCGTAATCGGCTGTGTAGAGCCCGGGAGCAATGGGAGGTTCTATGGGCACAGTGCAGCCATCCTTCTGAACCTGACCTCTGCCCTTGAACTTACGCTCTTCAACGGGAGACACAGGCATACAGGCCTGGACGTAGTGATGAGTAAAGAGACAGGTGATCCCACCACCTTCACCAGCCTTGAGGAGTTCAAGGCCGCCTTTGAGAGGCAGACATGCTGGCTTGTCGAACAGGCAACCAACTTAAATAACCTCCTTGGGAGGGTACACCAGGACTTCTATCCCACCCCTATCCTCTCAGCCTTCTTCGAGGGACCCATGGACAAGGGAAAAGACCTCATCCAGGGCGGGGCCACCATCAACTCTTCGGGCGCAGCCATCATTGGACTTGCAGATGTTGCTGATTCCCTGAGCGCTATCCAGAAGGTCGTCTTTGAGGAGAGGGCGATTTCCTTTGCAGACCTCCTTGGTGCCCTCGAAAAGAACTTTGAGGGCTACGAAGCCTTGCAAAGGCGGCTCATGAATCCAGACAAGACGCCCAAATACGGGAACGAAGATCCGGTGGCTGATGCCAATGTCTCCTGGATCATAGAGTTGTTAGATGGGGCATTTGGCGAGAAGAAGAATTACCGCGGTGGACATTACCGGGTTGGATACTGGACCATGACCAACCATGCAGGTTTTGGCAGGCTGATGCAGGCCACCCCTAATGGACGCAAGGCCCGCGAAAACTTCACCAGTGGCATTACGCCTGTTTCTGGAGTTACCCCCTATCTTACAAAGGCCCTCAACTCTGTAGCAAAACAGCCTGCAAGATGCCTCTCAAGCGGAGTGGCCTTAAATCTGAAGTATACACCTGAACATGGAGAGGCGCATAAGATGCTCGACAACTTCCTCGCCTCTGTAGAGGGATATTTTGATGACGCAGATGGAGAGCGGGATGGGGGGATGGAAATCCAGTTCATCATAGCAGACCACAATACCCTTGCTCACGCAGCGGACCATCCTGAAAAGTATCCTGAACTCCTGGTCCGGGTCTCCGGGTATACTGCCTACTTCAAGGACCTGAATCCACAAATGCAGAAGGAGATCATCGACCGCACAGAATACCGCCTCTCCACTGGGAAAATGCTTCCCTTTGATCCATTTCCATTACCCAAAAAAGGAGTTGACCTATGACCTCCAGGCCAAAACGTACCTTATTACGCTCGATCCCCTATCTTTTCTCTGACAGAGCAGGGCTCTTTATAGCCAAGCTCCGCTCGAAGAGGCTGAGTGAAGAACTATGTGGAAAGGTGACGGACAGGTTTCTGGAACTTCTTCTGAGCGGTATGCATCTGGCTTTCTGCCTATCCAAAGGGTACCGGAAGAATATCAAGGATTTTGAGGGGCGGTACCTTTTCAGAACGGCTGACCGTCTTGTGGCTACCGCTGCCACCTTCAAGGAAGGTGATATGGAGGTTCATGAAGAGGCTATAGAGGACTGGAATGTCCGGATAACCTTCAAAGACGCCGCTGCGTTGATGGCCTTCATATTCTCCAGGGATCAGGACATCCTCGATTCATTACTGGCCAACGATGTGGAGGTGGATGGAAATCTGAACTACGTGTACAAGTTTGGTTTTATGGCGAGAGACCTCGGCCACAGGCTCGGTCTTCCATAATCATTTAGTGATGAATAACCTTCCCCTCATTGTTGATATCAAGAGGCACAGTCTCGAAGATGGCCCTGGTATCCGCAGTGTGGTCTTCTTCAAGGGATGTCCCCTGCGGTGTCTCTTCTGTCAAAACCCTGAGGCTCAGGATCCGGGGGCGGAGATCGCCTTCACTGCCAGCGAGTGCATCCACTGTGGCAGGTGCGCAGATGCCTGTCCTCAGGGAGCTATAGACCTTGAGCTCTCCGGACGTATCCACAGGCAGATGTGCATCCGCTGCGGCACATGCGTGAGTGTCTGCCCTGGGAAGGGTCTAAGGCTTATAGGCGCTTCCTATCCTGTGGAGACCCTTACCGAGCTTCTCCTGCGAGACCTTCCCTTTTACCGGCACTCAGGGGGCGGAGTAACCCTTTCGGGTGGGGAACCTACACTCTATCCCGACTATCTCGAAGCCCTGCTCAAGCAACTGAAGGCAAGAGGGGTCCACCTTGTTCTGGAGACATCAGGCTATTTTGACTACACAGCCTTCAGGCAGAAAATCCTCCCGTATATGGACCTCATCTACTACGACATCAAGGTCGCTGATCCAGAACTCCACAGGGAGTATATCGGGAGGACCAACTGGAGGATCCTCGATAACCTCTACCTCCTTCTTCAGGAGAAAGGGGTTGAGGTCCAACCCAGGATACCTCTTATACCGGGTATCATTGCAACCCGGGAGAACCTCTCGGCTATAGTGGATCTCTTGTGTGAGGCAGGGGCAGAGAATGTCTCCCTACTGCCCTATAACCCCATGGGACTAGAGATGGCGGTGTGTCTTGGAAGGCCCAAACCGCCTCTCCCAGAGGCATTCATGAGTCATGATGAAGAAAGAGAGGTTTATGATATGTTCAAAACGTTAATTGAGGAAAGAAGAAAACGATAGGCGACTTAAGGCCAGCTTATACATGAAACCATTAAATTTATGAAGGAGAGACGAGGATGAATAGAGAGGTTGTTGTAGTAGAGACAGGAAAAAATCGCAGTAAATTTGATTTGTTAGATACTGCCCTTGACAAGGCTCAGTTTGTAAACTTACTTGAAACAGCCATGAGCAAAAGTCAAAAGCCTCAAGCGAAATTCCTTATTGTCATCAAGCCCAATTTAGCCATGTTCTTCAAAGAGGAAGTCACTGTGACGGATCCCGAATTAGTGGAACATCTCGTGGATCGACTGCATGATCTTGGTTACATCAATGTTGTACTCGGGGAAGCACAAAATACATTCTTTAAATGGCTCCACAACCGGGAAATTCCCGTCATTGCACGGGCGGTAGGGTATAAGTTCACAACTCCCAAAGGCAGGGAATATCAAGTCCTTGATCTTGCCCGTGATGGAATTCCATGGGATTTTCCACCGGAGTACTCGCTTTCCGGCATCCCTATCTCCAAGGTCTGGCAGGAGGCTGATTTCCGAATCAATTTTGCAAAAAACAAGACCCATGAAGAGTACCTATACACCCTCTGCCTCAAGAATCTGCTGGGCGCCGTTCCGTTGGACGACAAACATCTCCATTACCACAGTCGTTTGAAGGCCTGGGATGTCTGCTTGGAGCTGTATCAACAATTTCCGGTCCATTTCAACATAATTGACGCATATCTTAGCAATCACGGCAATGTCGGTTCACAGGTGCTCAGTGCCATCAAAACATGGACCATGATCGCAGGTCATAACGCTATTCTTGTGGACTGGGTAGGGGCAATAAAGATGGGGATTGACCCCTACCTCTCGCCCCTGAATAGGAAGGCATTAAAGGTTATCGGATTGCCCGATAATTACCAGGTGATAGGGAGTTTAACGCCCTATACGGGTTGGAGAAATGTTCACCCATTGATCTCCGATTCATTTTTGCGTCTCGATGAAGCCGAGGCGATTACCCGTACCTTTTGGCCTGCTTCCTTTATTGTTGACAGCCAATTGTTTCCCTGGAAAAAGAAGCTGGACAAGTGGGTTAACGCAATCATCTCTCCGTATTGGGCAAGGGTAGACCGAAATCCGTTTTTTCTATGGTTAATCATTTATATGAATTACTTCTTTGTGTGGGTCTTTTTCATGAAGAGGGTATGGAGAACACTTGTCAACCAGAAGCAATTGAGACGCAAGGAGCTTCCGATCAATGTGGCGCCAAATCAGTTTAAGGAAAAGGATTACAAAGAGTTACCTGCACATATGAGGCCTCTTGAGGAAATCATCAACTCAATCCCCATAAAAAACGCTTCGTGTCACACCTTTCTGGATGGAGCCATCTTGTATTATCTGGAGCGAGAGGTGGATTTTCCCTTTGAAGAGTTTGTACGCAAAGTGGACATTTGTAAAGCGGTAACCTACATGAATGATTACATCGGTGGACGGACTGTCCAGGTAAAGTCCGACTCTAAAGGAAGGTGTATTCATCAGCTTGAGCGAACGGTATTCCTGTGTCAGCCAAACGGATTCGTGCTTTTTAATGGAGGCAATATCGACGTGACTAAAATCGAATGGATCGAGTACAGGAAAGGCCTTCAGAAGATGATCTGGAGAACAGTTTCTAGCGACAATAACTCTGCAATCTATGATGACGGCACGGTGAGCTTTGAGCGCCTAAATGGCCGGACCCGGATACGGGTCATGGTTCATCAAAATTTTGTCAATCCGCCTGCTTTAAGTTGGATGCAGTTGAATTATTATCCAGGATTACGGCGTCTGTTCACGGTACGTGGATTTAGACGTTTCTTTGAAAAAACTATCGACAATTATTGTTCTGTCGCGGAAGGAAAATATGAGGCAATTGGTAGGCCTTGGATAATAGATACAGATACATCTTAAATCAAATCTGTCCGAATACCACTTCCTGCTGGTCTTGGACAGCATCTGAAGACAAAAACGACCTGAAGCGGCCCCTTTTCCCTTGACACTCAGCGCTACTTCATCCTATGCTTCCCACCCAACAGAGGGACTTTTTATCATTTCATTATCATTTTCATTTCATTAGGTCTGGCCGAGGGTTTTTGTGATACTTTAGGTTCAATAATGGGCACTTGATACTGGATACTGGATAAATATGGAAAAACCTTCTGTTGTGTGTTGTTGGTAATCGCTCAACTTGCCGGTTTGCCCGTCTCCCGCTTTGGCGAGATACGGGCCGGGAAGGCAAAGCTTCGCTAGATATATAATCTAAAAAAAGGAGTACAAAGGGGTTTATTATGACAGAAGAGAAAGATATTGTCTGGATGAGCGCTTTGGAGCTTGCGAGCGCAATAAAGAGAGGCAGATTATCACCGGTTGAGGTACTCGAAATATTCTTGAAGAGGATTAAGGCGTTGAATCCAAAGATCAACGCCTTTGTAACCCTTACAGAAGAAAGCGCAAGGACAGAAGCCAAGGAGTGTGAAAAGGCCGTGAAGGTCAGAAAAAAGCTCGGACCTCTCCATGGCATTCCGGTAGCTATCAAAGATAATATTCCGGTTAAGGGAGTTCGCACAACCTGGGGTTCCAAGCTTTTTGAGAACTATATTCCCAATGAGGATATGATCCTTGTTGATAGGCTTCGACGTGCTGGAGCGGTTATCATAGGTAAGACCAATATGCCAGAGTTCGGTTTGATCGGTATAACGGATAATCCCCTTTTCGGGGCTACAAAAAATCCATGGGATACGAATAGGACACCCGGGGGTTCTAGCGGTGGTTCCGCTGCAGCTGTGGCTGCCGGTATGGTACCAATCGCAGTTGGTAATGATGGCGGTGGATCAATCAGAATTCCCAGTTCATTCTGCGGTGTTTATGGCATAAAGCCACACCTCGGACGCATCCCCCGCTATCCCACACCGCCCGGCTGGGAAACCCTATCTTCAGAAGGACCAATTGCCCGAACTGTTTCCGATGCTGCCATGATGCTGGATGTAATGGCCGGTCCAGATGAGCGGGATTATCTCTCGTTACCTGCTCAGGATGTAAACTACCTTGAAGGATTAAAGGGGAACGTCAAGAAAAAGATGTTCGCCTATAGTGCTGATCTAGGATATAAGGTAGTGGATCAAGAGGTAGCAGAACTTATCAAGAAGGCGGTTACCACTTTTAAAGAGCTCGGTTTTCAGGTGGAAGAGGTTAAGCTCGACTTTATTGATATTGAAATGGATTGGGTAAACATGATAATTTCAGAAACTGTAGCGACATTTGAGGATCGAATGGAGGAGCTCAAGAAGGTGTGTTATCCACCGTATCTGGACTTTTTGGCCCTGGCTGATTATTTGAAGTCTGTGGACTACGTAAAGGCACTGTACAGACGTAAGGAGTTGTGGGATCAGGTAAGAAGAGTTTTTGAGAAGTATGATTTTCTCCTTACTCCGACCACTGCAATTACCGCGTTTGGCACGGATATAGGAATGGGGCCACAGGAGATTGCCGGAAATCCCATAGGCCCTACTGGTTGGCTCTTTACTATTCCCTTCAACTTAACGCGACAGCCGGCTGCGTCTGTTCCGTGCGGTTTCACCAAGAATAATCTCCCGGTGGGTCTTCAGATTGTAGGGAAGCGGTATGATGAGCTTGGTGTGCTTAAGGCTTCAAGGGCCTTTGAGAAGGGTTTACCATGGAGACATAAAAGGCCAGAGATTTGAGTGGGTGCGGTAATTCCAGTGCCATACCCTTCACGTCCTCCCTTACTCTCAGCCTACGACTCTTTTCTCATAACCTCAATCGCGGTGCTCGAATGCCTTGACAGCATCGCCCGTGGTGGCTTAAATAGCCCCTCTCGGGGCAGGCCCTTCGAAGTACGAATCACCTCAAGATAAGATATCACACCTTGAACCATTCAGATTGCTCAAAGGCCTTGACTCCGGCCTTTGCTATTTCTTCATCTCCCTTTGGAGAACGGCCGCTGGTGCCAATGGCACCGACTACACGACCGTCACTCGTCTTAATAACGCATCCGCCTGGGATCTCAGTATGTCTAGAACTGGCAAATTCATACCCCTTTATATTCAGTTTATACCCATCCACATCCCTGCTGTCAGAAATTTTACGTTGCTCCCAGGTATCCCTTAAGAGCTCAGCTGCGCTTTCGGCTTTAGCTATGGCCACACGGCACGCGAGCGAAAATGCTCCATCCATTCTTTTAAAGCAAAGAAGGTGGCCACACCTGTCAACCACCGCGATTGCCATTGGGTATCCTTCAGTGCCCGGCGCATCTTTGCTGTCCTTATTTGCCTTAATGGCTGCATCAACGATCATCTCTGCCTCATTTAGCCCTAAAGTTCTTGCCTCTTGCATTGCGATACCTCCTTTTATGGTATTTGTTAATAGTGTCCGGTTGAACCTTTGGCAATTAATAGCACCATCTCTATTGGTGCCCCAGCATCCTTGGCCCAGTGGCCCTGCGCTCAGCCTTTTTGGATCTGCGACGAGCACCCTACGCAAAAATCATTGTCTCTCTGAGAATGCGAGTGATCACTACCGGAAGCTTAAATAACACGCGCATCTATTTATATAAACTTGGATTAGTCTTGATCTCAGCTATAAAATCTCGCACTGCCTTGTCCCAGTCATACTCAGGTTTCCATCCCCAATCCTCACGAGCTCTCGTATCGTCTACTTTCTTGGGCATATCACCAACTAACTTCACCACGGTTTCATCCGCAAGAAACTCAATTTTGGCATCCGGGATATACTTGCGCACAGTATCAGCCATCTCCTTTGCCGGCATTGAAAAACCCTGTATACAATATACACGCCGATGCAATCTGGCCTCATCAACATCCTTTAAAGCGGTAAGGCACCTTATTACATCCTTTATATATATAAAGGGTAACTGACCTTTCTCATCTATGGGCACCTTGCAAGGCCGTCCTTTCGCAGGGTCGTGCACCATCAGACTAGGGTAGGCTGCGAGACCTTCCCGACGACCCGGCCCACAAATCGCTGGTAAACTAGGGCAGCGGAAATTAACCCCGAACTTATGATGATAATACTCTCCCAATCTTTCACCAAATATCTTGGTTGCAGCGTACATCTGTGAGGGATTTGACTGAAATACATCCTCATTGATTACTTCACCTACGCCTGGTGCATAGACGGCTATCCCGCTCGGGAAGATTACGCTCTTAACATTGAACATCCGGGCCGCCTCAAGAACATGAAAGGTACCGTTGGCATTGGTCGCATACGCAGCCCACGGATTTGCCTCAGCAGGCATAGTTATCATGGCTCCTAAGTGATAGATATGGTCTATTTTATCTGCCTGAACCGCATTAAGGACCTCAGCCCAATTACCCAGGTGGCCTTGAATTATTTTCACATCGCTTTTAATGTCTTCTATCAGGGGTGAAGCAGGGCTTATATCGAAAATAACCACTTCCTCGCCCCTTTCCAACAAGTATCTAGCCAAATTAGTTCCCACATACCCAAGCCCACCTGTAATCAGATTTCTGGACATAATCCCTACCTCCTCCTTCGAATTCCACGCAACGACTTCTACCGCCTAACAAGATCTCCTGTCAATAAAAAAACCTTCCATCTGAATTTTTGTTGACAATTGAGGTCTTATTTTCTTAAATAAAGGTGGTTTACAAATTGTGGCAAGAAGCTACAAAAAGAAAGACACGTTGAAAAAGCCAGAAGGGCTTATTTAAAAGAAACAACTAAAACTCCTTTCTGGTTTTTTGTCTTCTTAGACTTTGAGATCCTAATTCTCATCCCAATTGAAAGGAGGGGAAAAGATGTGTGAGGCCAATGCATATCTAATAAGAGATGGGCAAGAAAAACTCATTATGGAAAACGTCGATACCCTAAGACCTGAAAAAAATGGTATATATCTCCAGGACATTTTTGGTGGACAGCGCACCATTAAGGCAAGGATCAAGGAGATGAACCTTGTTGATCACAGGATTTTGCTGGAAGAAGATTAAAGGATTAAGGCGGTTGCTGGCGAGGGGGTCTAATGAGTCACCATCATCACGACGAAGATACACGCATTGTGGATCAGGGTGCGTTATCAGAACGGGAAAAACTGGTCAAGCTGTTGGAATATTGGATTAAGCACAATGAAGAGCATGCCAAAACCTACCTTCAATGGTCAAAGGAGGCAGATACTGAGGGATCAAAGGATGTGGTTAATCTTCTGGAAGAGGCATCCAGGATAACCCTGTCCATCAACAAGCTATTTCAAAAGGCCTTAAAAAGGCTGTAAGGATTCAGAGGTCAGTGGCAGGCGGATCACACAGGGTAAGGCTCCAAAATTAATTATCTTTAACCTGCTCCATTGTGAGTAGATCCTTCCGCAGGGTTCGCCCTATGAACTCTCCTTGTCTCGCAAGGCTTTGCCAGCGGGCAGGCAATGAGCAAAATAAGCCCACCAAATGCCATGTCCTTTTTATACCGCCCAAAAAGTCCTCAACAAGGCACAGTGCCCACGAGGGTCACGAAAATAGCGTAAGATTGAAAAGAAATTTTTTGATTGCTTATATTGGCAAATGTGACTAAAATAGCTATCTTAATCTTTTTTACATTCTTATCAAATAGTTGAGCAGTCGCACGCACATGAACAAACTAATAGCCTCTTTTATCAGATATATCCAAACAGAAAAGGGATATTCAGCACACACAATCAGGAACTATGAAAGCGATCTAAGACAATTTGGCAAGTTTGTTTCAGCCAAAAGGGATCTGAAAGAGGCTGATTCAGGTATTGACCTTGTAGACTACATGCTTATCAGATCATACTTAGGAGAGCTCTTTGATAAATGTCGGCGAACGACAATTGCCCGGAAGCTTTCGGCACTGAAGTCCTTTTTCAGGTATCTGGAGTTGAGAGGGCTTGCGCCCTTGAATCCGGCGGCAGAGATAACCACTCCCAAACAAGAAAGGTATATCCCCACATACCTCCCTATAGACGATATGTTTGCCTTACTGGAGCAACCTGACAGGGAAAAACAGTTGGGACTCAGGGATTTGGCCATTTTAGAGCTACTCTATTCATCCGGTCTAAGGGTCAGTGAACTCGTGGCCTTAGACATAGGGGGATTAGATCTTAATTCTCGTCTTGTGAGAGTTTCAGGCAAGGGTGGGAAAGAAAGACTTTTGCCAGTTGGGAGAAAGGCTATTGCTGCTATCAGAGAATATCTTGAACATGCAGAAAAGAGTAGAAAAAAGGCTGGATATAGCAACAGCCATGGGCCTGTTTTTCTTAACTACAGGGGTGGGAGGCTTTCTGCCAGGAGCGTGGATAGATTAATCAAAAGATACTCAAAAGAATGCGGGATAATGATGCAAATCAGCCCCCATTCTCTACGCCATACTTTTGCCACTCATCTCCTTGATGGTGGCGCAGATCTAAGGTCAATCCAGGAGCTATTGGGTCATGTGAATCTTTCAACTACCCAGAAGTACACGCACGTGAGTATAGATAAGCTAATGGAGGTCTATGATAAATCTCATCCAAGAAGCTAATTTTAGGGAAGGCATCTATTGGTATTAGCAAAGCATAGCTCAAATCAAAAGATCAGGGGAACCACTATTTTATCCATCAGGAAGGGCGGGCAGGGGGTTATGGCTGCAGATGGCCAGGTCACCCTGGAAAATACGGTGGTGAAACAAAAGGCTAAAAAGGTGAGGTTTATGTATAATGATCAGGTTCTGGTAGGTTTTGCCGGGGCAACTGCAGATGCCTTTTCTCTTTTTGAAAAATTGGAGGGAAAGCTGGAAAAATACAATGGAAGCCTACCCAGAGCTGCAGTGGAGTTAGCCAAGGATTGGAGAACGGATAAGATTCTTCGTAGACTAGAGGCCCTGCTCCTTGCTATGGACCATGAACATACCCTCATATTATCGGGTAATGGAGACGTGATTGAACCGGATGAAGAGGTGGCTGCTATTGGCTCCGGAGGCCCCTACGCCTTAGCTGCTGCAAGGGCCCTCATGGCTCACTCCAATTTAGATGCCAAATCTATCGCCATGGAATCAATGAAAATTGCAGCCTCGATCTGCCTCTATACCAATGAAGAGTTTGAAGTGAAAACTTTGCCCGATTCGAAACAAAGATAATATCCGCTGTCCGTTGTTTTTGTTGCAAATGACAAATGATCACTGACTTCTTGGTGTGTATTGCCTTCTTTTACAATTTTGGGCACTTTTGCTGACTTTAGACCCCAGCCCGGTTCTGACCTATAGGCTTACTAGCCTGATTCAAGCACGTGCTGGCGTACAGACTTATTAGGATGAAGCGCATGGCGCTCTCCGAGGCGTAGGCTCTACCCTCCGACCTGTAAGCCCTACGGGCTGGCCTCCGGCTCCTAGAGTTTACGCCTCAGAGAGAAGCGGGGAAAGAGACCAGGGCCGGCGTGAGGTATTTTAGGCACTTTAATGGAGATCTAATGGAAAAGAAGGATACGATAGAAAAAGAGATGAAGATTTTGACACCAAAAGATATTGTCTCAGAGCTGGATAAATATATAGTTGGCCAGGACAAGGCAAAACGCTCTGTGGCCATAGCCCTCAGGAATAGGTGGCGCCGGCAACAGGTTCCTCAAGAGTTGAGAGACGAAATAGCTCCGAAGAATATCATTATGATAGGCCCTACAGGCGTTGGAAAAACAGAGATAGCGAGACGCCTCGCCCGGTTAGCCAACTCACCCTTCTTAAAGATAGAGGCATCGAAATTTACTGAGGTCGGCTATGTGGGCAGAGACGTAGAGAGCATGATCAGGGATCTGACTGAGCTGGCTGTGAATATGGCCAAGCAAGAGGAACAGGAGAAGGTTAAGACCAAGGCAATGGAGTCATCAGAAGATAAACTGCTAGACATCCTCCTTCCTAAACCAAGAAAGCAAACAGAGAAAGATAGTGAGGAAAAAAAGGAAGGGATGCTCGAGGTGGTTAAAATGGAACCTGCTGATACTGACTCTACTAGGGAGAAACTGAGGCGCCTTTTAAGGAAAGGCAAACTTGATGAACGGTATGTGGAGTTGGAGGTAACTGATAAATCCTTTCCCCTTATAGAGATATTCTCCAGTGCCGGATTGGAGGAAATGGATATAAATGTAAAGGAGATTTTTGGGCAAATTCTCCCCTCAAAGACCAAGAAAAGGAGGGTGAAAGTAAAGGAGGCAAGCGAGATACTGACACAGCAGGAATCACAAAGGCTGATCGATTTTGATAAGGTTGTTGAAAAGGCTATTCGCAGGACAGAGCAAAACGGAATAATTTTCTTAGATGAACTTGACAAGGTAGTGGGAAGTGAATCAACATCTGGCCCTGATGTATCAAGGGAAGGAGTACAAAGGGATCTTCTTCCCATTGTGGAAGGATCAACAGTCCTTACAAAATACGGTATGGTAAAGACCGATCATATCTTGTTTATTGCATCCGGCGCCTTCCACGGAAGCAAACCCTCTGACCTCTTGCCTGAGCTCCAAGGTCGTTTTCCTATTAGGGTTGAGCTCAACCCCCTTACCCAGGAGGATTTCATAAGAATCCTGACAGAGCCACAAAATGCCTTGATAGTTCAATACAGGGCTCTACTGGCCACGGAAGGAATACGACTAAACTTTACTGAATCGGCCATAGCCGAGATAGCAAAAATGGCCTATCAGGTAAATGAGACCATGGAGAATATAGGTGCACGCCGGTTGCATACGGTAATGGAGACACTCTTGGACGATATCTCTTTCAATGCATCGGAAACAGAGGAAAAAGAGATACCCATTGATAGAGATTATGTGAGAGAGAAGTTAAGCGAGATCCTCGAAGATATAAATCTAAGCAGATATATCCTTTAGCAATGAGGTAGCATTCAGATGAACACCAGGTTGGACAGGGCAAGGATCCTGATTGAGGCCCTACCCTATATAAGAGAATTCAACATGCAGACAATGGTCATCAAATACGGCGGCCATGCTATGGTTGCTGCCAAACTGAAGAAGGGTTTTGCTTTGGATATTGTCCTCATGAAATATGTTGGTCTCAAACCAGTGGTAGTACATGGAGGTGGGCCCCAGATCGGAGAATTTTTGAATAGGATGTCCATAAAATCCAGTTTTGTTGGCGGCCACAGGGTTACTGATGAGAAGACCATGGATGTAGTTGAAATGGTTCTTGCTGGTAAGGTAAATAAAGAGATTGTAGCGACTATAAATCAACATGGTGGCCAGGCAGTTGGTCTCTCAGGTAAAGATGGTCATCTTATAACTGCCAGAAAGCTTCAGTTTATCTCCAATCCTGATGAGATGGGGGCCAAATCTGATAATCCTCCGGAAATAATAGACATCGGTATGGTGGGTGAGATTATCTCCGTGAACAACCGAGTGATAAAGAGTCTTATAGATAACCAATTTATTCCTGTCATTGCCCCTGTTGGGGTTGGCAAAAACAGTGAGACATACAACATAAATGCCGATCTTGTGGCCGGTCATATTGCCTCATCTCTCAAGGCCAGAAAGCTCATCCTTTTAACCGATGTGGAAGGTGTTCTTGACGGGGATGGCAATCTTGTGAGCAGTCTCACGGCAGAGGACACTAACCGTATGATGGCTCATGGTGTTATTAAGGGGGGAATGATCCCAAAGCTCCAATGCTGTCTTGAGGCCCTTAGAGGTGGAGTAGAAAAGGTTCATATTATTGATGGCAGGAAGGAACATGCCCTGCTTTTGGAGATTTTTACAGATGAGGGAGTGGGAACAGAGATAGTTCTCAGTCAGTAAGTGCCTAATTGGCTCACTTTAAACTTTGGGTATAATTATGAATCCTAATACTATAGATAGGGCAGATAGATTCATGTTCAAGACGTACAGGCGCTCTCCTATCACGCTGGTTAAGGGGGATGGCTGCCGGGTATGGGATGAAAATGGGAAAGAATATATTGACTTTGTCAGCGGAATAGCGGTCTGCTCCCTTGGACACAGCTCGCCTATAGTAAGCAAGGCCCTGTGCGAGCAGTCCAAAAAACTTGTCCATGTCTCTAATCTTTTTTACACCCAGCCTCAGACAGAACTTGCCCAGATCTTGGTAGAGAACTCCTTTGCGGACAGGGTATTTTTTTGCAACAGTGGTGCAGAGGCTAACGAGGCAGCCATAAAACTGGCCAGGCGTTACTCAAAAGAAAAATCTGGATCTGAAAGACATACTATAGTAACCATGGACAATTCGTTTCACGGCCGGACAATGGCCACCCTCTCAGCTACAGGTCAAGAAAAGATTAGAACAGGCTTTGACCCCTTCCTTGAAGGCTTTAAGTATGTGCCCTTTAATGATCTGAACAATTTAAAATCTGCCATAGATGGATCTGTCTGTGCGGTAATGTTGGAACCGATACAGGGTGAAGGTGGCGTTGTTTTGCCTAGTCCTGACTACCTAAAGGCTGTCACAGAGATCTGTAGAGAGCATGATATCCTCCTACTGTTAGACGAGGTACAGGTTGGTATGGGAAGAACGGGGAGACTCTTTGCCTATCAACATTTTGGAATAACGCCTGATGTAATGACCCTGGCCAAGGCCCTCGGCAACGGACTGCCCATAGGTGCTATGCTGGCCAAAGAGGAATTAGCTGATACCTTTGGTCCCGGGACTCATGCTACCACATTCGGGGGAACACCCCTGATCACCGCAGGTGCTCTGGCCGTTGTAAAAAGTCTTCTGAATGACGGTTGGATTGAAAATGCAAGAGAAATGGGAGATTACTTTAGAAATCGGCTATCTGACCTTCAAACAAAGTATAGCATTATCAAGGATGTCAGGGGGTTAGGCCTTATTCTAGGGGTACTGTTGGATAGAAAGGGAGCAGATATTGTAAATGCCTGTGCGGAAAGGGGCTTTCTAATAAACTGTGCCCAGGAGAGAGTTCTCAGGCTTGTCCCTCCTTTGATCGTGGGGAAAGAAGAGATTGACCTATTAATCAACTGTCTGAATGAGATATTCAAGGAAGTCTCGATATGAAAAAAGATCTTTTGACCCTGAGGGACCTCACAAAAGATGATATGGTTGCCATTATCAAGAGAGGAAAGGAGATCAAAAAAGGTTCCCTCAAAAACCTTAAGCCCCTCGAGGGCAAAACTATTGGTCTGATCTTTGATAAGGCATCAACTCGGACAAGGATCTCCTTTGAGGCAGCAATACATAAATTAGGTGGCGATACTATCTTTCTTGCAACTTCTGATACACAGATCGCTCGAGGTGAGCCGATGAAGGACACAGCCAGGGTTCTTTCATCCTATTTGGATGGCCTTATAGTCAGGACCTATTCCCATGAACAGTTGGAAAAGATGGCCGAATGGTCCAGCATACCGGTTATCAATGCCCTGACCGATCTCTATCATCCGTGCCAGGTCTTAAGTGACCTTATGACCATCCAAGAAACCAAGGGCGCGCTTGATAATCTGAGGTTGGCCTGGATTGGTGACGGAAATAATGTAGCCAATAGCTGGATAAATGCCGCTACTATTTTGAAATTTGATCTTACCATGGCATGCCCAGAAGGATATTTACCTAACCCTGATATCCTTGCCAATGCCTCAGGCAATGTGAAACTCGTCAATGCACCTGCTAAGGCGGTCTCCAATGCTACCATAATATATACAGATGTATGGGCCAGTATGGGCAAAGAAGATGAAAAGGAACAGAGGATCAAGGATTTTGATGGCTGGCAGGTGAATCAATCCCTGATTGATCTGGCACACAAGGATGCCATGGTTATGCATTGCCTTCCGGCACATAGGGGAGAGGAGATAACAGATGAAGCTATGGAGGGTCCCAGATCTCTCATCTTTGCTCAGGCAGAAAACAAGCTCTATGTACATCAGGCCATATTAGAGATGATGATAAAAACACAAAAGACCCACTAACAAGAGGAAAAATGACTCAAAAGATAAAAAAGATTGTACTGGCCTATTCCGGTGGCCTGGACACCTCAGTGATACCTTGCTGGCTTAAAGAAAACTACCACTGTCCTGTCATTGCCTTTGCTGCCGATCTTGGCCAGGAAGAAGATATTGACGGACTAAAGCAGAGGGCCCTTGAAGCAGGTGCGGATGAGGTAATTGTAGAGGATCTGAGGGAAGAGTTTGTCAGGGAATTTGTGTGGCCAGCCTTAAGGGCCAATGCCATCTATGAAAATAACTACCTTTTAGGTACCTCCCTTGCGAGGCCACTTATAGCCAAACACCAGGTGGCTGGAGCCAGAGATAAAGGTGCAGATGCAGTTAGCCATGGTGCCACGGGAAAGGGCAACGATCAGGTCAGATTTGAACTTGCCTATATGGCCCTGGATCCAGCGCTAAAGATCATCGCTCCATGGAAGATATGGGATTTCAGGGGAAGAGAAGACCTCATTCGATACGCCAGAAAAAAGGCTATATCCATCCCTGTTACCAAGGAAAGGCCCTATAGCAGTGACAGGAACCTTCTCCATGTAAGCTTCGAGGGCGGTGTGTTAGAAGACCCGTGGCAAGAACCACCAGAGGATATGTTTGTCTTGTCGGTTTCTCCCCAGAAAGCCCCTGATACGGTCACCTATGTGGAAATAGATTTCGAAAATGGAAATCCTGTCGCCATTGATGGCACGCGGCTTTCGCCTGCAAATCTCCTCGGCAAACTCAATGAATTAGGGGGCATGAATGGCATAGGTCGGGTGGATACAGTGGAAAACAGATACGTAGGCATGAAATCAAGGGGTGTATATGAGACCCCGGGTGGAACGATCTTAAGGATTGCCCACATTGCAATGGAATCTATTACCATGGACAGAGAAGTTATGCACATAAGGGATGGGCTGACACCCAAGTATTCCGAGATGATTTACTATGGTTACTGGTTCACCCCTGAAAGACGGATGCTTCAGTGTCTTGTTGATGAGACACAACGAAATGTTACGGGTAGGATACGTCTTAAATTGTACAAGGGTAACTGCACCGTAGTAGGGAGAAAATCTGATTTTTCCCTCTACAGTGAGGAATTCGGCACATTTGAAGAGGATGCGGTATATAATCAGAAGGATGCGGAGGGATTTATCAGGCTTAATGGTCTTAGATTAAAAATTGCAAATCTCATGAGGCAGGGAAAGTAAGATGGGAGGCAAGCTCTGGGGAGGCCGGTTCAAGACAGGTACGGATAAGATCGTGGACAGCTTTAATGCCTCCATACATTTTGATAAAAGGCTCTTTAGGGAGGATATTGAAGGGAACATGGCATACTGCAGGATGCTTGCAAAGCAGGGTATAATCAGCAAGGATGAAGCTGCAACCATCCTCGATGCCTTAAAGGAGATTTATGGTGAAATAGAAAGAGGTGATTTCACCTTTGATGAGACCCTGGAGGATATCCACACCCATATCGAAAAGAGCCTGATAGAAAAGATTGGCCCATTGGGTGAAACACTCTATACCGGCAGAAGCAGAAACGATCAGATAGCCCTTGATGAACGGTTATACGTAAGAAATTCAACGATCAAAATCATCAATCTGATAAGGGAGTTTCGGTCATCCTTGATTGGGCTGGCAGAAAAGAACCAAGATCTGATTATGCCAGGCTACACCCATCTCCAGAGGGCTCAGCCTGTACTCTTAGCACACCATCTGTTGGCCTACTACGAGATGCTGAAGAGAGACAAGGAAAGGTATGAGGAGGCATTAAGAAGAACAAATGTTCTTCCTCTGGGGAGTGCCGCGTTGGCCGGGACCACCTTTACTATCGATAGGGAATTCTTGTCCAGGGAACTCAAAATGGAGGGCACTACTGCCAACAGCATGGATGCGGTTTCGGACAGGGATTTTATAGTGGAGTTTGTCTTCATCTCTGCCCTTCTAATGATGCATCTTTCTCGTCTCTGTGAAGAGCTGATTATCTGGTCAACTCAGGAATTTGACTTTCTAGAGATCTCGGATGCCTTTGCCACAGGTAGCAGCATAATGCCCCAGAAGAAGAATCCCGATATACCTGAGCTGATCAGGGGGAAAACCGGAAGAGTATACGGTAATCTGACCTCCCTGTTAACAGCGATGAAAGGCCTTCCCCTTACCTATAACAAGGATATGCAGGAAGATAAGGAACCCCTCTTTGATACCGTGGATACAGTAGAACGATCGCTCACAATCTTTTCCAGGCTCCTAAGAGAGATAGATTTTCGCGGAGAGAACCTTAAAAAGGCAACTGAGAAGGGATATCTGGTTGCAACAGACCTGGCTGACTATCTGGTGAGTAAAGGTATGACATTCAGGAAGGCCCATCACCTCGTTGGCGATATGATCCTATTTGCTAAGAAGGAAAGAAAGGAATTACATGAGCTTGACGTGCATGAGATGAAACGCTTCAGCACCGTTATTGAGGATGATGTCTACGAATGGCTGGATCCCATATCATGTATCAAGCGCAGAAATTCCAGTGGGGGAACCGGGCCTGAGATGGTCAAGAAGGCATTAACCAAGGCAAAGGAAGAGCTGCATGAAGGGTAAGGTTCTTATAGTGTCCTTCTTTTTGATGTCTCTTCTCATGGTATTGTTAGGGTGCGGTAAAAAAGGACCACCTTCTGTACCCAAAAAACCCTCCTCCCTCATCAGAATAGAACAGAACGCTCAGCTCCCACGGTACCATACACTTAGACCTTGGCACAATTATAGGCGCGACTTACCTGAAACATACTGGTGTCTCTGTAGTATTTTAAGGGATCGGGTTCATGGAACTTTGGTCATAAAAGTCAGGCCTGGGCCAGGGAATAACGGAGGGATGGTGTAAATGTGAAATACTATGAACTCAGTGAGCGTAACAAACACAAGAAATACAATAAGCCCCAGTATATAAGGAGGTCAAATTGATGAAAGGTATGCCTACTAATATGGGTGGTTTGCTTAAAAAGGCACAACAGCTTCAGGAGAAGATGGCAAAGCTTCAGGAGGAGTTAAGTGAAAAGACAGTTGAGGCATCGGCCGGTGGTGGAATGGTTACTGTTGTGGCAACTGGAAAACAGGAGATCATTTCTATTAAGATTGATCCAGAGGTAGTAGATGCAGATGATATTGAGATGTTAGAGGATCTTATTTTAGCAGCGGTCAACGATGCCCTTCATCAGTCAAGGCAAATGGTTAGTGAGGAGATGACAAAGTTGACCGGTGGTGTAAAGATCCCGGGCATGATGTAACATGAGATGTGGGATATGGGTTATGGGAGTCTATCCGGCATCACTGGCAAGATTAATTGAACAATTTAGTAAATTTCCCGGCATCGGAAAAAAATCAGCGGAGAGGCTAGCCCTTTTTGTGTTGAGGGGACCAAAAGAGCTCGCTGAAGAACTCGCCCAGAGTCTTCTAGAGGTAAAAGAAAAGATCAGGTTTTGTTCTGTATGCTTCAATCTTACTGATAAGGATCCCTGCCCCATCTGCTCCGACCAGAGAAGGGCAAACGGCGTTTTGTGCGTTGTTGAGGGGCCTGGAGACCAGCTGGCCATTGAAAAATCAGGGGCATTTGAAGGCAGGTATCATACCCTACAGGGAGTTCTTTCACCCCTCGATGGTATCGGCGTAGAGGATCTACGTATAGCCGAGCTCATGTCACGCCTCAGAAACGAAAACATAAAGGAGGTTATACTGGCCATCAATCCAACCGTAGAAGGGGAAGCTACCGTTTCATATTTGGCCGACCTCTTGAAAGAAAAGGATGTGATTGTTACCAGAATTGCCTTAGGTATTCCCCTTGGTGGTGACCTCAAATATATAGATAGCATGACCCTGAAAAGGTCTCTGGAAAACCGATCCTCCTGTGCTTCATGATCTCAAAATCAGCTATCAAAAAACTTACCCATATCCTCGGTAAGAAAAATATCCTTACAAATAAACAAGACCTGCTCACTTACTCTCACGATGCAACCTACCGAGAATTTATGCCCGATGTGGTAGCTTTCCCAAAAGATGCAGAGGAGATATCAAGTATCGTAAAGCTTGCCAACGAGGAACTCTTCCCAATTATACCCCGGGGAGCCGGAAGCGGTATGAGTGGCGGTGCACTAGCTATAAGAGGAGGCCTGGTAATGTCAATGAACAGACTAAACAGGATTCTCTTAATAGATCAAGGTAATATGATAGCAAAGGTGGAGCCAGGCGTAATAACCGGCCATTTGCAGGAAGAGGCAGAAAAACGCGGACTCTTTTATCCACCCGATCCTGCAAGTTTAGATGTTTCAACCATTGGAGGGAATGTGGCTGAGTGCGCTGGAGGTCCAAGGGCGGTAAAGTATGGGGTGACAAGGGACTATGTCCTTGGATTGAAAATAGTGCTCCCAACTGGTGAGATTCTTGATGTTGGAGTGGAAACAACTAAGGGTGTTGTAGGCTATGATCTTGTCCGGCTTATAGTCGGCTCGGAAGGTACCTTAGCGATAATTACCGAGATAACCCTCAGGCTTATTCCAAAACCCGAGATGGAAAAAACCATGCTGGTGGTTTTTCCTGACATACTATCTGCAGCACGATGTGTATCCAGGATTATCAAGGATAGGATTGTCCCAAGCACTGTCGAGTTTATGGACTCTTTATCAGTGGAGTGTGTCAGTGACCAACTGTGTCTTGAAGTCCCTAAAGGTGAGTTGACTATCCTTTTGATTGAGCTCGATGGTGATCAACTCCAGATAGATAAAGATGCAAGGAGGATAGAGGATATCTGCCAGCAGATGGGAAGAATTGGCTTTCGCCTTGCAAGGGATAAAAAAGAGGCAGAGGATCTCTGGAAGGCGAGGAGAAATCTATCGCCATCTCTCCAGAAGCTAAAACCCCACAAGATCAACCAGGATGTAGTTGTTCCAAGGAGCCGCCTGGCAAGGTTTGTGACGACCCTTTCAGATATTGGGCGGAGATACAATCTCTCCATACCATCCTTCGGACATGCGGGTGATGGGAATATCCATGTAAATATCATGCTCAACAGAGATGATAAGGATGAAGCAGAAAGGGCAAATCAGGCCTTAAAAGAGATTCTTAATCTCGTTATTGACCTTAAGGGTACACTCTCTGGTGAGCATGGAGTGGGGATAAGCAAGAAACCGTACATAGGTATGGAGATAAGCCCAGTAGGCTTAAAGCTCATGGGCAGGATAAAGAAGGCCTTTGATCCAAATGGAATTCTTAACCCCGGTAAGATCTTTGATTCTGCCTAAGAGACCCTTTCACTACTATATGTCCCCTGGATTTTTCACGGCCCAAAATGACCTGTACAATGTCAATAGGCCCACCCCATTTTCCTGTTTATTTGATGAGGTCTGGCAACGATTTATTCATTGATAGGGTATTGACTACCCTTTTTGCAGAATAAAAACCTCGACCTTCCCCTCTAAGGCCTTCTTGAAGTCAATGGCATCCTGATCACCACCAACAATGGCTCCGTAGTGCATGGGTATGGCCAGTTTGGGGTTAATGGCCAGAGCAGCCTTAACGGCCTGATCGGCTGTCATGACGTAGGTGCCGGAGACCGGAAGAAGTGCTATATCCACATTAAACTCGTGCATCTCAGGGATAAAATCCGCATCCCCCGCATGATAGACCCTGACTCCTTCTATATCCAGAATAAAGCCCAGCCAGGCCTTTTTCTTGGGGTGGAAGTCCTTATCCGTATTATAGGAAGGAACGGCCTCGATCTTCACCTCATCCACTGTAATGGACTCCCCCGGCCTCATTACCCTTACATCCCCTGTAAGCTTCTTTGCCGAATCTTTCTCTGTAACGATGACCGTCCCGGGATGCTGAATCTTGGCCACATCACCTGGGGAGCAGTGATCAAAATGCTCATGGGTAATCAGGATCAAATCCGCCTTGGGGCCAGGTGAAATCTGATAGGGATCAAGGTAAATGGTCTTGTCCGCATCAATCCTGAAAGAATCATGCCCTAGCCAGACGATCTTCTTGGCTATTTCTTGAATCATCACTACCACCTCCTATTAAGGTTCTAAGATTATTTGTACTACTTCATTCTTCATCATCCTCTTGGCCAAGTCAACAGCATCACCGGCATCTGGTGCATAGCCGTCAGCGCCGATATCCTTTGCATATTTCTCATTAACCGGGGCACCCCCGACCATGACCTGAACATTCTTTCGCAACCCCCTGGCCTTCAGTGCCTCGATAACCTCTTTCATCACCGGCATAGTAGTAGTCAACAGGGCAGACAGTCCCAGTATATCTGGCCTGTAGTCTGATACCATTTCCACTATTTTTTCCGTTGGAACATTGACCCCCATATCCTGGATTTCAAAACCAACACCACGTAACATGGTAATCACCATATTTTTGCCGATGTCGTGCATATCACCCCGGACGGTTCCTATTAATACCTTGCCGCTCACGTCCTTTTTCTCGCTCGCAAGATACGGCTCTAACACCAGCAGGGCTTCATTCATGGCCCGCGCAGAAAGGAGCACCTCAGGAATGAACACATCGCCGGCTCTAAATTTCTCACCGATCATTTCCATGGCCGAGATCATGCCACGTTGTAGAACATCTCGGGCATTCACGCCCTTATCGACCATCTCTCGGGCATGCCCTTTAATGTCTATGTGGTTCCCTTTGAGTACGTCGTCTTGGATGACCTTGAAGACTTCATCCTCAACAAGATGCGCAGTTACTCGTGCCGCAGCTTCAGCGAGTCGAGTTTCCGAAAGGGGACGTGCGGCCCCTCCTTCAAGTGGCAAACGTCCTTCCTTTTCCACACGCTCCCCTATTCGAACCAACCGATCAAACACGGCGTGGGCTGGGGTGGTATCGGCAATTCCCACAATAAAGCGCCTGCCGGGTGCCACCGCTTTAAAGAGATGATCCATGTAGGATTCCAGATCTTCATCTGTTGCCGTTTCTGCCATCAGCAAAATCTCGGGGACACCACCCCAGATTGTCAGTCTTTCGCTCCACCTCTGGTAATACTCCTCGATCTTTACCTTGGTCATGGGGTAAGGGGTGACGGCCTCAGCAACATGCATGCCAGAGTCCCTGATCATATCCATTAATCCTAAGTTTTCACCATCGCAGTGGCATAGCACAATCTTCCCCTTTTCGCCGAGGGTATCAGCTGCCTTGCTGATCCAGGGCATTATCTCTTTTTCGAAGAAGGATGGATAGGTAACCATGTCGTCAAAATTAGAGCCCCACAAAACTGCCTCTGCAGGGGAGTCCGCAACAATCTTTAATGCCTGATCAAAATAATCCTCCATAATCTCGGCAAGTGCTCGCATCTCCTTTTGAAAGTCATGATAGTGATAATAGAATTCCGTGGCATCGAGAAAGTCTTTTTGAATGAAATGCATGGGAGAAGCGGCCCCTGTCCCGCAACCCTTAGCAACAGCAACCCCATCCTCCCCAATATTTTTTTGCCATTTGACGTACTCATCAAAATCCGGGAGTAATTCTAAGTTTTCGAATATATATCCCAGCACGCGGTAATCTTCTGGTTTCTTGATCACGCGCTCATTAACCCACGTAATGGAGGCTCCGGCCCTTCTCATCTCCTCCGTATATATGGTGGTGGTGCTCACCATACCCACAGGTGTATGATATTCCACATGAGTGGTGTCCCTCTCACGATTGACCTTAATCTCTATATCCGGAGAAAGCTTACACCGAAAAGGTAGCTCTTTCAAGGAGTAGATTCCTATGGCTCGGTGGAGCCTATCTTCAGGCTTACGCACTTTTAGATATTCGGATACGGTTTTGTGAAGGGCCCATCCCTCCGCACGAGAGATTTCGTCTTGCGTACGTCCTTTATGTTTCTCCGGCAAAGTTCCAGCCACGGAATTTGCGTTGTACCAAAGATCGATGCGAGGCACGTATGGAAGTATATCCGGCATCTCACCCCGCATAGCCATTAACATTCTCTGCTTATGGGTCAACATGGTTCGTCTCCTTCACAAGTCCTCCTCTTCCCTCTCCCATTCCGCTAATTTCAACCTATTTTCTCTCCTCTTTCTCACATAGGCAAGGATAAAGGCAATAGTGACCAAAAACCATAGGGTTGTGGTGCTAGTAAGTATGGGGATCCAGCTGAACCTCAATTTGACGTAGTCCCTCCACCTTTCCTCTAGCTCTTCAAACCTAATACCGTAAACCTCCATCAAGACCTCTTCCAATTCCTTGCCTCCACTATATTTCTTTATAAATCGATGGAAACTCTCTTTACTGTATTGGCTTATCAAGTAAGAGATGAGGTAAAAACTTTCTGAGTAAGCGAGTTCTGCCCTCTCCGCCTCCCAGGGAAAGGAATGAGTTATCTCCGAAAGGGGAATAAGGGAGTCGGTGAGGACTGCCCGGGTCATGGTAGAAACCCTGGAGAGGTTCCATTCCCTGGATTCATACATAGCCAATCCCTCATCCAACCACCGAGGGATCTTCTCCCTTCCCCTAAAAGCCCTGCCCAAGGCGATGTGGGTGAATTCGTGTGTAAAGACCTTTCTCAGATCTATATGCCCCCTCTTAGTAGCCCTCGGGGATTTTATGATAATAAGGTTTAAGCTGGGGTAGGCTACCCCCGCTGACCAGAAGGGAATGTCTCCTCTTGGTTGGATCTCTTGAAAATTCCTCAACGAGGGGGCGAGATAGACCTTGGTTCTCTCCTCAAAATCAATACCCAGATCCTCCGTGATTTCCCCTCTCAATCCCTCAGCCTGATCAATTAAGGATGTCATTAATCTTTCATCCTGGCGGTGAAAATAGAAGGCAAAGTGAGCGGTACTGATTCCCATATAATCGGAAGCATAACTCACCAAAGGGGCGAGAAGGTGCAGGGCGATTATGGCAAAACAGTACCTAAGCCTTGGAAAAATAATCAGAGACATGTCACACAAAAAATCTTGAATTTATGAGCATTCCCCTTTTCACATATACTACCAGAACCGTTTGATTGTCAAAAGTGGACATTTTACATCACTTTTTTTAGAAAAAGTACGGATTTGGCGCCACTTTTGTTACATTTTGCTTTACATTTAGCATTATAGATGAGAAAATAAAAGATCAGAAAAGTCAAGACAGAGGGAGGTGCGGTTATGAAGAGATCGCTTTTGGCTGTCGCAGCTGTGGTAGCAGTTATTTGGTTTGGGCTAAGTGGGTGTGCTACTCAAAAGTACGTCCGGGAGCAGATCGCTCAGACGGTGGACACCAAGATTGTCGAGACCCAGGAGCAGGTTGAAGCGAACCAGATGGAAATCGCCAGAATGAAGGAGGCTGCTTCAGATCAAGATGAGCAAATGCACAAGCTCTCGAGCACAACTGTGGAAGCACTCGAACGGGCCGAGGAGATCGGCAAAGTAGCCGAGGGCAAGCTTCTTTATGACGTGACGTTCACCGACGAGTCGGTTCATTTCGCCTTCAAAAAGAGCGATCTTTCCAAAGAGGCCAAACTGGCTCTCGACGGCTTTGCTGAAACCATGAAAACGGAAAACAGGGATGTCTATATCGAGATCCAAGGACACACATGCGACATCGGAACGAAAGAGTATAACATGATGCTGGGCCTGGCTCGAGCTGATGCAGTCAGGTGGTACCTGCACACACAGCATGGTATACCGCTGCACCGCCTCCACAGCATTTCCTACGGCGAGTTCAAACCTATCGCGGACAATAGCATCCGCGGTAACCGTGCGGTAAATCGCCGGGTTAAAATTGTGGTAATAGAGTAATAGGTCGCGTTATATCCAGAAGAATCTGCAAAAGAGGCATCGCTGAATCTGCTCAGACTGTCCAACAGAGATGCCCATAGATTAGCCTTTTAATGCCGCCCTTACCCGGCTGGCAATTGAGCGTAGCCATATTGCCAGTCCGTGTTCAACGGCTTTTTAGACCGCCCTCTGTCATGATTCTAGCGCTCAACTTACGCACTTGTCTGTTAGTTATAGGATACACGAGTTTCCTCATCCACTAATGTCGGTTGAATAATTTTTTGCCACTCGGGGTCATCCCATGTTCCCAGCTGATCGTGCATATGGAGGTACTTTTGAGGTATAGGATGAGTGCCATAAACGACTTCGAGGCCATATTTTGTTTTGATAAAGTCACGAAAATAAGTGATATGAGGACATGGAGGATACCCCACAACTAGTCCAGTGGCTAAATGTATCGCCTCTACTCCGTTTCCCTTCATTTCCTCCACAGCATATTCAACATTGCCACCAGGACACCCATCGCAAGTGGTATACCCGACAACTTCAACTTCCATATTTTTGTACCTGCTGAAGGCACCTTCTCTGTTCCGCAATGATCTGAAGCATTTTCCGCCTGCACACCTACGGTAACGGTCACAGATGATTATGCCAATCTTTGTTTTTTCTTCCATGTCGCCTCCTACTCTGAAAGGAAATTTAAGACAAATTGTGTGCCATGCAATATCTAAGACGGTCTAAGGGCCAGATAAGCTGCGGGTGGGCAGTGGAGCTGTTCACCAGTCAGTCTTCATCCGGGGCTTAGACGAAGATCGGAACAAATAGATTAATCAAAGGTGTTTCTTAAAAAAATCAAGCTGATCGCTCACGCTCTTTTCGAAGTTATCCCCAAAATAGATATCAAAGTGGCCGATTGGATAGTGCTTTACCTCTGCATATTTCCCCAATTTTTCTTCAGCCTCCTCAGCGGCGCTTATTGGGATTATACTGTCATAATCACAGATTTGCAGCAGGACCGGGCAACGCACTTTATGCGCGTGTTTAACCGGCCTGTATTTGTCTCCCCGAATATTGATACGAGCACAGACCTCGTTAACAAAATTCTCTGGTGCGAGTTTTCCAAAGGACTCATACGCATCAGTAATAGTAATGCAAGCAATACTGCCTGGTTTTCCCACGATCGGTATTTTATGGGGCGAAAGACCGAGCCAGGATCTGACCAGATCCCGTTGTCCATGCATGATCATGCGGAAATTGATGCCCTCTCTCTTAACTGCCATCCTTGCTGATGCACGACCATCCAGCCCGGGACATTGCGCGACCACACAGGCGATCTCATTGTCTTTCGCGGCGGTTACGATCACATGTCCACCGCTTAAAGAGGTGCCCCACAGGGCAATTCTTGTAGGATCAATCTCCTCAAGGCCTCGTGCGTACTCAATTGCAGCTGCATAATCTTCCAGTTGGTACCGGATCCATATCAGCTGTCGAGGTTCACCGTCGCTCTCCCCAAAATGCCGGTAATCGAATGCGAGCACTGCAAAGCCTGCTTCCTGGTAACGAACAGCATAAAGTTCCAGGCCTCCATCCTTAGTACCTCCAAAACCATTCCCCATAATGATACAGGGAACCGGCGCAGACAAGTTCTCAGGCAGATACAGCCATGCACTTAATGCTGTTCCTTTGGCGTTAAAACTCACATCTCTTCGTGACAAAGATGGTTTTGGGCCTCCATCCCTTGTCGGTTGACTGACTTTCTCCAGAGGCTGCTTTGGAACAGAAAAGCCAGGGACAAAGGCCACAATTGCTAGTTCAACGACAAGTAATCCAACAAGAATGCCGATGATGATGCCAATGACTTGAAAAATCGTTATTACTATTCCCATTGTCCGTCTTCTCCTTTAGTGACTGAAATATGGAATCTTTTTCTGACTCGAGGTGGCTTCTGATCATTTAATTATGATTTTTCTCCAATCCATTTCACCATGACCTCAAGTGCAAGACCGAGGTTTCCGATCTGGCAATGGTTCTGGGCATGCTCTTCCTTTGTGAAAACTCTACCTGTTACCGATTTGGCATTGGTTAATGCCTTTACCTGCATATCATGAGCCCTAAAAGGGATGAAATGATCATTTCTTCCGGTAAGAATTAGAACATCCTGTTGCACCAGATCTGAGTGAAGGTTTTTCTCATTCATCTGTAAAAAGATCTCTTCGAATGCGTCCACAGGGGTCTCTTTCATTGTGATATACATCATTTGGGCGCCTTGCCAGGCATCCATTCCGCGTCCCTTTTTTATTGCCCGTAATACCATTTTATTTGATAGATTCCTGAGATATCTTATAAAAAATATATGCATTCCTCGAAGTACCACGTTCATAGTCTTCATATAATCATAAGCGATGCTTGAAGCCACTACTCTTTTGATTCGCGGTTCAAAGGCGGCGGCTCTGAAACAAAACCACCCTCCCATTGAAATGCCAAGCCAGGTAACGTCACTGAGCTTAAAATAATCTAAAATGGCCTTGGCTGGCTTTTCCCATTCAATGTGCAGCGCGAGCCCATGTTTCCTGCGGGCAGCACCCTGCCCGGGACCTTCAAAAGCAATGACTTCATAGCCATGGTCCGAAAAATACCTCATCCAGGAGTAAAACTCCTCCATAAAGGAATCAAATCCCCCGTGCATGACTATGGTGCCTTTCTTCTTTTCGGTTACGGCAGGTATTCTCATTGCGGGCAGGAATGCCTCTTGATAGGGCACCTCAAACCTTTCAATACCATCCCTTTCAAAGGCTTTGTAAAAGAACTCGCTGAACTTATCATACATAAGTGCCTTGTCAGGTCCTTCCTGAAGAATATAGAATTCAGCTGCCCGGTAGTAAAAGGTCGCGTTCATGAGCCTCGTATCAGCGACGGCTTCTTGCGCCAGTTCCAGCATCTCACGTTTCCAATCCTCAAAAGTATTGATCTTTTCGCCGGCCTCTTTCATATCTTCAAATCTGGCATATCCTAAGGAATGCCAACGATTGAGCTGGAAATTGAAGACCTGTCTCTTATGGAACGTGTGGTATCCCACCGGAAATGTGAATTCGCTTTTATTATTGTTTGTCATAGGATATCGCTTATTTCTGAATCATATAAATTTTCGGATTTAGTTAATTAAATATAGAAGCAGGGCCTTTTGATGGCATGCCTAACCGCCTTGCTAAATCCGTCAGGGAAACGCCTAACTCATGCGCCGCCCTTCCAAGCACGCTCCTCCATAGCCAGAAATCTTTCACGCTCTTCTTGACTCATCACTGTTACCCTCATCTCCACTTCCAGACCTAGCTTTTCTATTGGTTGTCGCACACTATTTATCAAATGATCTTTGATAGGGATATTTGGGAAGGGAAATGCCAACGTGATCGTGGCTTTACCGTTTTCTGTATCTATGGATTTTATAATTCCCAAGTCAAGCAGTGTATGATCGATTGCAGGATGTCTTATCCCTGCTATTGCCTTACGAATATCTTCTTCTGAGATACCTTTGCCCATCGTTCATCCCTCCTTAGTTTTCGTAAAATTCACGATTCGGCCCATATTATGGCTCTCATCATGGACGAATCTCTTGAAGAACTCGCTCTCGAAACAGAAACCTGAATTCTCTATCTCATCGATCGTATGTTAATCTGAATTCCATATTAGTTTTCGAGGGCTAACAGTTTAGTGAGTAAAGTTATTTCCAAAATATTGGGAAATTATGGAACAAATTCCAACACATAACAAAAATTTTGATCTTTGGACTTCAATACTGGCGCATCTTCGAGTCAGACAGAGGTAGAGCCCTCCCTTTTCAAATCTGTCAAAACAAAGGCTCTGATCCCATCCTCGCAGTTTATGCTAAACACTGCGAACGGGCTGGATGCTGCTGACACACGTTATTGCTTTTTGAAAGCCTTACTGCCAATTCCAAAAAGAAGAATCCCGGCCCCGAGAACGACGAGAGTTACTGGACAGGGCAAAGGCCAGCCAGAAACTGGGTTAGGTAGGCCAGCAAATATCAATATTGAGTCGTAAATTAGCAACGCACCAGCTATTATCAAAAGCCATTTTGATACGGTTAACATGGTTCGCCTCCTTTTGTTATAATTACCATATTTACCAAATACATAACGGTTGAGGTCAGCGGCTCGGCCCATCCGCGACCGCTGGATTGACTGGTTAGGAGCGAAATATTATCAGATAATACTTCTATTTCTTTTTTCCTTCAATATTCAAAATTTTATAAGGTAAATCTTCTATTGAATTAAAAGGACCATTTATTCCCTGAGGCCCTCTTCCTCTACCATTATCCACTACATACCATTTATTGTTATCTTTGTATAAGGCCATATAATGATAATCCCTTGGATAAGCCCCTGGAACAAACCAAGAAGGCCATGGGGAATAAACTTTTAATGGATAAGCTTCAAATCCTGCTTGTCTTAGGCAATACACGGCAAAGGTTGTATATGCTGCGCAGTTGCCTTTTTTTGATTGAAATATATAACCTGGAGAACAACTCGCCGTACTATGGGATATATCTACACCGCCACAACCATACCCCTCACGAGTAGTTGCATATGAGAAATGTCGACGTTGGTACTTATCAATTAATTGTGGGGTGTTGAGTCTTAAAACAGCATCATTGAAATCTTCCCTTAAGTGGTGAGCGCAGCCACCAAAAGCCAGTATCAGTCCAAGTAAAAGAAGCTGCTTTGTGACTTTTGATAATTTATGATAATTAATTTCAGACCTCCTAACGGCTGATTTCAGTGCCCGGAAAAACGCGGCCGGCGTTTTGGAGCGCCACTGCAGCAAATGTTGAGGAGTCGTTAATAGATATAAAGTTTGCTATGGCCAATCTGACCAAACAAATTTCTTGAGAATATTGTCCTTTATCACAAAGACAATTTGTTGATGCACAGCGTCCCAGGGTTGATATGAAATGTGTAAATATCCACCTGACTCCCACTTTGTTATAAGCAATGCTCCAACTTTTTTCTCGATTTCAGAAAAAGGCATACCGATATATATCCCATGTTTAATCTGATGTTCATTGCTAGTGACTTCTATGCTGGCAATTCCTTTCCAACCATGCTTGGGATGCATGTGATGGTAGTAGGAGATGTCCAGTCCCTGGTATGTGTAGGTTACAACGATATCATCAAAGTCATAATAACGATTTTTTACTTTGGTCCTGTTAATTTGCCGCGGTTGACCAAGCTTCTCTAGCAATGCTTTTTCATCGGTATTCAGTTGTATCACTATGCCGTTACGAACCAAATCAGCAAGAGGGTCGTCCGGTAATTCCCAAGGCATTTGAGCAAGAACTGATGTATTCACCGCGATAGCTAAAAGGGTAATTACCGTTTTAAGAAAGGCTTTGCCCATGATTGAGGGCCCCTAATTGAGTGATAGGAATTTTTTCCAAAATATTGGGAAATTTTTGTTACTTACTCCTTCTTTGTAAAAACATTCGCCCCAAAAGAAAAAAGGCCTCCAATGGACACAGTCATGGTGCCCCTTGAAGGCCTTTTGAGAGCCTTCCTGATTACCTGCCCTCTATTTCTTCCCGCTGAGCAAGTCAATAGAGCGGACTTAGGATAATCAAAAAAGGTTAATGCTAGATACTGCCCCGACCACCGGGGGGGCCAGTCATGGACCCGGTGATACCTGCCTCACGCACTTTGTGCTGTCTTGGACTTAGGGTATCTATGTATCTGATTCAGATTATTACCAAAGGCCTAGATAAAAAGTCAAGGGAAAATGAGTGAGAAAACCAGAGGCGTCTCGGATACAAGAACATGTTGAACTATATCACTCGAAAGTAAGATTACCACTTTCTGTGGGGATTCTAGAGAAAGGTAACAAACAGAGGTACCAAAAAGCGCTTGTGAGAGATCAGCGCTCTATCTGAGAATGGATTGGGCAGAGAAAGGCCTGGTTGAACTGCTGGCAAAAGCCGAAGGGCAAAGGGCTAAAGCAGATTGTATTTCAATGAAGGTCTTAGGTCACTTTGAGTCGGGCAAGAAAGCCTAAGTACAGGTCAGATACATGTTGATTTCTTATCTCTTCTGGGCTAAATTAGCACCAAAAATTTTTCCCGGAATTAGTAGTAAAGCCATATCTCTATAAAAAGAAGATGAAACGTGCCACCAAAACAGTCTACCTCGTAGATGCGAGTTCATATATCCACAGGGCCTACCATGCAATTAGAGGCCTGTCCAATTCTAGAGGCCTGCCAACAAATGCCATATTTGGTTTTACAAAGATGCTCATGAAACTCCTCGACGATAAATCGCCTGACTATGTAGCCGTGGCCTTTGATGCGAAGGGTCCAACGTTCAGGCACGAGATATTTGCAGACTATAAGGCCAACAGGCCCCCTATGCCAGAGGATATGGCAGCGCAGATCCCCTATATCAGGGAGGTAGTCGCTGGATTAAATGTGAAGCTTCTGGAAAAGGAGGGCTATGAGGCAGACGATATTATCGGAACCATCACTGTACTAGCCAGGAATCAGGACCTCAACGTGGTTATTGTGAGCGGCGATAAGGATTTTAGACAGATCCTGTCCGAAAATGCCCTTATGTGGGATCCAATGAGCGATAAGCAGATCGATTATGCTACCATAAAGCAGGATTACGCGCTCGAGCCTGAACAGATCATTGAGGTAATGGCCCTTTCAGGAGACTCGGTAGACAATATCCCTGGTATCCCCGGCGTAGGGGAAAAGACCGCTATCGATTTAATCCAGCAGTTTCATTCCTTGGAATATCTCCTTGAGAATACTGATAAAGTAGCCAAGGCATCAGTTAAGAACAAGCTTGAGCAATTCAAGGATCAGGCCCTTTTAAGCAAGAAACTGGTCACTTTAAATAATTCTGTACCAATTGAGACAAAAATTGATGATCTAAGGCTGAAGTCACCCAATAAAAAGATGTTGGCCGAGATATTCCGGGAGCTGGAATTCAAATCTCTCATCGATAAATTCTCCGAGCACGCTGAACTCAGCGAGAAAGACTATCGATTAATCCTGAAAACAAAAGAACTGAGATCTCTGGTAGAGGTTATAAGAAACAAAGGGATATGTTGCCTTGATACAGAGACCACCAGCAAGGAGCATCTTGCAGCTGAGTTGGTAGGCATATCCTTCTGTGTTGAGCCAGGGGTTGCATACTACCTGCCATTGGGGCATGCCTATGAGGGCGTGGGTGCCCAGATAGACCTTGGTGAGGCCTTAGACATCCTCAAGGATATCTTTTGCGATGAGAGGGTAAAAAAGATAGGGCAAAATATCAAATACGATGCGGAGGTGCTGGCCAGATACGGTATCAATCTAAAAGGGATATTCTTTGACACCATGATCGCCTCATATGTGATCGACCCTACCCTACGCCAACATAATCTGGATTACCTGGCACAGCACTATCTAAGCTACAAAATGATCAGTTATGAGGAGGTGACTGCGCATAATAAAGACAAGAGCTTTGCCTTTGTTGATATCAATAAGGCCAAGGAATATTCTTGCGAGGATGCAGAGATAACGCTCAAGCTAAAATCCGTTTTGGAAGAAAAGGTGAGAAATACGGATAATTATGCCCTCTTTCAGGATCTCGAGATGAAACTCATACCGGTTATAATGGATATGGAAATGACCGGAGTAAAGATTGATGTGGATTTCTTTAAAGATATGTCAGAAAAATTTGCTGGTGAGCTTGCCTCCATTGAACGCAGGATCTTTGATCTGGCTGGAGAAGAATTTAATATAAATTCCCCCCAGCAACTCGGATATATCCTCTTTGAAAAGTTGAACCTGCCAATGAGGAAAAAGACGAAGAAGAAGACTGGATACTCTACAGATGTCGAAGTGCTCACCGATCTTGCCAGCCTTCATAAGATCCCTTCCCTTCTCTTGCGCTTCAGGACCATCAGTAAGCTCAAATCCACGTATCTGGACGCCCTGGTGAACATGGTAAATAAGAAAACCGGAAGGGTCCACACCTCCTACAATCAGACAGTGACCGCAACTGGTCGCCTGAGCAGCAGCAACCCGAATCTCCAGAACATACCTATCAGAACAGAAGAAGGCAGGGAAATAAGAAAAGGTTTTATAGCAGATAATGGCCATCTTCTCCTTTCCGCTGATTACTCACAGATTGAGTTGCGGGTGTTTGCCCATTATTCAGAAGACCCGGTCCTTGTTCGAGCCTTTGACAGGGGAGAGGACATACACACCAGGACCGCTGCAGAGGTATTTGATCTGGATCCAAGAATGGTTACGCCAGAAATGCGCCGGATGGCGAAAACGATCAATTTCGGGATCATCTACGGGATGGGACCAATAAAGTTAGCCAAGGAACTCGGGATAAGCAAGAAGGTAGCACAGGTTTACCTTGAGAATTATTATGAGAGATATAAAGGGGTTAAGGAGTTCAAGGAAAAAACACTATCCCAGACACGCCAAAATGGATACGTGAGTACCCTGTTCAAAAGAAGACGATATCTCCCTCACATACACAGCGATAATGGACACCTCAGAAGCGAGGCGGAAAGGGCTGCTATCAATACGCCCATACAGGGAACGGCCGCTGACCTTATAAAAATGGCTATGATAACTATTGCCGAAAGATTAAAGAAAGAAGATTTAAGGACAAAAATGCTCCTTCAGGTCCATGATGAGTTAGTCTTTGAGGTTCCCCAAGGGGAGCTGGATAGTGCCACTAAATTAGTAAAAGATGAGATGGAGGGTGTTTATTCCTTGAATATCCCCCTTAAAGTAGATATAAACTGGGGCAAAAACTGGGGAGAGGCTCATTGAATTGTGAATTGAGGAATTCAGGAATTGTGGAAAGGCACTTTAGGCACTTAGAAAATGGAATACTACTATATTGGTATTGACGCTGGTTCTGTGAGTGTGAATGCTGCGGTAATAAACGCTAAAGGAGAGCTAATTTATGAGGCCCCTTACAAGAGACATTTTGGTGGGGTGGAGGCATCTGTCTTTGAGATCGTCAGCGATCTCTACGGCCGTTTTGCTTCTGAAAAAATAAAGGCCCTGGCCTTTACTGGAAATCATGGAAGAATAATAAGTGAAAGGATAGGTGGATTCTATGAGTTTGAATCGATTGCCCAGATCCTTGGTGCCGTGTCTTTGCAGCCAGATGTACGCGCTATTATAGGCATGGGTGGACAGGATACCGCCCTGTATCTCCTCAGTCATCATGGGGACAAGTGGGAACTTGATGACTTCAACACCAATAGCCCCTGTGCTTCTGGTACAGGGTCCTTCATTGACCAACAGGCAGAAAGATTGGCATCATCTATATACGGGAAGGACTTTGATACATCAGAGGCTCATATCTCCAAGATCCTGGAAGATTTTATTGGATTAGGCCTTAAAAGCAAAAACCCTGCCAGGGTAGCCTGTCGATGTACCGTCTTTACCAAATCAGATATGATTCACCTACAGAATAAGGGTGAAAAACTGGAAGATATCATTGCGGGGCTCCATGAAGGAAATGCATCCAATTACCTGAGCACCATTGTCTCTAACCGGGTGCTGCCCAAACCTATACTGTTTATTGGCGGTTTAACCATGAACGAGCTTCAGGTAAGGGCCTTTCGAGATCATTTTCCTGAACTTATTGTCCCCACGCACTCTACCTCTGTTGGTGCCTTGGGGGTTGCCCTTCAGGCCAAAGAATTAGGTATCGCCAACAAGCCTGATCTCAATGAGCTTAGATCCATGACGGAAAAAGGATCGTTTTCATTTTTGGCAGCCCCGAGATTGGAACTGATCAACACAGATTTTCCAGAAGATAATGAGGTAAAAACCCCGCCCAAGACCAGGCAAAAGATACCGGTATTCTTAGGGATCGATATAGGTTCAACTACGACCAAATATGCGCTTCTCAATCAAGACAGAGAAATCATTGACAAGGAATATCGCCAAACAATGGGCAAGCCTATTGAAGTAACCCAGAATCTTTTACGGGTAGTAAGAGATAGGCTTGGAGACCGGATAGATATCAGAGGGGTGGCGACTACCGGTTCAGGGAGAATGGTGGTTGGTGATTTCCTCAATGCAGATCTGATCATCGACGAAATCACTGCTCACGCACGGGGTGCTGTTGAAATTGACCCTCTAATAGATACCGTTTTTGAGATAGGGGGGCAGGATAGTAAGTACATCTCCATTTCCAACACCCATCCACTTGATTTTGACATGAACAAGGTATGTGCAGCTGGAACAGGGAGCTTTCTCCATGAGCTGGCAAACAAGAATGGCATAAACATTGTTGAAGAGTTCCAGCAGATAGCCCTATCCTCGGAAAACCCCATCAAATTGACCGAACGATGCACCGTGTTTATGGAATCTGATCTTGTATCTTATGCGCAAAAAGGTGCGCACAAAAACGACCTTATCGCCGGCCTCTGCTATGCCATTGTTTACAACTACCTGAACAGGGTGGTGGGAAACAAAAAGGTAGGCGATAGAATTATGTTTTTGGGAGGTCCTTCTCTTAATAAGGCGATAGTGGCAGCCTTTGAGGCGGTACTGGAAAAAGGTATTTTGATACCTAAACACCGAGAGGTGCTCGGTGGCTTTGGCGCTGCAATCAGTGTGCAGGAAAAAATGGCGAAAGAGAACAAAGGGATGTCTTCTTTCAGGGGGATAGATGAGGCGATTGATGATACACTGGACTACAAGGAGGCAGTTTGCCATGCAGACCCCCAGTGCCATAATGAATGCAAGTTGAAGATATATAATTTCAGTGGGAGAAAGAGTGTATGGGGAGGAGAATGTGGCAGGTATGAAATAAGAGGCCAATATGGCAAGAAAAAAGAGGATTACTTTAAGCGAAGAGACGCCATCTGGGAAAGGCATCTTGAAGGCCTCTATTACGACCTGCGAGATTTGAAAAGCGGCACTGAAGATGATACCAGAGCCATCTTTGAGATTGACGGAAGACCAACTGTGGGGATGCAGAGGGCATTATACAATCACCAGCTCGCCCTTTTCTGGGCAAGTTTCTTTGATGCACTTGGGTATCGGGCTGTCTTGACACCAAAGACAAACGACCGGATCTCAAAATTAGGAATAGAGTCAATGACTACCGAGACATGCTTTCCAGTCAAGGTCTCACATGGTCATGTCATAGATCTACTCGGTAAGACACGGCACCTGTTTCTGCCCAACATAATTGATCTTCCCGCTCAGGTTGAAAAACAGAATAATTTCTATTGCCCCATGGTTCAGGGAAATCAATATATGCTCAAAACAGCACTGGGCCTGCAGGAACACGAGATCCTAAACCCAACTGTCCACCTCAAATACAGCCCTGATCTATTGAGCATAGAATTGCACAAACATATCGGAAAAACCCTGGGAATATCCTCAAGTAAAACCAGGGAGGCAATCGATGTGGCGTCTTGCAGACAACAGGACTTTGAAAATGAGCTATGCGCTCATGGTGCTGAAATCACATCCTCTTTGGGAGGTAAGGAGCCCCTGGTTTTGATTACTGGCAGACCCTACAACCTCTTCGATGAAAGGCTGAATCTGAGAATTGGGCAGAATCTGGCCAAAATAGGATTAACAGCCCTTCCCATAGACTTTATTGATATCAGGGACGTGGATCTCTCTGACTTTCCGAACATGTACTGGGCCTATGGCTACCAGGTACTAAAAGCCGCCAAGCTCATAAAGATGACGCCCAACTTCTTTGGCCTTCATCTTACCAACTTCAGCTGCGGCCCAGATTCTTTTAACGAGCACTTCTATAAATACATTATGGGAGACAAGCCCTACCTCATCCTGGAATTGGACGAACACACCGCTGTAGCAGGTGTGATGACAAGGCTCGAGGCATTTAAAAACGTAATACAGTCTGTGCAAAAAATGGAATCCATCGAACCCCAAACTACAAAAGCTACTGCAATGGGGCCATAAAAATGGAAAAAGTCACCCAATTAGACACCTTCAGGGTCATATCGGAGCGGGTGGGACGATTCGACGTTCAGGGAAAGAGATTTCTAATCCCGGAAATGAACAGGTTCAGCAGCCATCTTTTGGCAGGGGTCTTCCATAGCTTTGGGGTCAATTCTGAAGTTATGGAGACCTATGAAGGTCTGGATCTGGGGAAAAAATTCACCTCAGGCAAGGAGTGCTTCCCCTGTGTGGTAACCCTGGGGGATATTCTCTATTTCATGGAAAAAGAAAAGAAGAGACTTGGAGACAAATTTGATCCTGAAAACTATATGTATTTTATGCCCGAGGCGAATGGTCCTTGCAGGTTTGGTATGTATAACAAGTATCACAGGATAATCCTTGATTCTATACCTGGTTTAAACAAGGTGAAGATTGCCGTGCTCAACTCAGATGATGCCTACGATCTTGAGGGATTGATCCCAAAGCAAAAGATGCGAGACTTTAGGAAAGCGGGTTATCTCTCGATTGTGGTAGGGGATATACTCGACAGGTTGCTTTGGAGGATTAGACCATATGAGAGAGCTGAAGGAATGACAGATGCCTATATAAATGAGGCTGTGGTGCTTATGAGTGAATCCTTTTCCAAGCATTCATCCAAAAAAGATCTCTCCCCTATTGTCAGTGATTTAATAGAAATCGTGAAGGAAGGAAAGGAGATTATTGACTCCCGTATCCCAAGAAAACCTCTTATAGGTGTAGTTGGGGAAATCTATGTGAGGACACACGTGAAGTCAAATCAAGACACCATTAGAACACTAGAAAAATATGGGGCTGAGGCAATTAATGCCTCCATTGGGGAGTGGATAAACTACACTACCTATGAGCAGGTAAGGTTAGCAAAAATTGCCCTCAGATTAAACCTGAGAAGGCTTCGACTCAAAGAGGTGAAGAAATATCTCCTCCAGTACCTGAAATACAATCTCACCCTCTTCTACCAGTATGTGCAACAGAGAAAGGTGTACCAGAGGGTACGGAACCACATTGATATTGAGGAAGATCACAAGATAGGCCACCTGGACAAGGTATTAAGAAAGAACAATTTCTTCTCCTTTGAGGTTGGAACTGAGGCCTGTCTTAGTATTCCCTCAGCCTTAGAGCTTGCCCACCGAGGATACAACGGAATTGTGAACATATTTCCCTTTACCTGCATGCCAAGCAATTTGACCGCTGCCATTACCAAGCCTTTAATGGCCAAGCTCAGTGTCCCCTATATTGATGTCTCGTACGATGGCTCATTTCAACCGGGCAGGGAGGCAGCCTTAAGGACCTTTATGTATCAAGCCTATCAGCATTTCAAAACACACGATAGACCTTAAATGTATAAAATGCTCATAAATGCGGTAGACCCTGAGGAATACCGGGTTGCCATACTCAAAGACGGTGAACTGGATGAGTTCTACATTGCTACCTCCATAAGAGAAGAGACTAAAGGAAATATCTATAAAGGTATGGTAGCCAGGATTGAACCCTCTCTTCAGGCCGCCTTTATCGATTATGGGGTAGAGAAAAATGGTTTCTTACCAATGGGAGAGATACATCCTGAATACTATGAATCTCAGGGTACCACCCCTGAGGCAAAGGCACCTATTCATATAGAAAATGCACTTAAGAAAGGCAGGGAGCTGCTTGTTCAGGTAACTAAAGAGATGGAGGGAAGAAAAGGGGCCTATCTTACCACCTACATATCATTGGCAGGCCGCTACCTTGTCTTAACTCCTGGTAGACCAACAGGCGGTATCTCCCATAAAATAGAGGATGAGGAGGAACGGCAAAGGTTAAAATCCGCTATGAATGAGCTCAGGCTGCCAGAGGGGGTAGGCTATATTGTGAGAACTGTAGCCGCAGGGCAAAAAAGACGGACAATAGCCCGAGATCTGAAAGATCTTCTGAGAATGTGGCAGGACATCAAAAAAAGGGTCGAAACACAACCCTCCCAGTCCATTATATTTAAAGAACAAGATCTTGGCCTGAGGACCCTTAGGGATTATTTCAGCTCGGAGGTAGATGAGGTCCTGGTTGATGACAGAGAAACCTGGTCTGAGATAAGGGATTTTATGAAAATTATCTCTCCCAGACATCAAAGAAATGTAAAACTATACAAGGAAAAGAAACCGATATTCTCCGAATATGGAATTGAAAAACAGATTGAACGGATTTATAGTAATAGGGTACCTCTAAAAAGTGGTGGCTCGATCGTTATTGACCGCACTGAGGCCCTGATTGCAATTGATGTAAACAGCGGAAGATCCACAAGGGCCAAAGGTATAGAGACTACAGCCTTTAAGACCAATCTGGAAGCAGCGAGGGAGATCGCGAGGCAGTTGAGGCTCAGGGATATAGGTGGCCTAGTGGTAATAGACTTTATCGATATGAAAAACCCCAAGCATGAACGGGAGCTGATAAAGCAGCTAAAAGAGGAGGTCAAAAGGGACAGGGCAAAGATAAGTTACTCCCACGTATCAAAATTTGGATTAATGGAACTTTCCAGACAGAGATTGAGACCATCAATAGAATCAAAGAGCTACCAGATTTGTGATTTCTGTCAGGGAAGAGGGATAGTGAGATCTGTTGAGGCTACCTCAGTGTCTTTCCTGCGCCAGATATGGCTCGGTGCATCAAAAGGAAATATAGATAGGGTAACCGGGGTACTGCCAAGCAAGGTGGCCAACTATCTCCTAAATAGAAAAAGGACGGAATTAGCGGAACTTGAAAACCGCTATGGTGTCAGCATAGAAATTCAAGGAAATCCTGACCTCTCCCCATGGGAAGGTGATCTGAAGTTCATAGAAAGAAGTAAGGAAAAGGAGGCCTAACAGGCGTGCGCCTGTAGCTCAGCTGGATAGAGCAGCGGACTTCTAATCCGCAGGCCGGGGGTCCGAATCCCTCCAGGCGCACCATATAAATTGAGGACTGGTTAGCAAGCAAATAGCCTTTGATACCCTTTCCTGGAACGGCCCTTCCAGTTTCCCCTATGATAGGCATCTGAGATCATGAGGGGCATTGCAAGGGTTGCCTCACTCCAGACCATCTGCTCAAACAAGGTGTCGACCTTACCCCATGAACATGCCTCTTTGAGGGTTGACCCAGAAAGGCCTCCATCCCTCTCATCGGCAACAGTGATCTGCACTGCATACTTATGCACAGGCCGTTCATTGCCTAACACATCTGCAGCCACTACCACATCCTGGGCAAAGTTCTTTGGTACCCCGCCCCCCACAACAAAAAGACCTGTCTGTTGGGAGACAATCTTGATCTCCGTGAGCTCCCTGAAATCCCGGACAGGATCAATGGTCACATGCCGGTTTGGATGTTGCTGCTGATGGAAAATAAGGCCAAACCCTGCGCTTGAATCTGAAAAGGCCGGAACAAAGATTGGGACATCATGCCTGGAGGCCTCGAGAATGGCAGAATTCACCTTGGGGTAATGTTTCTCAAGATAGGATCCCATCTCCTTAATAAATTCCCTTGATGAGTAAGAGCGTGTAGGGAGACCATCGGCAATCTTTGCAACCGTTAAATCACATTCCCGCAACTCATCCTCATCAATATATGTATCATATATCCTGTCAATATGGAGTTCTCTTAGACGACGATCATCTGCTGCGGAATCACCTAAATAATGCCGGAATCCTATACCTTCAAAGAAGTCCTGATCAACAATAATCGCCCCGGTAGACACGATTACATCTACCATGTTGTATCTGATCATATCTGCCACCACACCTTTTAACCCTGCACTAAAAAGGGAACCCGCAAGGGTGAGAATTACAGAGCAAGATTCATCTTTTAACATTCTGTTAAAGATATCCGATGCATGGTGCAGGTTTCTGGCCTGGAATGCCATCCTACCATATGCCTCAATGATGGGTCTCGCATCGAATGATCGGATATCTACATGCTCGATGGTGTCTTTTAGCAGTGATTTTTTATCCATGTTCACCACAAAAATGGTTTGTGTGATGAGTGAACACAACAAAGACCCGACAACCTTCAACGGACGTTACCGATGTTTAAATATATAACTCAAGAATTGAAAGACCAATTTGGCAGCAACAAAATCAGGTGCCTTGTTGTATTTATTTGGCATAAGTTCCACCACATCGAAGCCAACAACATACCTCTTTTGGGCCACTGTTCTTAAAAGCCCGATAATTTGATACCAATCAAGTCCCCCTGGCTCCGGAGTTCCAGTAGAAGGTATTATGGAAGGATCAAATACGTCAAGGTCGATGGTTACATACACATGGAAAGATAATAGCTCAACTACCTTATCAATCCAATCGTCTTTTAGGAAGATATCTCTGGCCAAAAAGACCCTTGACATATCCAATCTATTACATTCTTCCCTGTCCATAGCCCTCATTCCTACCTGTATCGCCGGGCAGACCTCCTTTACTCTTGCCATTACACAGGCATGGTTGAACATGGAGCCATTGTAAGATTCCTTAAGATCGGCATGTGCATCAAGCTGGAGAACTGTAAGATCTGAAAAATGGTCTTTGATCCCCTGTACAGCCCCTGGGGTTATTGAATGATTCCCTCCCAGCATGACCGGGAATTTGCCATCTGTTATGAAGGAAGAAAATTTTTGTCTGATAACATGAGTTAACTCCTCCGGAGATCCTGGAAGATTGGATAACCGAAAGGTATGTATCCCATGCGAATGAACCTCGCTATCGGTCTCAATATCATATAGCTCTACGTGTGCCGAGGCCTCAAGTATTGCCTCCGGGCCCAAGTCTGCACCCTTTTGCCAGGTGGCTGTACAATCATATGGAACAGAGAATACAATAATTTTGGCGGATTTATAATCTGTCCAATTGGAATCCTTCCCTCCAAACGGGGTATCATTCACGATGCGGCCTGGAGTAAATGTATATTTCTTGGAAAGCCTGTTCCCCTTTCAATCATGTAGGCCTTTGGTTTCTTAGAGATAAATGCCATGATAATGAGATCCCTGGCCATCTCTGTATCAAATGGCTTACATGAAAAAAGATCTACAAAAGCATAACCTTTCTCTACAAAGGTATGGATTGATAAATGGCTCTCAGCTATGACTACAAATCCGGTTATGCCCTTGTCTTCAGGAACAGCTCCACTATAAGGAAATACATAAGGTTGTGTAATCTTGACCATCCCAATCTTATCAGGGATGGTATTGAGAAAGTTAAAGATGAAATCAAGGTCATTGATCCTCCTGTGATCACACTCAGATAAATCCAGCATAAGATGGGGGCCAAAATTTGATTTCTTGTTCATCACGCATAAACCCTCCCTCTTTAGGATACCGCCAAATAATGCGCCAATAATACACAAAACGAAATTTCTATCAACAATTTTTTAAATCGAACGCTGATCCCCCTGAGCTCTAATACAAACCCTGTGAGAAATTCGGACCATATAGACAGTATATTATATTAGATTTGAGGCTTAAGGTGATGAGGTCCACATTGAAACCCCACATCGTCGGCGCCAAAGCCGGAGGCGTCTGACCGGTGGGTTATTAAAGCTATCTATAAAGTCATTGGAGGGAAATATTTGAAAAGGAAAGGAGTCCGCCGGATTCAATCCAATACTGTTGCACCAAGGACCTTTTCCATCCTGTTTAAGGCAAAGTTATGGGCCTCTTGATCAAAATCAGCCACCCCCCTGCGAAAAACAAATGTAGGATAATCCCTGTTTCTCAAGCCTGCCGCAGTTTCCATCACACAGATAGAGGTACAGACACCAACAAGGTAGGCATGGTCAACCCTCTCCGAGGTAAGAACCTCATCCAAATCTGTACCATAAAAGCCGCTGTACCTTGTCTTTTTTATAAAATATTCACCTGGCATGACCTCAAGCTCATCAATCAGTTTCGCCCCCTCGGTATTGATGACACAGTGAGGGGGAAATAGAGAAAACTCTTTATCATCTTTCTCATGACAATCACCAAGAAAAATAATAGTAGCCCCCTCATTCCTCATATCTCTTAGGGTATCCACAACGAATGGAATTATCTTCCTGCATTCCTTGCCACAAAATAGGGCACCCTTTTCTTCCATAAAATCCTTTAACATGTCAACTATAATTAATCCCTTTCTCGCCACTGAAGTCCTCCATTATTCTTCCAAAAAAGGGAAGTCACTTTAGGTAATCCAAAAAATCATTTCAATTACCGCCAGGAAAAGTCCTTGACAACAATAGTGAAAAAATCGTAGGTAAGTCTATATGTTATTATTTAAAGAAAATCAACTTTTATCAAGGAGGAGACAGGTGAGATCTAAGGGTATTTATTTAGCTCTTTTTTTGTTTCTGGCATTTTTCTTAATCCTATCACCATCTTCATCTGCAGGCAAAAAGCTTATACATATAGTAAAAAAGGGTGACACGCTCTGGTCAATCTGTCAGCAATATTATGGTAATCCCTACCTCTGGCCGGAGCTATGGGAAATGAATAAATTTGTCACCAACCCCCACTGGCTTAGGCCTGGTGATGTCATAAGACTCTTAGAATACGAGGAAAAACCAACGCCTGAGAAAAAATATGAAGAAAAGGCACTAGAGCCTGCGAAAAGGGTTGTTACGCTAAAAAAGGAACCTTTAAGGATTCAGATGGGAATAGATGTCTCAAGCCTTACCAATACAAAGGCTCTCGGCTTTCTCCAGAGAGAAATGATTGAGCCATGGGGCAGTATCTATGACTTTAAGGCCGAAAAGATGCTAATCGGTGAAAATGATACAGTTTATGTAAAGATGTATAAAGAGGGCATCAAGCCTGGAGATATATTTACTATATACAGTGTCTCAGATCCTGTTAACCATCCCTTGACAGGAAAAAAATTTGGATACATTCATTCCTTTAATGGAATACTGGAGATTGAAAAAGTTGAGAAAGATTACCATGTGGCCAAGATAAGTGAATCCTTCAGAACCATTTACAAACATGATCTTCTTATACCTTATTATCCGGTTCCCTCCTGTATACTCCCTGTTCCATGCCAGGATATGCGTACGGCCCATATTGTTGCCGCAAAAGACAACTTGGATCTCCTTGGACAGTACTCGGTGGTCTATATTGATGCTGGCCATAATGCGGGGGTAAGGAAGGGTAACCTCCTCGAGGTCATAGAGGAAAAAGAATCTATCTCTGACAAACAAAAAAAAGAGAAAGTTGCCTTGCCCCCCACTATTCTCGGCAAAATCCTGATCCTGCACACCACAGTAGACACGTCTATAGGTGTAGTATTCTGGGCATCTAAAGACTTCGCGAATGGTGCTACAATCAGGCCTCTAGTCTGGGACGAGCAACCAAGGCAATTGGCTACGTTGCCAGAATGCCAGATAGAACAAGGAGAATAACCAACATAAGATTAACCTTAGGTACCTCACAACAAATAATTTATCCATAAGCAGTTGAAATAAACTAACCACAGACCCGCGCGGGCGGAACAAGCCGCACCCTAGTGAAATATGCCCGCCCTGTGCCCCACAGGGAAAGCATTCCACGAGGCACAGACATTCTAGCTCCACCAAATACGCCCAGCACAAAAAAAACATAACCACCCATCCTTTTCTTCCCATATCCCTTCACAACGGGACCGAAAGGATGCCCTTAAATCTAAAGATCTCAGAGAGAAGGATAATAGAAAGGGAAAAAAGCAGAATACCTGGTCTGGATATGAATTTTTTAGACATAGAAAAATTCCCTCTTTATCATCCTATAAAATTGAACCAACTTCTAATGAGCGTATAATAAAAAGCTTGACTATGCCTTGTTTTGATTATATTCCACCAAAAAATAGCCCATAGCGTAAGATTTTCAATGAAAAAATGGTCAGATGACAAGCTTAGCTGGCTTGCATTAAAGATGATTCCCAACCTGGGAAACATTACCTTTAAGCGCCTTCTTGACAGATTTGGTGATCCAGCCACGGTATTTGAGGCAAAGCTTAATGATTTAATTGGGGTAGAAGGACTAAGAGCTGAAACAGCAAGGAGAATTGTCTCCAAGGCCTGGGAGGGAAATCCGGAAGACGAATTGATGGGCCTAAGAAACTATAACGCCAGGCTGATAACTATTTTCGATTCTTCCTACCCAAAGGATCTTAAAGAGATCCATGACCCACCTCCCCTTCTCTATCTCAAAGGCAACGATATCCCCCAAAATAAGACATTGGTTGGTGTTATAGGCTCAAGGAATCCAAGCCACTACGGCCTGAAGGTCACTGAAGAAATATGCCAAGGCCTGGCCATAAGAAAAATAGTTGTTGTCAGTGGCATGGCCAGAGGCATAGATTCAGCAGCCCATTGGGGTTGCTTAAGGGGGAAAGGGTTTACCATTGCTGTTTTAGGTTCAGGCATAGATATCTTATATCCGGAATCAAACAGGAGGCTCTTTGACTACATAGTTGAAAATGGCACTGTTCTCACTGAGTTCCCTTTAGGAACCCCGCCAGAGGCAAAGAATTTTCCCATAAGAAACAGAATAATCAGTGGCCTATCAAAGGGGGTTGTCGTTATAGAGGCGTCAAAGAGAAGTGGCTCTCTGATCACAGCCTCCCTTGCCCTGGAACAGGGTAGAGAGGTTCTGGCCGTACCTGGAAGCATAGAGTCCTTCAAAAGTACAGGCACTCATCTCCTTATCAAGCAAGGGGCCAAACTTGTTGAAAATGCGGATGATATATTGCAAGAGCTCGGATTGAGTTATCCCTATTTCAGGGGAGTGGTTACTAACAAAAAGATGGCGCTGCCACCCATGGAAGAAGATGAGAAAAGCGTCTATGACATCTTGGGCAATTATCCTATTCACATAGATCAGATCGCCAGGCATAGTAAATTGGGTCCTGCCAGGGTAGCCAGCCTTTTAACAGGGCTTGAATTAAAGGGAGTAATTAAGCAGTTACCGGGAAAGATGTTTGTAGTTTCTTGAAACTGGATGAGCACAAGCAGTCTCAAGGAGCCAGTATCGAGTTTCAGGTACCAAATTGAGATGGCTAAGAAAAAAAAGATAATACGCAGCGGTCGATCCAACACCATACCCAATACCACGGGCAAACAATTGGTGATTGTGGAATCGCCGGCCAAGGCACGGACGATCAATAAATACCTAGGTTCGGACTATGTGGTAATGGCCTCGGTGGGACATGTGCGAGACCTGCCGGACAAAAACCCCAAGGGCATCAAGAACCCTGTGCCTGGGGTCGATCTCGATAACGATTTCAAACCGACCTACCAGGTTATCAAGGGAAAGGCAAAGACGGTCACGGAATTGAAACGAGCAGCCAAAAAGGCCTCAGGTATCTGGCTGGCCACTGACCTTGACCGCGAAGGCGAAGCGATTGCCTGGCATCTGGCTGAGGCACTCAGGGTCAAACCGGAAAATGCCAACCGAGTGGTATTCAACGCCATTACCAAAGACGAAATCGAAAAAGCATTTCACCATCCCTCTGTCATTGATATGGACAAGGTTAACGCACAGCAGGCACGGCGTATTCTAGACCGGATCGTCGGGTATCAGGTTTCGCCGCTGTTGTGGAAAAAAGTCGCTGGCGGCTTGAGCGCCGGTCGCGTGCAATCAGTGGCAGTCCGATTAGTGGTCGAGAGGGAACGTGAGATCGCAGCGTTTGTACCGGATGAGTACTGGAAAGTGATGGGCTATTTTACCGTCGACTTGGAGGCCGCCACCGCCCTCGGCGAAGAGTGGCGCAAGTGGTCCAGCGAAATCCCCACAAAAAGAGGCGGCAAGAAGTCCACCGGTCGGACGGTGCGCGAAAAAAACCGCTGGCTGGCAGAACACAACAGCCTGGCCGCGGAATTGATCGAAATCGACGGCAGAAAGTTCGAGCCGAAAGACATTGAAGCAGCATTGGCCGCGGCGAAACGCTCTGGTTTTCAAATCGATGAGCAAATAAAAACACAACACCCCACAGCCAAGGGTCCAGCACAGCGAATCATCCGTTTACGCGGCCATGTGGCTGGCGGACCTGCCTGGCGTGTGACGTCAATTCAAACCAAACTGGTAAAAAGCCGCCCGTACGCACCGTTCATCACCAGCACGCTTCAGCAAACAGCGGCAAACCAACTCGGCTTCTCCGCCCAGTCCACCATGCGCATTGCACAGGACCTGTACGAAGGCCTGTCCGTCCATGGAATAGGCTCAGTGGGCCTGATCACGTACATGCGAACGGACTCGACGCATCTTTCCAGTGAAGCGATCAACATGGCCAGGGGCTACATTGTCTCCACGTTCGGCGATCAGTACTTGCCGGAAAAGGCAAACTTCTTTTCGACGTCGAACAAAGCAGCACAGGAGGCACACGAAGCAATCCGTCCTACGGACGTGAGCTTGACACCCGACCGGGTTCGTTCTTCATTGAACGACCAGCAATACAGACTATACAAAATCATCTGGGAGCGATTCGTGGCGTGCCAGATGACCGAGGCCCAGTGGGACTCCACGACCATCTTGATCTCAGGCGTTGCCGATGGTGGGAAGATAGTCTTCCGCGCTGCCGGTCGTGTGCTAGTTTTCGACGGGTACTACAAAGTGGTTGGTGTGCCCAGCACGGCCGACGAAGTGATGCTACCACCTATCGCCGAAGAGCAACCGCTGGCGGCAATCCAGATCGATCCGACGCAGAACTTCACCTCACCGCCTCCGCGATACACTGAAGCATCCCTGGTCAAAAAGCTCGAGGCCGAGGGCATCGGTCGACCCAGCACCTATGCCCAGATCATTCAGCTCATTCAGAACCGCAAATACGTAGAAAAAACCCAGAACCTATTTCGCGCAACCGATCTCGGCAAGGTTGTTACTGACAAACTGATCGAGGCGTTCCCTGAGATCTTGCAGGTCAGCTACACCCGTGATATGGAGCAGCAACTGGACGACGTTGAAGAGAAGCATGCTGACTGGGTGCAGATGCTCCGGCACTTCTACAGACCCTTCAAACAGAGCCTCGACGCGGCATACAAAGACATGGGGCACGCCAAGGCGGAAACCCAACCCGCCCCGCATACCTGTCCGCAGTGTGGCAGTGGCACAGTCTATCGTTTCGGCCGAAAAGGTCGATTCCTTAGTTGCTCTAAGTACCCCTACTGCAAGTTCTCAGCCCCGATCGACCGCAGGGGAAATCCCATTTCACCGGAACAGACCGACGTAGCGTGTCCCAAGTGCAGCGCACCAATGCTGCTGCGCAAAGGCCGTTTTGGACCCTTCCTTAGCTGCACCAGATACCCTGACTGCGATGGCATCGTGAATCTCGACAAGAAAGGCTGCGTACACCCACCAAAGATTCCGCCATTGCTCACGGACCTGCCCTGCCCAAAGTGCAAAGCGCCATTGAACCTTAGACGAGGCCCACGAGGATTGTGGCTGAGCTGCTCGACCTTTCCTAAGTGCTCCGGAAGACTCGGCTGGGCCTCGCTCGAAGATGATACGAGGACAAGGTGGGAAAAGGCCCTTGATGAACACGAAAAGACCCACCCCCAGGTGATCGTACGCAAACTCGATGGAACCCCTGCGGGTGATGCCTACAAGCCACGGATCCAAAATTTCCATGAAGAATCTGGAGAAGAATAACAATACAATTTACCACTGACACTACCTCAGATGCCGCTGTGACCGAAACCGCCCTTCCCTCTTTTCGTAGCATCAAGCTCATCCACCTCTTCTACCCTTGCCCTATAAGCCTTGTTGATAACAATCTGGGCAATCCTGTCACCTCTCCTGATGGTCAATGGCTTCTTTCCCCAATTGATAGCTATCACCCCTATCTCACCCCTGTAATCGGCATCTATTGTGCCAGGAGAATTTACCAATCCGAGGCCATATCTCAAGGCCAGTCCACTTCTGGCTCTGACCTGTGCCTCGTAACCTTTAGGAAGGGAAATGGATAAACCTGTTGGGATAAGTTTTATCTCACCAGGCCGCAGGATAACCTCTTTGACAACAGCTGCCCGTAGATCAAGGCCAGATGAATCACCTGATTGGTAAGAGGGCAATGGCAGATCTGGGTTATTATTCAATCTCTTAACTTTTACAATAACCCTCTCCATTATCTAAGCTACCCACTATGGATTTTTTTCTAATCTTGCTCTCAAGCCGTAAATCTCTTTAACCGCAGACCAATAGTCCCGCCCAACAAAATATCTGCGTCCGTCTACGTGTCTGCGGTTAATTTATTTTCACTGAATTAACAAAAATTCAAGGGATCCACTACTATCTTGTCCCTGTCCACAGGCCCCAATACTGTGAGTGAAATTCTACCTGCTGAAAAAATCCTCTCAGATACCTCTACTACCTCATCTAAGGTAACCTTTTCTAATTCTGCGATTAATTCCTCGTAACTTATATATCTTTCAAAGATGAATTCGTTTTTTGCGAGCCGTATCATCAAGTTATCCATATACTCCGAACCAAGCAAAATTCCTCCTATAAGGTACTCCCTTGTCCTTGCCATATCACTAGTAGAAAGATCCCCATCCTGAATTCTCTTAATCATCAGCCCGATCAGTTCCAGCACCCTGTTAATTTTTTCCTTGTCCGTTGCCACATATATCCTGATCAGTCCGGTATCCATATACGCACTGATATGAGAATAAAGAGAATAGGCCAGGCCCCTCTTCTCCCTAATCTCCTGAAAGAGTCTGCTACTCATATTTCCACCAAGTATGGTGTTGAGAATAGCCTCTGCAAACCTCTTCTCTCCAGAAAGGGATGATGCCTGAGCACCCAGGCAAAGGTGCACTTGCTCTAATTCTTTAGGATAGTACGATAGCGTTGGGGTACTTAATGCGAGAGGCCTTGTAGGAGCGGTATTATTTTGATCTGGAAGGTGTTCAAAGAATGGCCTAAAATAGTCTACCAAAAGGTCATGATCCACATTTCCAGCAGCTGCAATAACTACTTTTTCAGGTGAATAAAAGCGTGATACACAGCCAAGAATCTCTCTCTTGGTAATGGTACTAACTGTTTCCTTTGTGCCCAGAATCGGTCTGCCCAGAGGATCTCTTCCCCAAAATGTTTGGTCAAATAGTACTTGAACATATTCATCAGGGGTATCTTCCATCATGCTGATTTCCTGGAGAACAACCGACTTCTCCAGTTCAAGGTCCCTCTCAGCAAAGGTTGAATTAATGAATATGTCTGAAAGGAGATCAGTTAAAAACTGGAGGTGTTTATCAAGGACCCTGGCATGAAAACAGGTCTGTTCTTTTCCAGTAAAGGCATTTGAAAATCCGCCGATTGCGTCCAGATCCTTTGCAATCTGAATGGCGGATCTGCTCTTAGTGCCTTTAAAAATCATATGTTCTATAAGATGACATATCCCTCTTTCTCTTTCGAGTTCATCTCTCGATCCCGCATTTACCCAAATCCCCAAAGAGACAGAGCTTGCATGAGATGGACTATCAGTAATTATCTTAGTTCCATTGGCAAAAACGGTCTTTTTATATGTCATCTATACTCCGTCCCAACGCCGCTTTCCTGGAAAGCCTGATCTTTCCGTTCTCAATATCAACAACCTTTACCAATACCTCATCTCCTTCCTTCAGTATATCAGTCACCTTGTTTACCCTCTCATGAGCCAACTGAGATATGTGTATCAAACCTTCTGTGCCGGGTAAAATCTCTGCAAAGGCCCCAAAATCCACGATTTTGGTTACCTTACCTAAATAGAATTTGCCGATCTCTGCCTCTCTAACTATATCTTCTATCATTTGTATGGCCTTATCAGTACCTTCACTTTCAGTCGATGCAATCAGCACCTTACCATCATCATCAATGCTTATCTGGGTCCCTGTTGTTACGGTAATATGTCTTATCATCTTTCCACCGGGACCAATAATATCCCTTACCTTTTCCGGTTTAACATTTATCACGGTTATCCTTGGTGCATATCTAGATATCTCTGGCCTCGATTGTGATAGGGTCTTATCCATTTCATTGAGGATATGCATTCTTGCCTCTCTTGCCTGATACAAGGCCTTTCCCATTATCTCCTTTTTGAGCCCATCAATCTTGATATCCATCTGAAGGGCCGTAATACCACTCCTTGTGCCTGTAACCTTAAAATCCATATCGCCAAAATGATCCTCATCACCCATAATATCAGTCAAAATCGCTACATCATCGCCATCTGAAATAAGGCCCATTGCAACACCAGCTACTGGATCCTTGATAGGAACGCCTGCATCCATCAAGGAAAGAGAGCCTCCACATACGCTCGCCATGGAAGATGAGCCGTTTGATTCCAATATCTCAGAGACAACCCTCACGGCATACGGAAAATCTTCCTTTTCTAATAAAACAGGGAAGAGTGCCCTCCTTGCAAGGATACCATGACCGATCTCTCTCCTACCCGGAGGTCCCAATCTTTTGGCCTCACCTACACTGAATGGGGGAAAATTATAGTGAAAGGTGAATGTTCTATAAGAGTCTCCATAGATTGATTCTATCTTCTGTTCATCACTTTCAGTACCCAGAGTAGTCAAGACCAGTGCCTGGGTCTCGCCCCTGGTAAATAGGGCTGATCCATGAACCCTTGGCAAAACACCTACCAAACATTCAATAGGCCTTACTTCATCAAATGACCTGCCATCGATTCTTTTTCCTTCCTTTAATATCATGTGCCTGGCCAATCTTCTCTCTAAATCGTACATCGCATCCTTTATCTCTCTCCCCTTATCTTGGAATTCTTCTTTTAGTGATTCTACTATATGGCCAATGGCCTCGGACCTCTTCTTTTGCCTACCCATCTTTTCAGGACAAGATAGCACCTCCCTTATTAGAGGTTCACCGATAGTGGCCACCCTTGTTATCAATTGCTCGTCTTCTTTAGCTGGAAGGAAATGCCTCTTTTCCTTTCCCACAGCTTCTCTCATCTCTATCTGCACATCAATAACTGGCTGAAAAGATTCGTGACCAAAAAATATGGCCTCAAGCATGTCATCTTCGGAGGCAAATTTACCCTCACCCTCAACCATAACTATGGCTGTTTTTGTTCCAGCCACAATCAGATTTATATCACTTTTTTCCTGCTCCTCTAATGTGGGGAATGCAATGAATTTACCATCAATCCTGCCTACCCGCACACTTCCAACAGGCCCCTCAAAGGGAATATCAGATATGGTCATAGCAGCTGAGGCACCCAAAATACCTAAAGGATCAGGATCATTCTCTTTGTCAAAGGATAAAACACTTGCAATTATCTGGGTCTCAAAATTGTAGTTTTTCGGGAAAAGGGGCCTCAGAGGTCTATCTATCAGCCGAGAGGTCGAAGTCTCCTTTTCGCTTGGCCGCCCCATATCCCGACGGAAGAAATTACCCGGAATCTTTCCTGCTGCATATGACATCTCTTGAAAATCAACTGTTAATGGAATAAAATCAATACCTTCTCGTATCTCATCAGTAGAAACCACTGTCACCAAAACAACAGTCTCTCCCATTGTGACAACTACGGAACCGCTGGATTCACATGCCACTCTGCCTGTCTCAATGTGTAATCTTTTTCCATTGATATTGGTTTCTGCATTCATAATCATTCCTCTTACCTTTCATAAATTGGCTATTACCTGACAATTTCTATTTCCTCAGGCCTAACTCCTGAATGAGAGTCCTGTATTGACGAGGATCCCTCCTCTTTAGATAGTTCAAAAGGCGTCTTCTTTGACCCACCATCTTCAAGAGACCCCTTCTAGAGTGATGGTCCTTAGGGTGTATCTTAAAATGATTGGTAAGATCATTTATCCGTTTGGTCAAAAGAGCAATCTGAACCTTTGATGAACCGGTATCTTTCTCATGGATCTTGAATTTATCAATAATTTCTCCTTTATCTTTACTTGTTAACACCACTTTAAATCCTCCTTAACTAATTATGTAAAAACCCTAACTAACTCATAACCATTACTGGCTTCCTTTAAGATGGCAACCAGTTCCTCCCCCACAACCACCTTAAGATAATCACCAGAATTAAAAGATGAAACATGTTCACAAAACAACTCCCTCCTCTGCGGTTTGTAACCATTTCTGATCCGTCCTGCCAATGTATTGGGGATTTCGGCTTCCATCATCCCTTCCAAGGCATCTCTTAGGGGTATTATCACCCTGTCAACTGTATCGTTGGATAGATGTTGCGCTATTTGTGTCACGGTAAAGGCATTATCAACAAGAAATGGGCCGCTCTTTATCCTTCTTAGAAAAGTAAGGTGTGCCCCTGTGCCCAAACTCCTCCCCAGGTCCGCTGCAAGGGTTCTAATATAGGTACCAGAGCTGCAGCCTACCTCAATCCAAACAGTTGGAAGGTCTACAGATAGAATATTTATATAGTCAACCCTTACATCCCTTTCCTGAAGATTGACCTCTACACCATTTCGCGCCAATTGATATGCCCTTTTCCCCTTATGATGAACAGCCGAATACGAGGGTGGAACCTGTTTTATGGTACCCAACAATTGCAGTGTCCCATGTTTGATATTCTGTCGTGTGAGGGAGCCAAGATCCTTTTTTTTAATAATCCTTCCTGTTAAATCCTGGGTATCTGTCTCTATTCCAAGCCTGATAGCCGCCTTGTAAACCTTATCCTGGGACATCAAAAAGGGGGATAATTTGGTTCCCTGGTTTATGAGAACCACCAATACCCCAGTTGCGAATGGATCAAGTGTGCCCGCATGGCCAACCTTTTTTACCTTTATGAGATTCTTAATCCTTCCAACAACCCTGAATGAGCTTGGTCCAGATTCCTTGTCTACTATAATAATCCCATCCTTTTGAATCATCTGGTATCCAAAAACCCCTGTGCCTTATCAAGGAGTTCCTGCTTTACGGACTCTAAGCTTCCCTCTCTTGTAAAGGCTGCCGCCCTTGGATGACCACCTCCTCCAAAACGACTCGCTAAATCCGCCACATTTACCCTATCATTAGAGCGTAGGCTAAATTTGTAATAACCCTTTCCAATTTCCCTTATGAGAACGCCTATCTCAACCCCAGAAATAAATCTCGGGTAATCCACAAACCTTTCACTGTCAAAATTATCAGCCTTAGCCTTTGACAGCATCTGCTTAGTAATAGTAATCAATCCAACCTTTCCTGCATGGTGTAACTCTATTGTTTTCAAGGTAGACTCAAGGAGTCTCAGCTTTTTCAAGGAGTACCCGTCCATAACATTGCGCGATGTCTTCCAAGGCCTGACACCCCAACCCAACATCTCCGATGCAATATTGAATGCCTCTCTGGTAGTATTGTCATATCTAAAAGAACCGGTATCTGTTTGTATAGCGACAAAAATATTTTCCGCTATAGTTGCATTCATGGGAAAATCCCACAATTTTATCAAGCGGTAAATAATTTCACCAACCGAGGAACTATGAGGGTCAACGAGGTTCAAGTCCCCAAAGTGCGAATTATTTTCATGATGGTCGACATTTATCAAAGGCCTTATTTTGGATAGATGGGAGGAAGCCCTTCCCACCCTTTCAAGATTTGCACAATCGAGGGCAAAAACGGCATCAAACCCTGATTCCGCAGTAAAGTTGTCTACCATTTTCTCTATACCTTGCAGGGAGGCTAAGGAATCTGGAATGGGACCCTCATTAAATAGCACAACCTCCTTCCCGGAAAGCACAAGTGTTTCACCCAAGGCTAATACGGAGCCAATAGCATCCCCATCAGGGTCCTTATGGCTTGCCAAAAAGAACCTCTTACCATTTCTCAAAACATCCGCAATATTATTCAAGGGCATATGTATCAGCAACTAACCTATCACAAGGGATTAACGAGGAGCTATTTTCTCTAAAAGCCTTTCCATCTTCTGCCCATATTCAAGAGACACATCATATCTGAACCGAATATCTGGAACATATCGTAAGTGCAGCCTCTCACCTATCTCTTTGCGTATGAATCCTTTTGCGCTTTCAAAGCCTACCTGGGCCTGTTTTTTCTGCTCATCCTGCCCAAACATGCTGTAATAAACATACGCATGTCTCAGATCTTTACTCATCCTCACATCAGTCAGAGTAACCCCTTTTAGCCTTGGATCCTTCACCTTTCTTAGAAGGAGGTTGGATATCTCCCTGAGAATCTGGTCGCCAACCCTATGGGATCTGTTACCTGCAAGCATGGTTAGATGCCAAAGTTAGCTTTATTTTATGAGTGTTATTGGTTTTGTTACTGTTCAGTCCAAAACCAACCAGTTGCACCACTTCAACCAATAAAACAAATAAATCCAGAGAATTAGTTAAACATTAAATATCTCTAAAGTAGAGTCAATAATCTCGCCTAGGTAAAGGGAATCTACATAAGAGAGGATATTATCAAGGGCCGAATTCACAAATCGCCTATCATTACCCACAGTGCTAATCCCTAATTCTATCATCTGCCACTTATCATTGGAACCAACCTCAGCTATTGATACGTTAAATCTTTTGTGCACCTTGACCACAATGCTCTTTACAACCTTTCTCTTTTCTTTAAGTGACCGGTTGTTATGGATATGGAGGGAAACTTTAAGAGTTCCGACTACCAAATCAAAGCTCCGCCTTTATCTCTTCTAAGGTATAAACCTCCAATACATCCCCAGGCTTTAAGTCATTATAATTCTCTAATCCTATACCACATTCAAACCCCGAGGGAACATCCTTGACATCGTCTTTAAACCTTTTCAATGAAGATATCTTCCCATCAAATATGACTACATCCTCTCGCAAAAGGCGTACTTTGGCAGCCCTTTCAATCCTGCCATCAGTCACATAACAACCGCCAACAGTGCCCACCTTGGAGATATGAAATATCTCTTTGATATCTGCGCGACCTATAATATTCTCATTGTAAACTGGTTCGAGGAGTCCGGCCATAGCCGACTGTATATCCTCAATAACATTATAAATAACATTGTAGAATCTTACATCCACATTTTCCGTCTCTGCAACGGCTCGTACCGCCAGATTTGCCCTCACGTTAAAACAGATAATTATGGCCTTAGAGGCAGAGGCCAACATTACATCGCTTTCTGTCACGGCTCCAGTTGCCCCATGTATGACCCTTAATTTCACCTCATCGGTGCTTAGCTTAGTCAAAGAGTCTACTAAGGCCTCTAAAGATCCCTGTACATCGGCCCTGACTATAATACTTAATTCCTTCACCTCACCCTCTTTAATCCTGTCAAAAAGATTATCGAGACTAATGGAGTCACGCTTGGCTGCTGTCTCCAGCTGGGCCTTAATCTTCCTATTCTCGCTAATCAATTTTGCCTTCTTTTCATCGGAAACTACTACAAAATCATCCCCGGCCCTAGGTACACCAGAAATACCATAGATTTCAACCGGCATGGAGGGAGAGGCTAATTCTATCTTCTGTCCCCTATCATTAAGCATGGCCCTTACCCTGCCATAACTTTGCCCACAGACAAAAAAGTCACCTTGATTGAGGGTGCCATCACGAATAAGAACAGTAGCAACTGGACCTCTATTCTTATCCAGCCTTGCCTCGATAATGGTTCCCCTCGCCCTCTTTTTATAGTTTGCCTTCAATTCTAATATTTCTGCCTGAAGAAGTATGCTATCGAGAAGCTCATCCACACCTTCTCCCGTCTTAGCCGATATAGAGCTAAACAGGGTGTCACCACCCCACTCCTCTGTTAAGAGGCTCTGTTTTGATAATTCTCTCCTAACCTTTTCTGCATTTGCGTTTGGCTTGTCCATCTTATTAGCGGCAACAATGATTGGGATGTTAGCTGCTTTAGCATGATCAATAGCCTCAATGGTTTGTTCTTTTACTCCATCATCGGCTGCGACGACCAGTACAATCAAATCAGTTGCCTTTGCGCCCCGAGCCCTCATTGCAGTAAAGGCTTCATGTCCAGGTGTATCAAGAAAAACAATATCTCCATGGGATGTGTGTACGTAATATGCCCCTATATGTTGAGTTATCCCACCAGCTTCTTTGTCAATAATCCTAGATTCCCTGATATAATCAAGAAGCGATGTTTTTCCATGATCCACATGCCCCATTATTGTAATCACCGGTGGCCGAGAATGAACATCTTCGGCCTTGTCCTCCTCTTCAGAAAGAATCCCCTCCTCTTCAAAAGATGACAACTCTAACTCGTATCCAAACTCACTTGCTACCAGAGAGGCAGAGTCAAAGTCGATTGACTGATTGATGGTAACCATCATATCTATCTCCATCAATTTCCTAATGAGTTCTGTTGCCTTAACACCCATCCTCTTTGCCAGCTCAGCAACGCTTATCACATCAGGAACCTTTATCCTCCTTTTTATAGCCTTGGGAACGGTTATCTCTGTTTGCTTAAAGATCTTCTTGTCAAGTTTGCCTTTCTTCTTTAGTTTGCCGCGGCCCACAAAGCTTTGCTCAACATCCCTATAAAGGTCCGCCCTCTCAAAAATCTCTTTCTTTCGTTTACGATAATCCCTCCTAGGGATTAACTCCTTCTTCTCTTCCTTTTCCCTCTTTTTTATCCCTCTCCCCTGTTCAACCAAATCTTTCAGTAAGGGCTCAATTTCAATTGATGGTTCCTTGGCTATAGGCTCCTGGATCTCCGGCTTAGATGGTTGCACAGGTGCCCTTTTTATTATCTTTGCCGGAACAACTTTAGGCCGATCTTTTTTCTTCTTGGCGATCCTAGGCGTAACCTCTTTAAGATGTTGTTCCGGAGCAAGTTCTTCCCTTAATCCCTCCTCGCCTCCCTCCTCCAAGACCTCTTTTACCTTTTCCTCTGGAACCGAAACTGTCTCTTCAGCAGGAGACGGTCTAACTTCTTCTTCAATTGTCGGTTCTTCCTCAACTATTTCCTGTACTTTAGGAATGATCTTCCTTCGCCTGCGGATAACGGTTGGCCTTATCCTTTTCTCCTCGAAAATTTCGCTGGTTGCTCCTGAAAGATAATCCTTAGCCCGGGTTACATCATCCGTGTCAAGAGAACTCATATAATTATTAATATGGAAACCAGCACCCTTCAACTGCTCAACCAGTTCGCTGCTATTCATGTTCAGTTCTTTGGCTAACTCGTAAACCCTTAATTTACTCATCTAATCCCCCAGATAATCCCTCTTTTTCTTCATCCCAGGCTTTCTCCTTATCAGAGTTTAATGACTCCATGTAATTGAGGGCACCCTGGATCAATTCTTTGGCCTTTTTTTCACCAATCCCCTTTACTGTTGTCAAATCGGCTGGCTCGACCTTGGCAATATCCCCTGCTGATCTAAAACCCATCTCATAAAGAGTGATGGCCAGTTTTTCGCCAACACCAGAGAGCTTAAGCAAGGATTTGTAACCCTCTGTCAAGGCCTGACTGTACTCCGAGTCGCTGCTTACATCCAATTTCCAGTTTGTCACCCGCGATGCCAACCTCACATTCTGCCCCCTTTTTCCAATAGCAAGAGATAGTTGATCATCTGGTACAACCACCTCCATACTCCTGTTCTCTTCATCGACTATTACCCTTAATATCTCAGCTGGGGCCAAGGCATTGCACACAAATTTTGCTGGATCAGGGTCCCAGGGCACAATATCAATCTTTTCACCTCTCAATTCTTGAACCACCGCCTGCACTCTCGATCCCTTCATACCC
>Ga0209427_10000180_pt1 | contig 61456 bp, 57 predicted proteins | sample DeeMarSWOR136_30_FD_187465 | JGI IMG/M metagenome (GOLD analysis project Ga0209427, IMG submission 187465) | Marine sediment microbial communities from White Oak River estuary, North Carolina - WOR-1-36_30 (SPAdes) (version 2) | ecosystem: Environmental > Aquatic > Marine > Intertidal zone >...
ACCGTAAGGTTTAAGGGCCTCATGATAGCAGAGATGAGGGATATCAAAGCCGTTATCCAAGGCAACCTGAAGAACATTCTGCCCCTCTTCCCCTTCCACCTCAAAACCATCTATTGTAAATCTGATCATCTTTAAATAACCTTTTTCAAGATCCTTCTTTTAAACAACATTAACGGCATCAAAATTACACGCTGCGATACATGCGCCGCACCTTATGCATTTTTCCGGGTCAATCTTATGCGGTACCTTCTTTTCACCAGTAATGGCATCGCTTGGGCATACCTTCTTACATTTTCCGCACGCAGTGCATTTTTCTTCATCTATAACGTATGTTATGAGGGCCTTACAAACACCTGCAGGGCATCGTTTCTCTTTGATATGGGCCTCGTATTCATCTCTGAAATACCTGATTGTGCTCAGCACTGGATTGGGTGCTGTCTGGCCCAGGGCACATAGAGAGCCCTCAGATACTACCCAGCTCAGTTCTTCAAGGAGTTCGATATCTCCCTCTCTTCCTTCACCCTGGGTAATTGCATCAACGATTTCATACATCCTGCGAGTTCCATCCCGGCAGGTGGTACATTTTCCACAACTTTCATCCCTCAAAAAATTCAGAAAATACTTGGCAGTGTCCACCATACAGGTTTTATCGTCCATGACAATCATGCCACCAGACCCCATCATAGAGCCTGCTTCAGTGAGTCTGTCGAAATCCACTGGTATGTCTATCAATGATTCAGGGATACATCCTCCTGAAGGTCCGCCAGTTTGAACTGCCTTAAATCTCCCATTCCCAGGAATCCCTCCACCAATATCATAGACAATTTCTCTTATGGTCATTCCCATGGGGACTTCCACGAGTCCTGTGTTATTAACCTTTCCCACCAGGGAAAAGATCTTAGTCCCCTTACTGTTTTCAGTCCCTATACTTGTGTACCAGTCAACACCTTTATTTATAATGAGGGGCACATTGGCCCATGTTTCCACATTATTAAGGTTGGTTGGTTTATCCCATAGACCACTTTCAACAGTATGGATATGTTTTGCCCTGGGCTCGCCTGCCTGTCCTTCAAGAGAGGCCATAAGGGCGGTTGATTCCCCACAAACAAAGGCCCCCCCTCCCCTATTAACCTTGATGTCGAAATTGAATCCTGTATTGAGAATATCTTCTCCTAACAATCCACACTCTCTAACCTCGTCTATGGCTATGCCAACATTTCGGACAGCCAATGGATATTCGTTGCGCACATAGATATATCCCTCATCTGATCCGATGGCATAAGCCCCGATCATCATGCCTTCCAAGACACTGTGAGGGTTGCCCTCCAACAAACTTCTGTCCATATATGCACCGGGGTCTCCCTCGTCAGCATTGCAGATCACATAATGCCTATCTCCGGGGGCTCGCCTGCAGGACTCCCACTTTACACCAGCAGGGAATCCTCCTCCTCCCCTGCCCCTGAGCCCTGATTTTTTGATTATATCAATGACTTCAGGTGGAGAAGACCCTGTAAGAACCTTACTTAATGCCTTATATCCGCCTATAGCAATATAATCCTCTATCTTTGTGGGGTCAATCTTGCCGTTGTTTCCGAAGATGATCCTCATTTGGCCTTTGTAAAAGGGGACATCATCTTCTTTTACGATCTTTTCCCCTGTCTGAGGATGGGCATAGAGAAGCCGGTCAATAATATTGTTTTTGAGCAGGGTTTCAGAGATAATTTCTCCTGTATCCTCTGGGGTTACGCTCTGATAAAATATCTTCTGCGGGTTAATAACAACTACAGGCCCTTTTTCACAAAATCCGTGGCAACCTGTTGTTCTTATGTCTATCCTTTCTTCCAGACCCTGTTTTTTTAACTCCGCCCTGAAGGCTTCTGTAACCTTTTCACATCCAAAGGCATGGCAACCGGTCCCGGAGCAGATGGTGATGCAGGGTTTGTCAGGATCCCTGCTGCTTAAGATTTCTTCCCTCATTCTCTCGAGCTCTTGGGCGCTACTGATCCTTTTCATCTTTTTTCCTTGAAGGTTTTGTTACTATTCAGCCACAAAGGCACAAAGTCACTAAGATTTATTATAATTTATTTTATTCCTTTGTGTCCTGGTGACTTAGTGGCTGACCTACGAGGTTTTTTTCTATATTTCTTAACGGTAGATTCAACCTTTGCCGGTGTTATCTGACCGTGATATTCATTTCCAATAACAACAATGGGTCCGAGAGCACAAGCGCCTAAGCAATTGACAGTCTCCAGGGAAAAGAGTCTGTCTTTTGTCATTTCACCAACATCAATCCCGAGCTCCATTTTTATCCTGTCAAGGACCCTTGCTGCCCCTCTTACATGACAGGCCGTTCCCAAACAGACATTGATGAGATATCTTCCCCGAGGGGTAAGGCTAAAGGCATTGTAGAATGTGGCTATCCTGTATACCCTTGCTAGGGGCATGGAAAGCCTTTCGGAAATGTAGGCCAAATCCTTTTCAGGAAGGTAATTCTCTTTTTCCTGCAAATCCTGCAAAATTCCAATAATAGAGGAATGCTCATAGTCATACTTTCTTAGTATCTGATCAATAGCCTGTGGATCCATTTAATCTCCTTCGGTCATCTTTACCTTCATCTTTAATCTTTCGTATTCTTCTGTAACCCTTTCTTGAATCTTCGCTATCATGCCCTCATCCAGATGGCGAAAGCGTCCCTGTATTTTCAAATAATCTTTTACAGGTCGCAGTTTTCCAGTATCTATGGTGAATCTATAGCGACCGTTTTCCACCTCATAAAGAGGAAATACACCGGTCTCGACTGCTAAGCGACCGGCCTTTATGGAAAGCTCTGGTGGCAGTCGCCAACCTGTGGGGCATACGGAGAGGATATGGATATATGCCGGCCCTTTGATTCTCGCACTCTTCTTCACCTTTTCAATAAGGTCAAGTGGATAGCTTGGACAGGCAGTAGCTACATAGGGAATACTGTGCGCTGCAGCGATTTCAGGCATATTTTTCTTCCAGGTTATCTGACCTGGCACCACCTTTCCTGCCGGGGAGGTGGTAGTTGATGCACCAAATGGGGTCGATGATGATCTCTGGATGCCAGTATTCATGTATGCCTCATTATCATAGCAGACATAGATAAAATCATGCCCCCTTTCTAAGGCACCGGATAGGGCCTGAACACCGATATCGCTTGTTCCTCCGTCACCCGCCATGGCAAGAAAGGTTATCTTTTTCTTAGGTACCCTGCCTTTTCTCATCAAGACCTTCATGCCCGCTTCCGCGCCTGAGGCAACCGCTGCAGCATTTTCAAATGCGACATGGATCCAGGGCACATTCCAGTTGGTAAAGGGCAAGGGTGTTGAGGTAACCTCCATACAACCGGTTGCAGACGCAATCACTGTATTTCTTCCCAGTGCCTTGCCAACAAGCCTTACCGCTAAAGCCTCTGCACAACCCTGACAAGCCCTATGTCCCGATGAAAAATATTCCTTTCTGTTAATCAGCTTATATGCGTAGACATTGGTAGGTTCCATTATTTACCCCTTACCCCATAGTATTCAAAGTCTTCCTCCCGCGGATTTTTTTTTGCCTTTTCCATAGATCTGTTGTAGATATTCCTAAAATCATTAATGGTGACATCTCTACTTGCCAACCCGCAGATAAAATTGGTGATGTTGGGTTGGTTTTTTTCCTTGTACAGGATCGAGCGTACATCGATTGCCAGGGGCCCCCCCTGCCCTCCGTAAGATATGGCCCTATCAATAACGATCAAATTCTTTGCATTCCCAACAGCCTGGCGAAATTCTTCAAAGGGGAACGGCCTCCAGAGTCTATCCATGAGCAGTCCGACTGGTTCACCTTCATCTCTTAGGGAATCAACAACCAGTGAAACAGTTTCACCAAAGCTCCCCTGGGTGATGAATAAGGTTTCTGCATCCTCATTTCTGTAGGCTTCGATCGGTTTATAATACCTTCCCACAATATCTCCGAGTTCTTTCCATGCAGAGATAATTTCACCCTTTGATTGGATAAGGGCTTCATCTTGGGCTACTTTGGCCTCCGAAAAGATGTAGGGCATTCCAAGGCCGCCCATGGTGACAGGCCTGTCAGGATGCAAAGGATAAACGGGCTTGAATTCGGGTAAATACCTTTCTACCTGTGCTTCTTCCCAGAATTCCACCGGTTCAATAACATGGGTTAATATAAAACCGTCAATGTGAATCATAACAGGTAGCATGACATTCTCGCTTTCTGCTACCCTGTATCCAAAAAGGACGTGATCAAATACCTCCTGTCCGTTATTGGCAAACACCTGAACCCAGCCGCAATCCCGGATAGACATGACATCGGTATGATCGTTCCAGATGCTTATAGGGGCCGACATAGACCTATTTGCCAGAATCATCACCATGGGAAGTCGCATGGAGGCCACAATATGGACAATTTCGTTCATCAATGCGAGTCCCTGGGAACTGGTGCAGGTAAATGCCCTTGCCCCCACTGCTGCGACCCCTGCACACACACTCATGGCAGAGTGTTCGGACTCCACTGGGATAAATTCAGCATCCAGCTCCCCGTTATTAACTAACTCTGAGAGATGTTCAACAATATGTGTCTGGGGCGTGATGGGATAGGCGCCAACGCAATCCACGTTCGCCATTTTTACCGCCTCTGCAGCAGATAAAGAAACTTCCAGTCCTATTTTTTTCCCCATTACTCTTCCTCCTCAACCATTCTTATGGCCTGGGTGGGACATTCATGGGCACAGATTCCACATCCCTTGCAGTAGTAAAGGTCTGCCTCAAAGTAGCCTTCTTCAGTTTCAACAACAGCTGCGTCAGGACAGAATATATAACAAGCCCCACATCTTACACATCTATTCTTATCCCACACTGGTCTTATGGACCTCCAATCCCCGGTCTTGTATTCAGCGGCATTGCCCGGACTGATAACAATGCCTCCAACCTCCAATTCCTGCCAGGTTAAATCTACCTTTGTCTTGGCCAATCTTATTCTCCTCTATTCAAAGTGCCAACTCTGTCTCTTCAAACGCCCTTTTAAATGCCTTGATGTTTTTTTCTGCTATCCGGCCAAATCTATCTTTTATGGGCCCTATCAGGGAGTCAGGATTAACAACTGCCTTGGCCTTCAATAAGGCTCCAAGCATGGTCGTATTGGTTATGGGAAGCCCCAGTTCCTCTCTGGCAATCCTGTTTGCGTCCACCACCGCAAGCTTGCATTTCAAATTCAACTCCTCTCGTATCTCATCGGCCTTGTGCTTGGTGTTGGCGACGAGAATCCCATCGTCTTTTAAGCCTGCGGTAACATTCACAATCCTTAATATGGAAGGATCAAGTACCAGAACAAGATCAGGCTCATCGACATATGTCCGTATCTTTATCTGTTTTTCATCAACTCTACAAAATGCAATGACAGGAGCTCCTCTTCTCTCCGGTCCAAAACTGGGAAAGGCCTGACCATATTTCCCCTCATTAATTACTGCCAGGGCTAAAAGCTCTGCAGATGTCACTGCACCCTGCCCGCCCCTTCCATGAAGCCTGATTTCCAGCATAGTAACTCCTCGAAAACAGAAAACATCTTCTCTAACAAATCGTTGCTATCTATAACCCCATGATTATTACATTGTCAATTTTTTATTTTTCTACAGAAACTTTTTTCACGGGGTAAGCCTCATCTAATCTTCAAAACCACATCCTGCATCAAGGCATGGAATGTAGCGCTTATGTGAGCTATATCCGTGCCAAGTAGTTGAAATCTCACACCCATGTCCTGTAATTTCTTCGATTGCTCCACCGTAGGCGGATTGACAGCAGACAGGACAGGTAATCCCTTGCCCATAGCACCTTTTATCACGGCCTCAAAAGCCTCAACGAGCTTCGGATGATTGTAGTCATATAAGAGGTTAAGACCAAGAGAGAGGGCATAGTCCGTTGGTCCGAAACTAAGGGCGTCGATTCCATCCACGGAAAGAATATCCTCCAGGTTTGGCAAAAACTCCTTATCCTCCAGGAGCGGAATAACCATGGCCTCTTCATTGCTCTTTCTGATAAACTCTTCCCAATTAAAATCCCCGCATCGGTATCTGGCGGATCGCACAGTTGGATCCGCCCCACGTATGCCTCTAAGAGGAAATCGAGCACATTTGACAGCCTTTTCGGCGTCCTCTCTAGTTGCGACATGGGGAATCACAACGCCCTGTGCACCAGCTTCAAGTGCATTGCGAATGTAATGCTCCTTATTCTCTTTGACCCTGACTATGGGTACGATATTACTGGCTTCTGCAGCCCTGATAAGGTTCTCCAGGGCCATATCGCTCCCAATCGGGACATGTTCTGTATCGATGAAAACAAAATCGAAACCGGTGTAGCCCAACATCTCAACAAGAATTGGACTTCTACTCATCACTGCCAGTCCGCAGACCACCTTCCCATCTGAAAGGGCACTTTTTAATATGTTCTCTCTCATCATGCCTTCTCCTCTCTAAGGTTGCCTAAAAGGAACTACCCCACCTAATAAAGACTCTAAAATCATACTGCGCCTTGTATGTTCAAGGCGTGCAAACTTCATCTCGAAACCCACCTCAATCCGCACCCGCTTTATTCCAGGCGGCCTTCCTTGAAGGCCCTGACATATGCCATGCAGAACTCGTCTTTGCCCATAACCATGAGCGTGGCCTTGAGAGACCCGTAAAGCCTTTTGTCGGTTGGATCAATTATGGCGGAATCAAGTCCACGGACTACTGCTGCTACAAGGAAGCTGCGATTGACAAGTCTTCGATTTGGAAGTCCGTAGGAAATATTTGTCAGGCCGCACGTGGTGTGAACACCGGGGAACTGTTTCATGATTTGTTCGATCGCATCCAATGTGGCCAACGGGGATTCGGTATTAGTTGCAAGGGGATACACCAGAGGATCTATATAGAGATCATCAAGGGGCACACCTGAAGCCGTAACTTTTTCTACTAATTGACCGGCGAGCTCTACCTTGTCTTCGGCGGTTTCTGCCATGCAATCCTCTGTCTGGCAGAGCGCTATGACTTTGGATTTATATTCGACCACGAGCGGAAGGATGCCTTCCAAACGGCAGGGTTCCAAGGTAATGGAATTGATCATAGGGGCACTTTTTACCATAGGGAGCACGGATTTGATAACCTCTGGATCTGGGCTATCAATACAGAGTGGAAGACCTGTAACCTCTTGGACCGCTTCAATTAACCACCTTAGATGCTTTCCCTCCTCTCCGATAAAGCTTCCAGCATTGACGTCAATGTAGTTCGCTCCCGCCTTGGCTTGGGCCTTGGCCTCATTCTGAATCAAATCAGTGTTATGTGATGATATCGCCTGAGCAATTTGCTTGCGAGATGAGTTTATTCTTTCGCCAATGATCAGCATATGTTTCACCTTAGAATAAGCTTTTGGAAATAATGAAACCGCCCTTTAGAAAGACCTTTAATTCATTGGGGAATGATCATCACCCTCAACAAGACATAGTGCAATTCCGAAGCCCGGAATCTAAAATTCCGACAAAAGGGCAACGGTGCGGTGAGGTATGTTAACCAGAAATGCGGAAGTGGGTCAAGGGGGAAAATGCTGGCTAGCGATAATAGCTTCAACCGTCTTGAAAAATGTGCTACAAGACTAACATGATTGAAGAGTCGACTTTGACCCCTCTCTCATTTTCTCCTGCATCACCTTAGTTTGACTGAGCAGATCACTTTTGATATAAAGAGAAACATGGTCGTACTCAAATATCCTTCCCATTATATCAAGAACATAGGCTTTATCTCCACAAGGATTGCTGGAACAGATGGCGTTTCTCTGGAGATTCAGAAATGGGCTGATGTACTTGAAAGAAATAAATATAATTGTCTCTATTTCGCCGGAAGTTCAGACAGGCCCCAGGAAAAATCTCTTCTTGTAGAAGAAGCTCACTTTGAACATCCCTTGATTCAAGAAATCAACAACGATTTATTTGGCAAAAAAATCCGAACAAGAAACACAACAGAGACTATCCAAAGAATCAAGGATAAATTGAAAGGGGCCCTATATGATTTTGTCAAAAGATATGATGTAAATCTAATTGTTCCTGAAAATGCCCTGGCCATACCCATGAATATCCCTCTTGGACTTGCAATTACCGAATTTATCGCTGAAACAAGCATTCCAACTATTTGCCATCATCACGATTTCTCCTGGGAAAGAGATCGATTTCTGATAAACTCCTGCAGGGATTATCTTAATATGGCATTCCCACCTCACCTACCTTCTATCAGGCATGCGGTAATAAACTCTCTGGCCTCTGAACAGTTGAGTTTCAGGAGAGGGATTTCAAATATGGTGATCCCTAATGTTTTGGACTTTGCTATTGAGCCACCACCTCTGGATGATTATTGCAACGATTTGCGGAAAAAGATCGGATTACAAGAGGATGACCTGTTTATCTTACAACCAACAAGGATTGTGCCTCGCAAGTGGATTGAGCGTTCTATTGAAATTGTTAGGGATATGAAACTGCCCAATCCAGTACTGGTTATCTCCCATGGTATGGGAGATGAAGGCGACGATTATTATTTGCGGATTGAAGATTATGGCCGGAATATGGGGATAAAGATTGTACGTATCGATCATCTGATATCGTCCCAAAGGGGCGTAACTGAAAGAGGGGAAAAACTTTACTCTGTTGCAGATATTTACCAGAATGCCGACTTAGTTACCTACCCCAGTGCACATGAGGGTTTTGGGAATGCCTTTCTGGAGGCAATCTATTACAAAAAACCTATCGTCGTAAATCGATACTCCATCTACATTGCAGACATAGAGCCAATCGGGTTTGATGTAATTCTCATGGATAGTTTTGTTTCTTCCGGGGCCATCATACAAATTGACAGGGTATTAAAGGATGAGAATAGGTTGCAGAGCATGGTTGAGCGAAATTTCCAAATAGGTAGAACATATTTTTCCTATGAGGTCCTGGAAGAAAAATTGCTACATCTAATCCGTACATTTGGATAAAAACCTGATATGAAGCAATTTAAAATTGCATTACTTCACTATTCTTGTGCCCCAATCGTTGGTGGCGTCGAAGAGATCATCCGGCAACATGCCTCCCTTTTTACCCGTTATAAGCATACGGCAAAAATATTTGCAGGCGATGGCGGACTGTTTACTGATGAATACGATATAGAAATCAATTCCTTACTGAGCGCTCATAACCCCAGAGTTCTGCAGATCCACAAAAATCCGGCAGAAAAATCCCATGAATTGGAATCTTGTTCGGAAGAAATCTATAACTACCTTGTCCGGGCTTTAGTGCCTTTTGATGTCCTCATTGCCCACAATGTTCTTACCATGCACTATCATCTTCCTCTGACCTTTGCCATTCATAGACTGGCGAATAGGGCAGGTATAAAGGTGGTAAGCTGGAACCATGATTCTCCCTATTTTTATACCCCTCCTCCCATTGAGTTACAAACAGAGCTGTGGGATATTTTGAAAAAGTACAACCCCAACATCTCCTATATTACTATTTCAGAAGAAAGGAGGGGCCAATTTCAAAACTTGTATGGGGTAAAGGAGATAGATGTTGTTCCAGATGGAATCGACCCCCTCTTCTTCTTCAATCTGGATCCCAACACCATAAGGATGATTGGGGCTGAACACCTTCTCGAGGCCGATCTTCTGATGGTACAGCCCTGCAGGTTGCATCCCCGAAAAAATATTGAGCTTTCTATCCGGGTGATAAAGGCCTTACAGGATAAGGGGTTGCATGCCCGACTGCTGCTGACTGGCGCACACGATCCATATGAAAAAAAGACAATTGACTATTACCGTTCATTAAAAAGACTGAGCGAACAATTGCACGTTGAAAGAGAGATCTTAGTCGTAGCAGAGTATTTCTCTGAAGCCGGCAAAGATTTGACAGGTGGGACGATTATAGTGAGGGATCTTTACCTGATTGCCGATTTACTATTTCTGCCCTGTCTTCACGAAGGATTTGGTATCCCTCTTTTAGAAGCAGGCATATTGAAATTGCCTGTTGTTTGCTCAGATATTCCTCCCTTTAGGGAGATCGGCAAAGAAAATGTCCAGTACTTTTCTTTAAAGGACTCCCCTGCACAGATTGCAGACAAGATTCTCGCCTTTACAAGTAAGCTCAACTCTCACAAGATGTTCCGCCATATCATCCAAAATTACTTGTGGGATAATATCTATCACAAGATGTTATTGCCATTTCTGGAAAGGGTTATCTGAACAACATCCGCCTTTCCATCCGAAGTAGGCTTAATAAGTACCGCATACTCCTTTGGATCATATTCAAGGTTTTTATCCTGGCTAATGTTACCATCCCAGGTCACTCCCTTTAATCCAGGCCTGATAACCACCCCCTTAGCCATGCTTCACTCGTGATATATTGCCTTGGAGTGTAGGGACTCAATTTCCTTTTTAGGCAAATATGGTGTCCCTCATGAATCTGCTCAAATCTCTAAACGCCTAAAAAGGGGATACGCAAAAACCGAGTCTCCCCCTCTTTTCAAGTATTTGATACTACTACATATTGTGACAAAAAGAGTAGAATCCTCGATATCTTGTGATTTTATGCTTGACAATGCTATTTTTATCATATAACTAAGGTCTGACTTATATGAGCAGAATTAGGTGAGGCTTCCCGGTTGTGTATACAGGGAAGATTTTGGGTCTTTCCAGAGACAGGCGTGCTGATTTTCCCGGCCTGGCTGTGCTAACCCTGAGAAAAAGCCATTCCTTTAACGATTCTTCTGGGGAAGATGTTGACTTGATTCAACCTGGGTGGCAACTCATTTCCAGACACGATGTGAGGAGTGATTGGATTTTGGTCCGGACGTAGAAAGATAGAGAAGTTGTATAATAGTTAATGAAGTGTCTAAAAAGGAATTAAGGAATTTCAGCATAGTAGAACTGAAGCTGGCTATTAAGAGAATCATTCGCTGTTATGTGAATGATCTGGATAGAAAGCCAACTTTAAAAGAGATAGACTCGGCTTACAGGAGTGCCTTAATAGAGTTTTTGGAAGAAAAAACAGAATGGTTTCACAAAGAAAAGGACGATCCTGAAAACCTGAGGAGGGCAAGGGCTGTTTCTCAAAAGGAAAGACAAGAGGTTGAAAACCTCCAGCTGTCCCTTAATCTGAGGGCATCAGCCAAAGATTCGGATTGATAAACTTGGATATAGTGCGTCCTGTCTCTTCATGGGAAGAAAATATAAAGGAAAGTATCGACCCCAAATACCTAATCATCAATGATGGCCACCGCCCGAACCCATCCAGCGCTGGCACCCTCTATCTTTATGGGAAAGACGGCAACTTTAAATCCGAAGGGCTTGGGTATCTTATCCAGATTAGCCAGCCTCTCTAAATGACAGTATTCCCTCTCCCTGCCCAAATAGTGGGCCCCCCAGAATTGATCTTTGTCGCCTGCCTTCAGTTCCTTGGCCATTACATCATGAGGTCGGTCCCAACCCCAGGCATCTATCCCGACCACTTTTATGCCGCGATCAATTAACCACAATGTTGCCTCTGCTGTCATCCCAGGATGCATGTCCTCATACCCACGCTCAAGGTAATGCTTGTAGGTATCTGTCCGGATGAGCACGATGTCAAGTGGCTTTAGCTGATAGCCGATATTATCTAGAGTCTCCTCAACCTCCCTGGCGGTAATGCCCTTCCCCTTCTTCTTGTGATGAAAGTCCAACACTACCCCATCGCCATAACACCATTCAAGCGGTATCTGGTCTATTGTCTTGGATGGTTTCCCCTCCGATGTCGGATAGAAATGCCACGGAGCATCAAGGTGTGTAGTATCGTGAGTCCCCAGGGTGAGCGTTTCTACCGCACAATATTTGCCTTCCCTGAAATCACTGGGTTTGATCCCATAAGCCGATGCGTAACTCTGAGCGGTCTGTTCATGGCTCATGTAAGTAATTTCTGGCTTCCTCCTGTGGTGCCCTTTAACACTAACTGTTACGCTAAGATCAATAATCTGTGCCATTCTCTCATCCCTTACCCGATTTATCCTTTGAACTTTTGCTAACAAATATAGCCAGAGGCCCCTTGTAAGTCATCATTTTATGTAGAACCATAACTAAAGCTCCACAAGCCTTCCCAACCAAGTCAGTTGGATACTGTGGGATCATCAATAGAAAACCAAAGGGGCCCCCTATCTACCAAAAGTTACTACTCCAAAAGACCTCCCGGTTTTTGGTCAATCTCGGCAAGGCCCGTCTTCCTCCTCACAATAGAGGGGCCTAAACCCCAAGGTGGGGCTCCACACCAGCCCTTGTTCCCCAACTAGCTCCCCCGAAAAAGATCAAGGCGGCTCAATAAAAGATCTTCAACCACCTTGTATTTTGCCAAGACGTAGAGTTACCCCTCTCCTCAGATACAGTGGCAACTAATGTAGTTCATGCCGAAATAAAGGACTTGCTATTTTGCTTTTTTCACCCGAACCTTCGTGCCAGAGGATACCTTTTTAAAGATTTTTGGGTTACCAACAATCTTACCCACAATATTGACTGCGCTGGCAGGACGTATCTCATCACCCTCGCTCATAGGTGTGGGGCCAAAAAAGACACATAATGCCTTACCCGTCGGCCAATAACCTAAATCTCCCATATCAACAATCTTTTTAGCAGTCTCATCCAGAGACAGGGAGACGGGAATGCTAAAATAGACCTCATCTCCCCAGATGCTACAGGTAGATTCGATTGGAAGGGAGTGCCAAATTGCCTTAGCTGCTTCACTTTCAGCCAAAATGGCCTCACTTGCTATTCCTCCAGCCTCAATTATAATCCTGCGCTCCATAAAACTGGCCTCCTCACTCAAATGAAAAAATAACATGCTCTCTTCTCATTTGATTAGTTATAGTGATAATAGGTTTATGATAATAAATCAAGTGTGTTGCTTTTTCGGTTTTTGGTGTTGTCCCCCCTTTCTTATAGCCCGTAGCCTCCTACTAGCCTTATTTCCGAGACGGCCTCGGTTTGACAATATTATCAGCTCTGTGCTAGTCTGCAGTTATGAACTATTATTATCAGAGGTCCCAGATTAGCTTCGGGGGTCCTCTCACCCGGGCAGTGAAGACCATCATCATCAGTTGCGTAGTAGTTTTCCTGTATCAGCTAATGTCTCAAGCGGTTACCGGCCGCTCCCAGATAAATCTGATTTTTGGTCTGATACCCGTTCTGGTCTGGAGAAAACTCTTCATCTGGCAGCTCTTTACCTATGCTTTTCTCCATGGGGGAATCTTTCACCTGCTATTCAATATGTTTGCTCTCTGGATGTTCGGCTCTGAGCTGGAGAGGCACTGGGGCACCCGGATGTTTGTAAAATATGCTCTGGTTACTGGAATTGGCGCAGGCATATCTACCGTTATAGTTTCTCCCAACTTGGGTATCCCCACCATTGGAGCATCCGGCTTAGTCTACGGAATACTGCTGGGTTATGCACTTCTCTTTCCCAATCGGCTGATTTATCTATACTTCTTATTCCCCATTAAGGCCAAGTATTTTGTCCTGATTTTTGGAGCGATTGAGCTTTATGCCTCCTGGTCGGGTTCCTCCGATAATATTGCTCACCTCGCTCACCTGGGGGGAATGCTGTTTGGATTTGTTTATCTCCGATACCATTATCTTCTCTCTGACCTCCGCCGCTATTATTATCAGAGTAAACTGGGGAGGCTCAGAAGGAAATTCAAGGTGATTGGCAGGAAAGATGATTCAGACGACCTTGGCAGTACCCTGCATTAGCTAAACTTCCGTGCTTCCACAGAGATCATCCCCCCTTCTTCCCCGGGTTAATTCATTAATGGGGGATAGAATAAATCTGTCCTAGGAGCGTCAATCCTAAGGTAGAATAGGGGTCTGTAGCATCCGTAATCTCTTGACAAACTGATTATTTATAAGTAATTTTCCTTCCTCATAATGCGAATAGGTTTTGAAATAAACGTCAATCTTACCTAACAGGGGGACCGACTCATGACCCTTACCAAGGCCGATTTGATCGATTCTATTTACAACCAATTAGACCTTTCCAAAACTAGATCCGCACAACTACTTGAATTTCTTTTGGAAATCATCAAAACCACCCTAGAAAATGGCGAAGATGTTCTTATCAGTGGTTTCGGAAAATTCTGTGTCAAAGAGAAAAATAAACGGAGAGGAAGGAACCCTCAAACAGGGGAGGATTTGATGCTGGATGAAAGGAGAGTGGTTACTTTTAAGTGTTCTGGCATTTTGAGCGATAAGGTGAATCGGAAAGGATAGATTTTGGATGGAATCTAAGGCTTTAGGCAATCTCTGCATATGCGTCCCCTTCCCGCAGCTTTTGAATCAGGGAGGAACATATACGAAGTATTTTCCCTCTTGACAGACGAGACCACGCCCTTTGAGGGAATCCAAGTGCTTTTCCATCATGCACCGTTCGGACATGCTCAGATCCCAAGGACCTAGAAACGCCTTCTTAGGACCGTATATGATCCCATGGTCTGTAATATCATCAAGCGTACGTGGTGCAATCCTGAGGAACTCAATAAGGGCTTCCTCACGCTGACGGATGCACGCCAGGTAGCGGTCAATATAAATCTTATCCCCCTTGTAGACCCCCTTTCCATGAGACGTAAGGTAGATATCGCATGGATAGGACTTCAACAGGTTCAGGGACTCAATGGTATCCTCCAGGCTTGAGGCCACATCCGCGTAATAAGGCCCTGCTTCTACGAGATCCAGGTCGGACGTGAAGAGGATCCTTTCCTGAGGAAAATAAAATGCACAGTGGCCCGGGGTGTGCCCGGGGGTGTGAACAATCTCCATTCTCACCTCTCCGAATTCAACCACCTCGCCGTGCCTCAGAAAATGATCTGACCTGCGAGGCATATAATGGCAGGAGTGTATCAGGAAATCGGCCCACTGCTGTCGTTCTGCTTCATTTATCTCTTTTCCATAACAATCGATCAGGCTTTGGACATCCTTAAAAACGTGTGCATCTGCCTCGTGCACCCAAAACTCGGCCTCAGGAAAAAGATGGTTATAGATAAGGTGATCCTCGTGACCATGTGAGTTGATGAGGATCTGAACCGGTCTCTCCCTCTGGATGGCCAAAAGGGTCTCCTCATTGCTTGCGGCATCGATAAGTGCCCGCTTTTCATCATCTATGAAGAGGCTGTGACAGTGTGGGTATTTCCCGCCACGGATGAGCTTGATCATTCCCCTCTCGAAGTCGTACATGAGCTAACCTGGACCTGATTTTTTTGGGCACCAAAGATAATACCTACAACTGCCCTTACTCCGACCCCTGGTCTCAACTTCCCTCTAAAGTCTACGGAAAAAATACCTATTGATTTGAAATCTCAATATGAAAAGCCTGACCCTCCCTTTATATTTGACGAATACAACCTTTAATGCAAAATCTGGCTGAGGAACAGCTTGGTGCGCTCGTTTTGCGGGTTTTCAAAAAACTCTTCCGGCGTGTTTCCTTCCACGATTTGACCAAAGTCCATGAAAAGCACCCTATGGGCAACGCTCTTGGCAAAACCCATTTCGTGACTGACTACAATCATGGTCATGCCTTCTCGAGCAAGTTCTATCATGACATCCAGCACTTCCTTGATCATTTCCGGATCCAGAGCAGAGGTGGGCTCATCAAAGAGCATGACCTTAGGATTCATGCAGAGACTGCGGGCAATCGCGACTCGCTGCTGCTGTCCGCCTGAAAGCTGCCCTGGATATTTTCGGGCCTGCTCAGCAATATGTACCTTATCCAAAAAATACATGGCCGTTTCTTCAGCCTCGGCCTTAGGGACCTTTCGTACCCATATGGGCCCTAAGGTCAGGTTTTCAACGATCGTTAGGTGGGGGAAAAGGTTAAAGTGCTGAAACACCATGCCCACTTCTGCGCGGATTTTCTCGATATTCTTTATGTTATTGGTCAGCTCAATGCCATCGACGATGATCCGACCTCGTTGATGTTCTTCCAGACGATTGATGCAGCGGATTAGGGTTGATTTCCCTGAGCCTGAAGGGCCGCATACAACAATACGTTCCTTTTTTTTCACGGTCAGGTTTATGCCCTGCAGCACATGGAAGTCACCAAACCACTTGTGCATGTCAATGATCTCTATCATGGCTTCATCGAATGTCTGGCTTTCAGTGTCTTTTGATAGTTCCTTGTTCATGAAATCCTCTCGTCATGGGCTACAGGCTTCACGGTATGAATTAAGGTGAGTTCGCGCTCGTCACTCCCAACTTGTTACCCACAACCCACATTTAACATAGTTTCTTACATCCTTAAACGGCACTATTTTCACAGGCAAAAAGAATATCAAATATTCGATATCAATGGTCACGTCACTAATCTCCTGTTGACAACTCTCTCTCCAGCTTTCGGCTATAATTCGACATCGAAAAACAACCTAAGAAATAAAGGATGGCAATAAAGATATAGGCCTCCCTACTGAATCCCATCCATTCAGGATTGGAAAGAACAGACTGGGTAGTCTTGAGCAGGTCGAAGAGCGCGATGATCACCACGAGGGATGTGTCCTTGAACGCTGAAATGAGAATGCTCACCGTGGGTGGAATTACGAGCTTCAGGGCCTGAGGCAAGATAACCAGTCGCATGGTCAAATAATAATTCAATCCCATCGATTCCGCCGCCTCATATTGTCCCCGTGACATACCCTGCAACCCCCCCCGGACCACCTCTGCTATGTATGCAGCGGTGAACAGGATAATGGCCACCTGGGCCCGGAGGATCTTGTTGAAGGTGATCCCTTCGGGCAAGAAAAGGGGGAAAATGATCGACGACATAAAGAGGAGGCTGATCAGTGGCACGCCACGGATCAACTCGATATATAAAATACAGAGCAGCTTGAGGGCAGGCATCTTGGATTGACGTCCCAGGGCGAGGATAACGCCAAGGGGGTAGGCGGCCGTTAGCCCGAAAACGGAGAGCAAGAGTGTCAGAGGTAATCCCCCCCACTGGGTACTTTCCACAGGGGTCAGTCCGAAAAAGCCACCTTTCATCAGCATGCCCATAGTGAAAAGTCCCGTGATCCAGGCATAACCTAATGGTTTTTTCCAGTGATTCCGGTCCCTGCTGTAAAAAAGGAGACCGAACAAAATCATCATGGCCAGCAAGGGACGCCACTGGTGTTCGTAGGGAAAAAAACCGAAGATAATAAATCGGAAGTTTGTATAGATAATGGACCAGCAGGCACCAGACGCCTCTCTGCACCCCTGCCCGGTCGTATGCCATGCACTGTCAATGAAGGCCCATCGTAAGAGAGGGGGCACGATTTTCCAGAGAAAGAAAAGGATCACAAGGGTGAGAATGGAGTTAAACCAGCCATTGAAAAGGTTGTTTCTTACCCATCCAATAACACCCACGCTGGTTACAGGCGGTTTTGACTCCTCTACCTGTGTCCCTATGATAGCTTCTTCCATGGATCTCACTATCTCTCTACAAGGGCTACTCTTTTGTTATACCAGTTCATAAAAGCCGACGTTGACAGGCTGAAAATGAGATACACCGTCATGATCAGTGCTACCCCCTCCACGGCCTGCCCGGTCTGATTAATGGTCGTGTTGGCCACGGAAACAAAATCGGGGTATCCGATGGCCACGGCCAGGGAACTGTTCTTTGTCAGGTTGAGCATCTGACTGGTCAGTGGAGGGATGATCACCCTGAGGGCCTGGGGTAGAATTACCAAGTTTAACACGAAGGGAGGCCTAAGACCAATGGACATGGCGGCCTCTCTTTGGCCCTTACTGACTGACTGGATCCCCGCCCGCACCACCTCGGCCACGAATGCGGCAGTGTATAAGATAAGCCCCAACAAAAGGGCAATGAACTCAGGGCTCACCGTCATGCCGCCCTTGAAATTAAACCCTACAAGCTTGGGGATATCCATCTTCATGGGAGTGCCAAATGCCAACCAGGTGACCAGAGGGAGCCCTATGATCAGGCCGATAGAGACACGAAAGACAGGAAAAACCTTCCCGGTTGTTTCCTGCCGCTTCCTTGCCCATCGGCGCAGCAAGTAGACTACTCCACAACCCACTAAAAGGGCCAAAACCATGTATTTATGGGCCGGATGCGTCTCTGGAATTGTGAAAGCGACCCCGCGGTTACACAGGTAAAGCCCGTTCACAGGACAAAGAGCCTGTCGGGGGGAGGGAAGGGTTTCGTAAAATATGGCGTACCAGAAAAACAGCTGCAGGAGCACCGGTATATCCTGCATCACTTCGATATAGATGGCTGCCAGTTTTGAGACCAGCCAGTTGCTGGACAGACGGGCAACCCCAACGATGGTCCCTAGGATAATCGTGAAAACGACCCCTATGAAGGCTACCTTTAAGGTATTCAGAGCGCCGACAATCAGGGCTCGGCCATAGGAACTGGCTGCCGAATAAGAGATGAGGGATTCGCCGATCTCAAAGGCAGACTCCTTATGAAGAAAGCTGAACCCTGTGGCAATGGATTGTTTCTTGAGGTTTAACAGGGTATTAGATACAAGATAATACGCCAGCACCCCCACCATAGCGAACACGACAACCTGAAATATGATCGCACGTTTTTTGGGATCAAGCCAGAACGGAACCTTGCCCGTTAGTGTGTTATCCATAAATCTGTCATATCCTTTTTGTAGCCCCAAATCTCCTGCCACAACCTCTAAGGCCCTGAATAACCTCTCAGGCATAGGTATCGACTCTCGATCTTATCCCTCCGCATCACCCTGCTTGTCGACTAGGGATGGTTAAACAAGGGTGCCCCAAAAGGGGCACCCGGAGAAAAGATTATCTAAATGCTGCGGAATACATCAGCCCGCCCCGTGTCCACAGGTCATTCAAACCGCGCTCAAGCTTAAGCGGCGTATCGAGTCCAACGTTGCGCTCGAAGATTTCGCCATAGTTGCCCACCTGCTTGATGATGTTGTAAGCCCATTTTTCATCAAGACCCAGGGCCTTGCCCATACCGGGGGTTACCCCCAGAAAACGCTGGACTTGGGGATCTTTGCTTTTAAGCATCTTGTCCACAGTTTTCGAGGTAATGCCACGTTCTTCAGCCTCTATGAGGGCCATGACCGTCCAGTTCACAATATCATACCACTGATCATCCCCGTGACGCACGACCGGGGCTAGAGGCTCCTTGGAAATAATCTCAGGCAACAGGACATAGTCGTCTGGATTAAGGGCCACGGAGCGGTGCGAAGCCAATTGCGAGGCGTCCGAGGTCAGACAGTCACACCGACCTGCAAAAAACGCCTTGGAAAGCTCGGGAGTCTGCTCAATCACGACCGGTTTCCACTGCATCCTGTTTTTCCGGAAGAAATCCGCCGCATTCATCTCAGTGGTTGTTCCCGGAAGGACACATACCGTGGCACCCTCCAGTTCCTTGGCACTCTTCACGCCCAATTTCTTGGGCACCATGAACCCCTGACCGTCATAGTAGTTCACATGGCAGAAATTCAGACCGTTCACGGTTTCTCGAGTCAACGTCTGGGTGGTATTCCGGCATAAAACATCAATCTCTTTTGACTGAAGGGCGGGCAAACGCTGCACGGCTGTCAGGGCGACAAATTTCACCTTGTTGGCATCGCCAAAGACCGCGGCCGCAATAGCCTTTGCCGTATCTACGTCAAGGCCTTTCCACACACCTTTTTTGTCAGGCATGCTAAATCCAAACACGCCACCGTTTACGCCGACTATAAGAACCCCTCTTTCCCGAACTTCTTGAAGGGTTCCCGCCGCAGCCACACCTGAGGTAGCAACTAGTGCTGCCGCCACCATTGCTACTGCACATAGTTTGAAAAGTTTCATCCCTTGTACCTCCTTTCAGGTTAAAGGTTATCTTCTTGGATCGCACCAACGCAATTCATCTCTATTTATCATCGCCTCTCTGCTTATGTTGGGGTATCCACAAGAACAAAAACGATCTTTCACAGGCCTCGTGCAGCCTAAAGAAAGATAGATTTAAGTAACATAAAGCTCTGCTGTTTTGCAATAAAAAACATGCTCTTAGCAAACCTTGATCCGAGAATTTTGGAGAACTTTCATAGGTAAAGAGGTTCACATTTTGGATATTAAGTAATTCTTTATTGATCTTGTTTGCCTTTTCTCTCAGCATTTTTCCGACCTATTTCTAGCGAAGCTTTGCCTTCCCGGCCCGTATCGGCCCGGGAAGGAGCATAATCCCTTCTGGGCTAACTGGTCAATTTTTCTGACATTCGGTTGCATTAAGGGGTCCCGGTTACCTGCCCACCCTGGCGCCATGCGCTTGAATAAGACTCCTGCGCTCCTTAAAATAGAATAATAGGCCACTCCGTGGAATCAATTTTCAAAGAGCTTGGAGCCTCAACCCCAAATGAAATCTCCTTTGATAAAACAAAACCTGACCGTAAAGAATTGGATAAAATTACTATGGGTGAAATGTTGGGACTCGCTGATGAGGAGCAACTTGAAGTCTATAGAGCCGTTGTTGATTTGGTAAAATCAAGGATTGAGAAGGCTTGAAGGCAAAAATGGCTGAACTCATTGATTCCGATCTTGAATCCATTGTTGACACCAAAACCAAGACAAAGATAGCTCATCACTTGCGGACAGAGGTTTTGAAATGAATGGAGGTAAAATATGAAAGGCAAATCCCATTGAGCAAGAAAGTGGACACTAAATCACGGTATAAGGGGTGTGGTTGATGATTCTTACGCCTGCACTATGCCCTCGATTTTTTTCCTCATCATAGAAATGGTTTCAGCATAATTCGTGCTACTAAAGATGGCATTGCCTGCCACAAATATATTGGCACCTGCCTGAGCCGCCTCCCCTATGTTTTTGACATTGATCCCGCCATCTACCTCTATATCCAGATCCATGCCCTTCTGGATTATCATCTTCTTTAGCTCCCTTATCTTTGGCAAAATCTCTGGTATAAAACTCTGGCCACCAAAGCCCGGGTCAACTGTCATCAAAACTACCATATCCAGCTGCCCAAGCACATACTCGATGCTGCCCAATGGTGTGGAGGGATTAAGGGCTGCCCCTGCCTTGAGCCCAGCATCTCTAATAACGTCTAAAAGCCTATGCAGGTGAGTGGCCGTCTCTGCATGAACAGTGATCAGATCGCTACCTGCTCTTACAAAATCATCTATATATAGCTCAGGGTTTTCTATCATCAGGTGAACATCTAAGGGAAGATCGGTTGCCTTCTGTGCTGCCCTTACAATCATCGGACCCACTGTAATATTCGGCACAAAGTGCCCGTCCATGACATCTATATGGATGTAGTCGGCTCCAGCCTTTTCTACTGCCTTTATCTCTTCGCCAAGTTTAGTAAAATCAGCAGAAAGTATTGATGGGGCTATTTTTCCCATGTATTACACCACCAAATTGTCCCTATGTGCCTAAGATGCTTCCCGAACCTAACTGGCTCCCCTTTAGAAATTCTTTAACAGGCATCCTCTTTTTCCCAGGTAACTGAATTTCTCCAACAATTACGGATCCCTTCCCTGTTTCTATGTCAAGACCTTTATCAGTTAAACCTTTTATCCGCCCTGGTACTGAAGATCTTCTTCTCACATCCCTCGGAAAACAACCAAATAGCTTTAGCATCTTTCTATTATAGTAGGTAAAGGCCCCTGGCCAGGGGTCCAAACCCCTGATCAATCCACATAGACGTTCAGATGACAAGGACCAATCTATCAGGCCTTGCTCTTTTTTTAGCTTTGGGGCATAGGTAGCAAGAGAATCATCCTGCTTCTTCTCCTCGATTGTTCCTTGAGCCAATCCCCGTAGGGTCTTAATAAGCAATCCGGGTGCTAAAGAAGAAAGCCTATCATGTAACTGACCTGCTGTCTCTCCTTCTAAGGTATCTACTTGCTGTTGCATAAGGATTGGGCCAGTATCAAGGCCTTCATCCATACACATGGTGGTTAGTCCTGTTTTTTTCTCGCTATTGATAATGGCCCACTGAATAGGGGCTGAACCCCTGTATTTTGGCAAGAGAGAGGCATGGACATTTATCCCTCCCCATTTGGCTGAGTTAAGCACCCTTCCTGGAATTATCTGTCCGAAGGCAACAACAACAAGCAGGTCGGGTTTTTGTGAAAGAAGGAGGTCTAAAAAGCCATCATTTAGCCTTTCTGGCTGAAAAACAGTAAGATTGTTTTCTTCGGCAAAGATCTTTACCGGTGAAGGTGTCAATTTTTGGCCTCTCCCTTTTGGCCTGTCAGGCTGGGTAACTGCAGAGAGGATTTCATATCCTTCATCAATAAGGGCCCTTAATGTAGGAACAGCGAACTGGGGGGTCCCCAGAAAGATTATCTTTGGCCTTGATGGAAATGAGTCCCAAGAGCTTTTATTACCCATTATGTGGCCTTTTTCATCAACTTCTCTACCTTCTTTTTGTATAGATTTCTCTTCAGAACACTCACATGATCAAGTATCAGGGTACCGTCAAGGTGGTCAATTTCATGCTGGATGCAAATAGCGAGTAGATCCTTGGCCTCGATATCAATGGGTTTACCATGCCGGTCAACACCCTGAACCTTAAGGTATTTTTTCCGGGTGATACCGCTATTGAAATCGGGCAAGCTAAGACACCCTTCCTCAGATACTACCTTATCTTCTGCCAAGACAATTGTTGGATTTATCAAAACGGTTAAATCCTTCCCTTTCTCTTTATAATCTGTATCAAAGATAATAACCCTTTTTGCTATCCCAACCTGATTTGCGGCCAGGCCTATCCCTGATGCCTGATACATCAATGTGCTCATAGTATCTATGAGATTCTGAATATCCCCATTAATATTGACTACCGGTTCTGCCTTTTTCTTTAAGATAGGATCTGGATATATACATATCTTCATAGCTAATTACCTTGAAAATCTTTACCCTTGCCAAGACAATCTACCCACTTCCATTGGAAAAATCAAGCTGCTATATCGCCAATTGAAAATCTTCAGTTGAAATCCTTGTACCTTGACAACCATCTATCCTGAAACTATTCTGATATGCAGCCTCAACCAATCAATAATGTATAAATCAAATCTTTTTGACAAGAATATCTCAGCAAAAATTGAAAAGTGAAGATATCCAATTACTAGAGGATAGTTCCCATGAATTTGGGGTTACGCTTTCAGAAAGGCAGTTATACCTCTTTGCCCTCTTCCTGGAAGGGTTATGGTCATGGAACAGACGACTGAATCTCACGGGCATATCAAAAAAAAGGGAGATGACTATAAAGCTCCTTCTCGATTCTCTGGTAGCCCTCCCTCATCTTCCACCAAGTGGTACACTACTTGATATAGGTTCAGGAGCCGGTATTCCCGGTTTGCCACTCAAGATAGGGAGACCGGAATTTGAGGTCCATCTTATCGAATCAAAAGCTAAAAAAGTGAGTTTCTTAAAGGATATGATCAGAAAATTAGGCCTCAAAGGTATTAAGGCATTTACGGGCCGTGCAGAAAAAAGAGCTGATCTGCCGACACTATTTCCCTTCTATGATATTGCTACCGTACGCGCCCTGGCACCCCTAAAAAAAACAATTACCATCTGTTCCCCCTATCTTGAATCAGGCAGCCTTTTGGTAACCTTCAAGGGATCAAGGGTTGACCAAGACATTGAAGGCAGTGAAAGGTTAATGGAGGAATTACATCTCAGGATTACTAAAAAACTTCCCTACAGCCTGCCAGAAACAGAGGGAAAGAGATGCCTCCTTATCCTGGAAAAAGGAAGAAATCATAATGCCTAAGAAAAAGCCTTGGAGTGCAATATAGGCTTGAGGCAAGAAACAATGTGAGTTACGGATTGTATTCACTTTGGACTTTAGGCCTGCCCGCAACGCTCTCGCTTGCGAGGCGGGCGGGCACTTTATCAGCCTGAGGCTGATTTAGCTCACTTTACGCACCTAAATTAGAGGAGATAGTGTTATGGCAGCTATTACCAAGGAAGTTGAAGTAGAGACAAAAGGCTTTAATGATGTTCATGATATCACCCCACTGGTGAGTGATTTTGTAAGAAAGCTACCCTTCTCCGAAGGCTCTGTTATTATATTTGTTCCTGGCTCTACAGCAGGGGTAACAACTATTGAATTTGAATCAGGTGTTATTGAGGACTTGAAAGATGCCTTTGAAAGGTTGATTCCTCAAACCATTGAATACAGGCATAATCTAAGGTGGGGTGATGGAAATGGCTTTTCTCATGTGAGGTCAGCGATATGCAAGGCCTCTTTAACAGTACCCTTCATGGCCAATAAGCCGACTACCGGCACATGGCAACAGATAGTCTTTATAGATTTTGACAACAGAAAGAGGCACAGAAGATTGATATTCCAGGCAATTGGCTAAACAGCCCCTTTGTCATGATCTATGCCTCAGGAAGAGATATTCGCCCTTCAGACAGAAACAAGGATCTCCTCTAGAAAAGGAAGGGGCTCTATTTCATGCGGTAGGTAATCAGGCCATGCCCTGTATCGTAAGGGGAGACACTAACCTGGACCCTATCCCCAATTATTACCTTGATCTTATTCTTCTTCATTCGACCGGAGAGTACACCGGTGATCTTAACCCCTTTGTCACACTCAATCTCCATGGTTCCTCCCCCTAACATCCGTGTAACCACGCCTTCTAAATGTATTAAATCGTCCCTGCTCAATTCCTCCTCTCTCGCTTCATTCCCTGAGCTTTACTAAAATTTATCACTATATGACACAAAACACCTTTTATGTCAATAAGTTACCTTAAGATTTTTCAAAATCACAAAACTTTGCTACGTGACCCTATTCCACGCCTCGCAGTTTCTACAACTCATTGGAATCATAAGCTTTTTAGTGGCAACGGGGCGAAGCCCCCTAACTTCTAAGAGAAAAATCTCATGGCAAGTTTCATGTATCTAACCTTTCCCTTTTGACGAATAAAAGAGATTCTTGTATAAATAGGCACTAACAAGAAGCAATATGACTCCTATGGAAGGAAAAGAAAAATCTGAGCAAAAAAAGCTCTATGAGCACACCGCAGGTGTAATACTGGCTGGCGGTTCAAGTAGACGCTACGGGAAGAACAAGGCCTTTCTTGAGATTGGCGGCATCCGATTGATCGAACAAATAACGGAGGAAATGAGAAATATCTTTAAACGGGTGATCCTGGTCACCAATGATAAGAGGGGCTATGAATATCTCGGAATACCAGTAGTGGAGGATCTTATTAAGGGTTTGGGTCCCATAGGAGGGATATACACAGGGCTGATGAGTATACATGCCCAGGCTGGGTTCTTTGTTGCATGTGATATGCCATTTATTAATAGGCAATTAGTACGTTATATGGTGGGTTTACAAGATAATCATTCGGCCGTGGTTCCCTCGGTGGCCAATGAAATAGAGCCTCTGCATGCTATCTATGCTCGATCCTGTTTGGACCCCATCATGAACCTTATTGACTCTAAACGCTATCAGGTTAGGCTATTTTATGATCACATACGTGTCAGATATGTTAAAGAAGATGAGATCAGGAGATTTGGTTCACCAAGCAGGGCATTTCTAAATATCAACACCCCTGATGAATTCACCAAGATTCAATCCCTTATTAAGACTTAGGTGTTGAAAAGGGGAAAATGATCGTATCCACCTATCAACCATTTTTTGCCCCATTTCCCGGATTCTTTTTAAAGGCCCACCTTTCCGATATGATGGTTATTTTGGACGACGTTCAATTCCCCCAAAGGACAACCTGGATAACCAGAAACCGCTTTAAAAACGACCAGGGAACCCTATGGATTACCATCCCTGTATGGAGGAAGGGATTGGGACTACAAAAAATCAACGAGGTAGAAATATGCCCTGAAGGCAACTGGAGAAAAAAACATCTGGCTAGCTTAAGAACCTCCTATGCCAATGCCCCATATTTCAGAGAGCATCTGGATTTTGTCTTTGAGATCTTTTCAGAAAAGTTCGAAAACCTCATAGACCTAAATATGAATATACTCCAGTACATGAAAAAATATTTAATGATTGACACACCCCTAGTTCTGCTATCTGATTTAGGTATTAAAGGGAAAGGGAATGAACTTCTGATAGAAATTTGCAGGAAAATAGGCTCATCTGAGTATCTGGCCCAGAGCAATGCAGAAAAATATCTCGATAGGGATCTATTTTCTGGTGCTGGGATAAAGCTGAATTTTTTTGCCCCTCCCTCCCCTGTTTATCCCCAGCTCTGGGGTGAATTTATCCATAATCTTTCTGCCTTTGACCTTGTGTTTAACTGTGGCCCAAAAAGTCATGAAATCTTGTGTTTGGGGTACGGCATAAAATAATTTGGAAACAATTTGACAAGATTGGTTATCATCTCCTGCTTGGCTGCAAAATCGAAATGGAAAATAAAATCAACCAGTATCTTAAGAAAGTCCCTTCTAAATCCCCTTTTCCAGCTTAGATAATTTATGTTTCCGATCACCATATCAGATAGAATTTTCTGTACTGGTTTGCTTTTCTCGGCCAAGGCTATTATGGTCTCAATGAACTCTGCCTGGTAAAAATATCCAAAGGCCTGAGAGGCCTTGACCAAGTTTTCACCAAAATGTTTCGTACATAATTCCTGATAAAGATGCAATTCGTTTGCCCATATACATTCCGCCAGAATCTCAGCTGAATATATGGCATAATAGATCCCCTCAGCGCTAATCGGATCTACGAAGGAAGCAGCATCACCAATCAAGGCCCAATTCTTGGAACAGATACCTATACCTCGAATGTCCTTGGCGGAAAACACGGGAATGTAGGCACCTTGCAGGAAAATTCTCTTTGCATGTCCAGGATAATATCTCTCGATAAAACAGAATAGTCTCTTTTTCATATCCCCAAGATTTTTTCTTCCGCAATCCTTTGAGATTATGCCAACACCAAGGTCATCAACTCTCGGAAATGCCCACACATACCCTTCAAGGTCAGGAAAAAATTTGACTGTGAAGAAATCTTTTTGCACATCCAAAAAACACTCAAGGGCAAAATCGTAATCCCTCATCACGGGTGGCACTTTCAGTTTTCTCCTTGCTCTACTTAAGGCGCCATCTGCTCCAACAAGGATCTCCACCCTATATTCACCTTCTCTAGTAGAGATCCTCCAGTGATCCCCTTCCAAGGTAAATGTATGAACCTTTTCTTTCCTGAAATGGGCCCCTAATTCTACAGCCTTTTTAAGGAGGGAATAATCTAGATCCCTTCGGTTAAATATTGTTAATGGTTTTTCGAAGTCTATATTGACCATCTTGTCTTTGGGGGAAATAATGGTTGATTTCCAGGCCATTTTTCGAGGACAAGGGAGCTGGTTGAGGATCGGAAATCTTGCCATTGTTTTGTATGTTACTCCCCCTCCGCAGAGTTTCTCATGGGGAACGCGAAAATCAAAAATTATGTTATCCAAACCCTTTTTGCTTAAGAAATAGGAAAGATAAGACCCCCCAACTCCGGCACCTATTATTCCAACTTTATACATACTGTTCAATTATTCCCACTATCTGTGAGTAAGGCTGCCCTACTGCATCATTTCTAGAATATATTAAATCATTTTAGTAGAAAATAGAGAATTTAGCTTTTAACTTTTTTTATTTAATCTAGAATGGATCAGATAGGCTAATCAACTTAATCTCTATTCCACATAAGGGTAAATAAAAGAGGTGTTTTCTTGTGGAAAAAAGAAAAGAAGTTCAAATAGATGGCAGATACGGCGAGGGAGGTGGTCAGATCCTCAGAACGGCCTTGACCCTATCCGCTATCTTTAAGGTGCCGGTACATATTGATCATATCAGGGGTAACAGGAAAAAGCCAGGGCTAAGGCCCCAACACCTGATAGCGGCTAATGCACTGGCAACCATTACTGGTGCCAAGGTTGAAGGGGCCAAAGTTGACTCAAGTGAGATCGTCTTTGAGCCTGGAGAAATAAGGGGAGGAGATTATTGCTTTCATATTGGCACCGCTGGTTCAACCGGATTAGTAATACAAACCGTCATTCCTGTCTTGCTCTTTGGAAAAATACCTTCCCAAATTCAGATCACAGGAGGTACCCATGTTTCTTGGAGTCCTTCTTTTCATTACCTTAAGGCTGTCTTTTTGCCTGCCCTCGAAAAAATGGGGGGAGAGGTTTCTATGGAGATTGATAAATGGGGATGGTATCCCAAAGGAGGCGGTAAGGTTAGGGCTTTAGTAAAAAACACGCAGGGTCTTACCGGAATTCACCTCTCCAATCGAGGCAAATTACTCAATCTTCATGTCCTTTCCGCTGTCTCCAATCTCCCTCTGAGTATAGCCGAGAGGCAGAGAGACCAAGCCTTGAAACGGATTGGATATCTAGGGCTCCGCCCCAATATCTCCATTGAGAATGGCCCATCTCCTGGTCAAGGGACGGCTCTCTTTTTGGCTGCTCAATTTGAAGGGGGTATAGGAGGGTTTACCTCATTGGGGAAAAAGGGAAAAAAGGCTGAACAGGTAGCTGATGATGCCTGCAAGGAATTTATCAAATTTCTGGATTCAAAGGCGGTTATTGATATTCACCTTGCCGATCAGCTTATCCTTTATATGGCACTGGCGAGGGGGCGCTCAACATTGATAACTGAAGGGATAAGTGAGCATCTCCTGACAAATATCTGGGTAGTAGAACAGTTCCTTCCGCTCAAGTTCGACCTAGAGAAAGAAACCGGAAAGATAGAAGTAGATGGTACAGTATAGGATTTTAAGTAGGATCAGGTGATTATCAAAGAAAAGGAAGTTTTTCCTTTTTTCTGTATGCCAGGGCCTGGCACGAGGCTATTAAGGTATCTTCTCCCTCAGTAACCTTTATCTCGTATGTTGCTGTCTTACTCGATCGGTAGATCTCCTTTGATTCCGCCCTTAATACCCCTCTCTCTGCTGGGGGCCTGTGATAGGTAACCGTCATATTCAGGGCAACAGCCACTGTACCGTGAGCGTTACATGATATCTGAAAGGCCTCATCAATTAAAGAGAATATAGCCCCCCCATGGGTCATATCAAAGATATTTGCCATATCACCCCTAAGATCCATCTCCACTAAGGCATATCCAGGTTCTACTCTGAGTAACTTCAGACCCAGTTTCCTGGCATATGGTTCGTTGGCTACCCTTTGCTTGATAGCCTCTATAACCTTTTTCTTCATCTATTCCTGCCTCACTTCCTGCATAATCTCATATTTTGCGAACTACGGATTGTTGAGGCCCGTAGCATGACTGAAATTACTATGCTGGACTGGCTCAGATTTCTTCTCAATCTATTCAACGACGCATTCCAAGTCAAGGATAATTGAAGTTTTTCAAATAAGGTGGTTTTTGAAAGCAGAGAAATGTGAATTGGGAGGAAAAATTATGATCAAAAAAGGTTTAGCAGGTATTCATCCCTGTCAATTGAGGTGTATGTAGAAATATCGGGTAGGCTAAGGGATCTTTTTGCGAAATCAGATACCTTATCATAGTCAAAACGAATTCCCATCTTCTCGTAGTACCCTTCTAATATCCTCTTTGGTCTGAATTCTTTGAATTTACAAGGGATTGAAATAGTTGGGATAGCGGCTTCCTTAATTACTCTTAGTATTTCATCGTTGTTATACCTGATTAAAGGCCTGAAAATGGTGTAGCCTTCCTTCATCTTGAGCAAAGGATAAAAACGCTGGGCTGTTTCCATCAATCTTTTGTTATTCTCAGCATTTATAGAATTTGAAAAAACACTGTTTAGGATATTTTCTATGGAATAGCTGACAATATCCCAGAGGCTGTAGCCTGCTACAAGTACAAGGCTTTCCCAATCATCGACCAGGTTGGGCAAGATAGTCTTCAGCATCTCTTTTCGTAGTTTTCGGCATTGGTCACATGGATTCACTGAATCCTTTATGTAGTCATCCGTCTCGCCCAAATCATGCCAATGTATCTCTACAGCTCTTTTATTCCAATAGGATTCAATCCTTTTCTTTTCTTTATCCGGGTATCTGTGAACTGGGTAGGCTCCAGCATATGCCTTAAAATCAAAGCCAAATTCCTTTCCTGCCCTTAAGATAAAATCCATGGCCAGAGATGAATCCTTGCCTCCTGAAAACAAAATTAGCACATTCTTATCACAGAAGGTCTCGAGCATAGATTTGTGCTCTTCTTCCCAGCGAGGATAATTTATGCCGCATCCCATTTCTACTCCATAGTCACAACGGGTTCGAGATTGTTACAGTTGCAGAACCGTTACTCAGGCGCATTAAACTTTCCCTATCTATCTCTACCCCGAGTCCGGGGCCATCCAGGGGCCCTGCCTCACCACCCGGCCCAAAGGAGACACCCTCGGTAGTAGTATTTTCCTTTAACATATATCTATCATAAGAGCCATCATAATAGGCTGCATCATGGCAGAGGAGGCTTAGCGCCCTGCCTGCAGCAGAAAGAATGCCTGATTCGCCAAGTGTACACCCGATTTGAAAAGACAGGTTGCTGCTGCGAATGCGCTCAATTATCCTAAGTGATCTTCGAAAACCACCGCTTCTACTTAACTTGACATTTATCATCTCATAATATCCATCTCTAATTATTCTTTCCACATCTCCTAAGGTGGGTGCCGTTTCACAGGCCATCAGAATCACACCATAACTCTTCATCAACCCTGCGAATTCGATAAACCCTGAATCGAGCGTGCTCATCGGTTCTTCCACAACCTTAATATTGTACTTCTCAATGAGCGGTACGTGCTTAAAAGCAAGATCACGATCCCAGACACCGTTTGGATCTATCCTCAGGTCACAATCATCACCACACATCAATCCGACTGTTTCAATCGCGTCTTTGTTCTGTTCGAAATTGCTACCCAATTTAATTCTCAAATCAGTAATTCCCAGATTATTGATCAAACCACATATTTCCATAATTCGCTGTTTATTACCGAGGGTAATTGCAGCCCCATAGCAGACTTTGTTGGTATAAAAGTCTTTAGGGAAATAATCTGTTAAGGATTTGTTTTGCCTCTTGCCCAGAAGATCCAAGAGAGCCATCTCGACAGCGCAAATTGCTGCATTATTCTCCTTTCCCTTTGGTAAACTGTCTATAAAATCCCATATCTGTGAAACATCATCCAGTTCCCAAGGAAAAGAATTCTTCTGTACAAAGCTGCTCACACTCTTGGCTACCCCTTCTTGCGTTTCACCGGTGACAAACTCCACAGGTGCACCCTCACCGTATCCGTCTATTTCTCCCTGATCGGCAACGAGTTCGACAACAACATTATTTGCACAAGTCCCTTTCTTGCGAGAGATAGAAAAATCGCCTGTAAAAGGGAGACATATCTTATGCACGTTGACCTTTTCAATTTTCATGGGTTGAACCACTCCGCCTTAGCTGACTATCGCAATGAAGGATCATTGGGGAGATTTAGAATAAATGTTGCCCCTTCATTGACCACACTCTTAACCTCAATCATCCCCTGATGATCCTGCATGTTTTGATGCGCAATAAACAGGCCCAGACCGGTACCGTTGTGCATACTACTTTTGTGTTTGGTTGTAAAATAGGGCTCAAATATCTTATTAATCATAGACTGGGGGATCCCAATTCCATTGTCATTAATCTCAATCCGTATACCCTTTGGTTTTCCCCTCTTAGTAAAATTCTTTGTCAAAACCTCAATCTTTCCCCCTTCAGGGGTAAACTCTAGAGCATTGGAAAGAAGATTGAGAACAACCTGTTTCATCTTTTCAGAATCCATCCATACTTGGCCGATGTCAGGATCAAATTGACGGACAACCTCGATCTTCTTGGCATTACTTTCCGGCGAAACAAGGAGGATCATCTTATCAATCAGGCTATGGAGATCGCTTAACTCAAAGTGCGATTCTCTTGTCTTGACCAGATCCAAAAGTTCTGTGATCAGATTATTCACCCGATTCGTCTCTTCCATGGCAATTCTATGGAAGTCTTCCCTGAATTCTTTATCATTGTATTTCAGGGGGAGCATCTGGATAAAGGTTCCTATGGCTGTCATGGGGTTTTTGATCTCATGGGCCAATCTTGCAGCCAGGTTCCCCAAAAAGGAGAACTTTTCGACCCTGCTCAAGAGGTCATGGGATCTTTTTAGCTCCATCATCTGCTCTTGCAACCTGCTGTAAAGTCTTGCATTTTCAATAGCTATGGCGATCTGGGGTGAAAAAATTTCCAGTGTTTCACGTGTATGGCTTGAGACACCCATTTCATCAACAGCATCCGTAGCTATGACCCCGATAACCTTCGATCTCGTTATTAGCGGGAGCACGTATATTGAAGTGGGATGTCCATAAGACAAGATGATGTTTTCTTTTCTGAGCTGCGAACTTTTTACCTCGGGAACATACTCTGGCCGTCCTGTATTGGTAACTCTTGCCAGGATGTTACTCACACGACCAAGGGGAATCCTGTAATCTTTGATCTTCTCCGGGACTTCACCATCAAAGCCTACACCATGTATATACTCAAGATACCCTTCCTCTTCATTCACAAGCATGATTATTGCACGGTTAATCTGACAAACGTTCGACAAAATGTTCATGATAACGGTTAGGAGTTGCCCCAGATCCAGCACGGAGAGGATTGCCTTTCCTGTTTCTTGCGTGGCTATAAGCTGCTTGATTTTATCACTCAACTCCACGTTCAGCCGGTTAACCTCCTCGTATTTTTGCTCAACTACCTTTTTGCCCTCCTCCATCTCCATTATTGTTTCCATGAGAACGGATTTTGATGTGAAAAACCTGGAAAAAATCTCATGAAATTTGTTTCTGGCAGGCCATTTCAAATGATATTCACAGTATGAGTCGCCCTCAAAGTAACAATGTTCCTCTTTTAAGGTGAGGGGTTTCCCCCCCCATATGAGCGGCAGAAAAGTATAAACGCCTTGATTATACAGACACATATCTTTTGTTACATGCGTTTGGGGATACCAATGCAGGCGTACAATGGCCTCGTTTCTCTTAATATCTATCAGTTCTACCTTCTTATTCCTGTTCCATTTATCATTTATTTTCTGAGCGTGTTTAACGGCTTTCTTAGATGACCAAAATGCCTTGACTATAATCTTTTGGCCATAGCCCAGAGACGTCGTCTCAACAGCATATTTGGCAATCTTGTAGGCAGCCATTTCGTCATGAAAAATCAATCTGGCTCTTTCCAGTAATTTGGAAACCACAGCAGAGGAAATCCAGTTATTGGGATCCCTCAAAAAGCCCTCAGGATCAGCGAGACCATCAATCTCAGGGTCAACGTTCCCCAGGAGACCTGAACAGTCACCATTATTGTATTCCTTTACATAATCCAAAATGGCCCTGGAGTTTATGCAGCTTGCTTCTTTTTCCATTGGAAGAACCTTTTAGACCTAAAATGGTAAATTACGTGTACTTCTTTCACTTGACATCCATTTTTTGTGTTTTTCCATTAACCTGGGAACTAATTCCCTGAAAGTTAGGAGGCTTTCCCCCTGTAAATCAAACATCCCCCTATCCTCATCCCTGAAGCATGTATCAGGAATCATATCATCCTTTAAAGCACGCGCAGGGAGCCTAAAGAAAGGCATCAAATTTAAGATAGCCTCCTGGAGTTTTGGGGTGTATTCGGATAGCGTAAAGGTTTCTCTCATATAAGCAAGAACGGTTTCAAAGTGTAAATCTTTAGAAGGCTGCCTGACGATATTCTGACCAAAAACACCATCATCATCAAAGACAACATCCGGTAAGGACAAGGAAAGGCTATAGAGCCTGGTTTTGGGGTAGATTCTGCATTCTCCAATCTTAAATACGTGCCCACCTGCTCCACTGTTTTTTGATAACTCTTTGGCAAAAAGAAGGCTCTCTTCAAGGTCTTTCTCTGTATCGCCCGGGAATCCGGCAATCATAAAAACCATTATCGGAATCTCGTTTCTTACGGCTTCTTTGAATATGGCGGTGGTGTTGGAGATATATTGTTGATAATGAGCCCTGTCCCTGACCTTATTCATACGCCTTAAGGTGTCATAGCTTGCCGATTCAAACCCAAGAGCCAGTGCCCCACATATGTCCCCAATTTCATGAATAATGGATGGATCCAGAATATCGCAACGGGTTTCAAAATGGACTTTCATACCCAGTGATCGAAGAAAGGGAAAGAAATCATAAGATTTAAATAGGGCATCACTGATCAACAAAGTATGGGTATTGTTTTGCAGCGCCAAATTGGCCAAATCGCTGCGGACAATCCCAGGAGGAACCTCTTTCCTCACAGGTCGTATTAATTCTTCCATACAAAAATTGCAATGATAGGGGCATCCACGGCTGAACGCATAGGGCAGAATATCATATGCCCTGGGGTGTCTCAATAATCCCAAATCAAGAAGGGCCTTTTTATTAAGATCAAAACGCTCGCCTTTTTTGGTTAAATGGATTTGACCATCTTTTTTCCATGCCAGATTCGGGATATCCTCGTTTATTGGGTTTTTGCCTCTTTCCAAAAGTTCGATTATTCTAAGTGCGGGTATTTCGCCTTCTCCGATCACGATCAGGTCTACCGCAGATGTTCTAGATAATATCTCCTCATAGTAGATGGTGGGGAAATATCCCCCCAAAAAAATAAATATACTGGGATCATGCTCCTTGATAAGCTCACATAAATGGATTGCCTCTTCAGCCTGAGCAATAGCCGTGCAAGAGATTCCAATACCCTTTGGCTTTATTTCAGATATCTCCTCTAGAAACTTTCGGTATATTTGTTCTTTTCCTTCCTGCGTAAGAGGTAACCCATAATCCCCAGGTAAAGAAATGATCCCAATTTCTATTTCGGGAATATTGAATTTAACAAAGCTTGCTATCTCTAAAATGGGCAACGGGTAGGCGGGTACGTACATCCCTATATTCTTAGAAATCGGTTCAATGAATAAAATCAAAACAATCTCCTGGTTAAAGTGAAGTTTAACTGTTTTCAATAGCTTTATAAATTGTCATGAAATCCTGCTGAACGCTGGTTTCACCAAGGGGGGTGATTTTGTTATTTCAAGCTTGGTCCTAGGGGAAGGAGAGATTATTATACCAGGATAATTTTTCCATTGATACCATTCTTCAGGGTATTTATATATATTCTGCTCCAGGAATTTCAGAACCAATGCTCCGACAGACATATTTTCTGAAGCCTTGAGTCGTTTTGCTATTTCTTCCAATGAATTTACAACAAATCTGTATTCCTGGTTATCATTTCTGTGCATAATGCCAAAAACAATAGAGGCAACTACTCTTTTAATTATGGTATCTATGGTTTTATCTAAGTTAATCTCTTTGCCAAGAAAAAGTACTCTCTGATGGCGGGAAGGTCTCCATTCATCAATTTCATCGCATTGGGTAACTACAATCCGATTTTCTTTCAGGCTATCATAAACAGCTTTTATGATGTTGGGGCTATTCTCAGCGTCAATTATTTTAGCGGCAAATTCATCCGCTTTTCTAATTGATATATTACGTAAATAGTTTGAGGAAAATTTTACCAGAATCGTTACAGGATAGTTGTTGGAGGCGAGATAACCCGGGATAAACTCAACACCTCCGAAATGTCCCGTGACCAGAAGCACCCCTTTACCCCTTGAAAGCCCTTGTTCTACTGCCATCAGTCCTTCACTTTTCATGTGTAGTCTTAAGAAAGCCTTCAATGCATCAGCAGAGGAAAAGGCATTAAATAACTTCTCATAATAATGAGACTGTATCCCTCGAAAGACATTCCTTTTGATAGATTCTATTTCCGGTTTGCTTTTGTGACCTTCAAATAGGGTTGTGACGGCACCTTCAATTTTACACTTCTCTTTTCTCTTAAAAAAGAAGTACAATTTTCCAAGAATGGTTACGTAAACGGAGGCAACTCTCCAACTCAGTTTCTGATAAACAAAAATATTGGGCCTCAACTGCAAAAATTTGCTCAGGCTGGAACGCATATCAGTTGCCCCCATTCTTTGATCAGCTGATTTTACTTTCTTATGATCTGACCCTCTCAATATACGTGCCAAATTGTGACTAAGTTCGCCTGCTTTGAAAAAATAGGCCTGACAATATTGCACTATCTTTTCCATTGTATGCTTAGATCCTTTTTCCATGGGCATTAGAAAATACTTATAGCATAAAATAACGCGAATAACAAATATGCTTGCACAAGGCTTTGATATAAGCCCTTAACTCTAAACTAAACACAATTAGTTTTAGCATGCACATAAACCTGTGCAAACATGCACAACATTAGGTGCATATTTTTAAAGGTCTATCTTGATCTGGGTGGCGTTATTTGGACCTAAAATCTTGACGCCTGTCCAATTCTGTGCTCATATATGATATTAGAAAATATTGCACTTTCGTATATAATGATTTTTTCAGGCCAACAGAATTGAACACGGGGGTTAATTAATGGCGGAAGTTGAAAAAAGGGCTACTATCCTTGTTGTTGATGATGAACATGGGGTTCGCCAGTCCTTTAATATGGTCTTAAAGGATGAATTCAAGGTCCTTTTAGCTGGATCAGGCAACGAGGCGATAGATATCTTTTCAAAAAACGCTGTTGACTTAATTCTGCTTGATATCCTTTTGCCAGACATTGACGGTATCGACCTACTGGAGAGACTAAAGGAGATGGACCCAAATACAGAGATCATCATGGTTACTGCGGTCAAAGAAATTCAGACAGCTGTAAAGGCAATTAAGCTGGGTGCCTACGAATACATCATCAAACCATTCGTTGTTGATGAGGTAAAAACAGCTATCCGCCATGCCTTAGAGAAACACAGCCTTATGAAAGAGGTTACCTACCTCAGACATGAACTGGAAAGGCATCAACCCTTTGAAAAGATGGTAGGCGAAGATAAAAAAATGAGTAACATCTTTGAGCTGATATCAATCGTCTCTCAAAGCGATGGAACAGTTCTTGTCCAGGGGGAAACCGGAACCGGAAAGGAACTGGTTTCCAGAGCCATACATCGCCTTAGTTCCAGAAAGGATCATCCTTTTGTAGTCATAAGTTGTGCCGCTATACCTGCAACACTCATGGAAAGTGAGATCTTCGGCCACAACAAAGGTGCCTTTACAGGCGCTGTCAATACCGTCATGGGTAAACTGGAGATTGCCCATAGGGGGACTATATTTCTCGATGATATCGACTCCCTGGATATCAATATGCAAGGCAAACTGCTCAGGGTCATCCAGGAGAAGGAATTTGAAAGATTGGGGAGCACCAAAACAATCAAGGTCGATATAAGGTTCATTTCTGCTTCCAACAAAGATTTGGAGAAGCTGATTTCAAAAGGAGAATTCCGCGAGGATCTCTATTATCGGCTGAATGTCTTTCCCATAAAGCTACCCCCTTTGCGAGAGAGAAGGGACGATATTCCCTTACTCCTGAACCACTCTTTGGAGACCCATTCAAAGGGCAGGGATATCCCTGCCAAGAGGTTTTCCCAGGAGGCTATTAACATATTGATGAAATATGATTGGCCTGGCAATGTCCGGGAGCTTGAAAATCTAGTCGAAAGATTGTCTACCCTGTGTAAAGAGCCTGTTATTCATCTTAGGGATCTCCCCATGTTTACTATGACTAAAACTGAGATCAAGGATATGCCTCTCAAAGAAGCAATCAAAACCTTTGAAAAACAGTATGTTGGTGCTGTTCTTGAAAGTGTTAACTGGAACAGAACCAGAGCGGCAGAGATACTTGATGTTCATCGTAACACCCTTGCTGCAAAATTAGATGAATTAGGTCTAAAGATATAAAGTTTATGCATTGATCCCCTTCTTTTGTTTCTCTTTCATTTCAAGACGCTTCTTTCTTGACATCCTTTAGAGATCTTATCCCGCTTCTTTTTGAGCTTCTGAAGAAGTTGATCAGCCTGCACACCAGATTGTGCAGGACCGCCCAAATTAATTGGCATGGGCTATCAAAAATTTATTAGAAATAGTGTAATATCAATAAATTATGAATGGCACAATAATTGCTGTCTAAGTAAGATCCTCTTTTGGAAGCTTCCGAGGGCTATTTTAGAGATAGGCAAGGAGATGTTGGAACTGAAACGAACCCATAATGAGCTTGAACTTCGGGTAAGAGAAAGGACAGCTGATCTGGCGAAGGTAAACGAGGAGCTCCAACTGGAAATTACCGAACGCGAACGGGTGGAGGCGGCTCTGCGGGAGGCTGAAGAGCGCTTTTACAACCTCTCAGAGCAGTCCGGAGATGCGATCTATATTACCACCCGGGAAGGCGAGATTGTGTACATCAACCAATCTTTTTTAAATCTCTTTGGCTATACCAGGGAAGACATAACAGATCTGAACGCCAAGGATACATACGTCAATCCCGATGACCGATCCAGGTTTAGGAAGGAGATTAAGCAAAAGGGGGCTGTTAAAGACTTTGAGGTGAAGCTACGCAGGAAGGATGGAGCAGAGATGGACTGCCTGATCACTGCGAATGTGAGGCGGGCGAATGACGGAAGAATTCTGGGATACCAGGGTATCATACGCGACATAACCGAGCACAAACGAGCTGAGGAGAAGATAAAGGAGTATTCTAGGAACCTGGAGCGTATGGTGGAACTAAGGACCAGGAGGCTTAATCAAGCCCTTTATGACGCAGAAGAGGCAAGGGATCGAATAGATGGCATTCTTAGGTCTGTCGCCGACGGTTTAATCGTTACCGATATAGATAACAGGATTATTTTGATAAACCGGGCTGCTGAAGCCCTGCTCGGTGTGCGCTCTAGTGAGATAATTAATCGTCCCGTGGATTTTGCCATCCAAGAAGAGACCCTAAGAGACCGGATCATGACCACCCTGGATAAAAAGGAAACGGGGTACCAGTTTGACTTTGAATTGCCAGGGGAGGACACAAAACATCCAAGAATTATGCGTGCTAGGACTTCAGTGATTCAAGCCAAGAGCGGCGAGCAAACTTGCATTGTAACCATTATACAGGATGTGACCCAGGAGCGTGAAGTAGATCGGATGAAAACCGAATTCATCTCAACAGCAGCCCATGAACTCAGAACTCCCTTGACCTCCATCCGGGGGTTTTCAGAGATTCTCTTGACACGGGACGATATAAACGGGAAAGAGAGAAACAAGTTTCTCTCTTACATAAACAAACAATCTGTGAATCTGGCCAATATTATCACCGATCTTTTGGATATCTCCCGTATCGAGTCCAGCCTGGGGTCCTCTTTGAAGAAAACGCCTTGTAACATCGCTGACATCATCAGAGGCGTAATCCCCTATTTTCAGGAGCAGTCCCCAAAACATATCTTTGAGGTGGTCTTGCCAGAGGAATCGGTGGAAGTGATGGTAGATAAGGAAAAAATAGGGCAGGTGTTAGAGAACATTCTTAGCAATGCGGTCAAGTATTCTCCTGAGGGTGGTCCTATTTGCCTGTCGGTAAAATTGATTTTGGATTGCGCATTGCGGATTGCGGATTCGGACGATGATTCTGACCTAAAATATACAAACTCGAAAATCGAAAATCGAAAATGTGTCGAGATCAGTGTATCTGATACGGGCACAGGGATGACGCCGGGGCAGGTCAAAAAGATATTCAATAAATTCTACCGTGCCAATGCCTCTAATACGGCTGTTCCAGGGACTGGGCTGGGCATGAGCATTGTCAAAAACCTTGTGGAGGCCCATGGAGGAATGGTCTGGGTGGAGAGTAAGCTGGCCAAAGGGACAACGGTGAGATTTACGATACCGATACAGGATTTTGGATCGCGGAATGGGGAGGAGATTAGAAATGATCAAACAACCCCAAATCATAAAGGAGGAGCAGAGAGATGAAAAAGATCCTGATAGTAGATGATCAGGTGGAGGTAAGAGACCTTGTGGAGGTGACCCTTAGATCAGGGGATTATCAGGTCTTCCAGGCTGAAAGCGGAGAGAAGGCCATTGAAATAGCCAGGGCAGAAAAAGCTGATCTGATCATCATGGACATTATGATGCCTGGGGGTATGGATGGGTTTGAAGCTACCCATACTCTAAAAAATGACCCGGAAACCAAAGACTGCACCATAATTATGTTAACGGCCAAAGGTCAAAAGGCTGACAGGGAAAAGGGTTTTGAGGTTGGTGCAGACGACTACTTTGTCAAGCCCTTCAGTCCTTTGGAATTGATAAAGAAGACCGAAGAAATTCTTGGATAGCTAAGTTTTCTGGAATTTAACAATATCTTGAGAAGGTCACCTATAAAATTCAAGGAATCTTTTGATGGAAACAAAAAACCTTTCTGCCGGTCCCTTAGGTATTGATCAACTGAAACAATATGCGAAAGACCTTGCTGAAGTCTATAAATCTGAAAAAGAAAAAAGGCAAGAGTTGCAAGCGGCCAATCTGCAAATATTGAGATATGCCGATGACCTGAATAAGACCATCCTTGAGCTGAAAGCTGCCCATCGAGAATTACGGGAAGCCTACCTCGATACCATTCACCGACTTGTGCTTGCAGCTGAATACAAGGATGAAGGCACGGGCGGCCATATTGCCCGCATGAATCGATGCTGCACTTTGCTCGCTGAGAAACGTGGGCTACCAGCCGAGGAAGTCCAAAACCTACTATATGCTGCTCCTATGCATGACGTGGGGAAAATCGGGATTCCGGACAGTATTCTGTTGAAACCGGGCAAATTAACCCACGAAGAATTTCAAGTCATGAAAAGCCACACCGTAATCGGTGCAAACATCCTGGCAAATTCGAATGCTAAGATCCTGCAAAGTGCCCAGCAGATAGCCATCTCACATCATGAAAAATGGAATGGCAAAGGATATCCACAAGGGCTTTCAGGGGATAAGATCCCTATGGTTGGAAGAATCGTTGGCTTGATAGATGTCTTTGACGCCCTCACTTCTAGACGTCCTTACAAGGAGCCTTATCCTGTAGAAATGGCTTTAGACATCATCAAAAAGGAGCGCGAACAGCATTTTGATCCCACTGTGGTAGATATTTTTCTAGAAAATATAGATGAGATCTTGAAAACCAAAGCAGAAGCGGATACAGCAGAAGGCGTGTGTCTGTGTGATTTTACCCGAAATAATGAACAATAAATCTGACAGAAGAGATTTTGATCGTTTTCCAATTGAATTTGTGATCGAAGTGGCTGCCAAAGACAGTGAAGGAAAAGAATACAAGGAAGAGGCGGTCTTAAAAGATATCTCCGGTGGAGGCGCCAGGTTTATAACCCAACAAGCCGGCAAATATTTTACCGGCCAACCACTGGAAGTGAGCGTTTTTTTAACTGATACCTACAAGGTAAAGGCCCGTATGAGAGGAAAGGCAACGGTTGTTCGGATAGATCCATCCAGCAATTCATCCATTGGCGAAAAGACTCGAGGAGTGGACATAGCCGTTAAGCTTGACACCCCGTTGCATTTTGAAAGAGTTGATGTGAAAACGTAGGTGAACAGCAGATCACCCACAGGGAATCCTTGATACTACCAATGATAAAATCGAATTATCACAACTCAAGCAGTTTCTTTGCAAAGACACGGATTGTCTTAGTCTTTTTGGGGATCACCCCATTTCTCCTAGTCGTCTCTCTATTCATTTATGAAAAAATACAGTTGACAGATATGGTCATTCTCTTTTCCGCATTGGCCTTATTGTCTATTCTAACAGGTTTTACTCTACTGAGAAGATCTGCCGACCACCTTATTGCCCTATCCAGAGAAACAGGTATTATTGAAGCTGGGGAAAAGAGCGAACCCATCCAGATCAAGGCAGATCAGGAGCTGAACGATATAGCCGACCATTTTAACTCCATTCATAAAAGATTACAGGAGGTTAACAGGGAAATCAGAGAGCAATCTGTGCAGCTCATGATCTATGGCAGAGATATCTCTCTATCCTACAAAAAAATGAAAGAAGAGGAGGAATTAAGATACAGGTTGAGCCGATATGTAGGAGATAACCTCCTGGAAAAGTTGATCAATGCAAAAGATGGCGTATTCCTTGAAAATGAAAGAAAGGAGGTAACCATTCTTTTTGCCGACATCAGGTCTTTTACCACCATCGCTGAAATAATGGAGGCTGAAGAATTGGTATCTATGCTTAATCAATTTTTTGGCATCATGGTGGATATTATTTTTAGAAATAATGGCATACTAGACAAATTTATCGGTGATGAGCTTATGGCAGTATTTGGACTTATTGCCTCTGAAAACACTTCTTCCCACGATGCCATTCAAGCAGCCATAGAAATGCAATATGCTACAGAGGATTTGATGAAGGCAAGAGCCAAGGAAGCTAAAGAGACTTTTGAGATAGGGATCGGGGTCAACACAGGCAGCACTATTGTGGGAAACGTGGGCTCCGAAAATAGAATGGATTACACGGTCATAGGCAATAGCGTCAATGTTGCCGCACGCTTAGAGCAGATAGCAAAGGGTGGCGAAATATTTATTGGGGAGCAAACTTACCGCCAAACCCAAACTCATTTCCCTATGCTAAAAAAGGGCAAACTAAGCATGAAAAATAAGACTGAGCCGGTTACATGTTATAAGGTGCTACGGTGAGACAGAAGGATCTTCAGGTAGAAAATTCTTAACTCTTTTTTCAGCTGAATCTGTCAATAGCCCTTTCTACCATGGCCCTGATTTCATTAAGCCTTTCCTTGGATTGTGCCTCAAATCTAAGCACAAGTGCAGGCTGAGTATTAGAGGCCCTCACCAAACCCCAGCCATCATCAAACACAATCCTGACACCATCGACATCAATTATTCTATACCCTTTGCTGAATTCATTTTTTAGCCTATCCACTAGCTCGAATTTTTTAGCGTCAGGGCACTCTACCCTAATTTCAGGTGTAGCATATGATTTTGGAACATCTTCCAAGAGCTCACTCAGTGATTTACCTGTCTTGGATAATATCTCCAGCAACCTGCATGATGCGTAGATGGCATCATCATATCCAAAATACCTATCGGCAAAGAACATATGGCCACTCATCTCACCTGCCAGAAGGGCCTTGGCCTCCTTCATCTTTTTCTTTATCAAAGAATGCCCTGTCTTCCACATAATGGCATTTCCACCATGAGCCTCAATGTCTTTATACATCCTATCTGAACATTTAACCTCGGAGATAATGGTTGCCCCCGGATTTTCAGCTAAGATATCTCGTGCAAAAATAAGTAAAAGCATATCTCCAAACACAATATTACCTGACCCGTCTACCACCCCAATCCTGTCTCCATCTCCATCAACGCCAATACCGAGGTTAAGATTGTGCTTTCTCACCTCTTGAATAAGATCCTTCATATTATCCAGTACGGTGGGATCTGGTTCATGGTTTGGAAAGGAACCGTCCATATCACAATAAAGATCGTGAACCTCACAGCCAAGGGATCTTAGAATCTTTGTCCCTACAGGACCTGCTGTTCCATTGCCGGCATCAAAACCTACCTTGATGCCGGGGATTATCTTGATATGTCCTGTAATCGTATCGATATATGGTCCAATTATCTCATATGATGAATATGACCCTTTTCCTGCTGCAAAATCCGCCTCTTCAATAAGCCTTCCCACATCCTGAATCTCTTCCCCATAGATAGTATCAAAACCGCTGCATATCTTGAAGCCATTGTAAAGAGGGGGGTTATGGCTTGCGGTAATCATAATCCCCCCATCAGCCTTCAGGTGCCGGATAGCAAAATAAAGGGTCGGGGTGGGGCAAACACCTACATCTACTACGCTGCAGCCGGTGGATACAAGGCCCTCTGTCACCCCGTCTCTTATTGCAGGCGAACTCAACCTACAGTCTCTTCCTATGGCGATTCTTTTTTTACCTGAGCGGTTGAAATAGGTGCCGAACCCCATTCCCAAAATAATAAATTCATCTTCTTTAATGTCCTCACCTATTACACCCCTTATGTCATATTCCCTATAAATCTCTGGGTTCATTTATGCTCCTTTTACAAAATCTTATCCCGTCCCTGGGATCTTAGTATCTCAACAAGCCTTCTCACATCCTGGGACCTCCCCCTTTTACAGATCAAAAGGGCATCATCCTCCTCCACAATGATCAGATCCTTTACGCCCAGGAGCGCAACCGGTTTTTTTGGGCTATAGACAATGCAGTGGGAGGAATCAAGGCTGATTAACTCTCCAATGGAGGCATTTTTATCACTATCCACAGGCCAGTATTGAGCCGCAGATGGCCAAGAGCCTACATCACTCCAACCAAAATCCCCAGCTACCATGAGAATATTCTTTGTCTTTTCAATAACACCATAGTCAATAGAGATGGCCTCCATTTCTTTGTAGGCCTCTCTGATTACCCTGGATTCTTCGTCCTTGCCAACGGATGAGCTTATCTTCATAAGCCATCCATAATTATGGGGCAGGTTTTTTGCAATCTCCTTGAGCATACTCGATGCTCTCGCAACAAAGATACCACTATTCCAGAAAAAGTTGCGCTGATCGATAAAAACTCTGGCCGTGTCCATGTCTGGTTTCTCATGAAACGATTTAACAGAATATATGAAATTCTTTTTGTCTATTAGTTCATCTGCCTCTATATACCCATAACCAGTTTCTGGTCCCCTTGGAGTGATTCCGATGGTAATTAGAAAATCGCCTTGAGAGGCCTGATTGGCGCCTGCCAATATTGTGCGATGAAACCTTTTCTTATCCTCAATATAATGATCTGCGGGCAGGATTACCATAACGGCATCTGGATCATCTCTTTGGATAAAAAGGGCAGAAATTCCAATGGCAGGGGCAGTATTCTTCCCAAATGGTTCGCCTATTATATTTTCATCTGGTATCTCAGGAACTGTTTTCTTAACGGGATCTGCCTGGGATAAGGTGGTCACTATCTTTATCCTGCTTATAGGTATTATGGGTTTGATGAGTTCAACCGTTTTCTTAAGAAGGATCTCATCTCCAGTGATATTGAGGAGTTGCTTTGGCCTACTTCTTCTGCTCCTTGGCCAGAATCTGGTTCCACTCCCCCCGGCCATTATGACCGCATATACGTAATCTTCCGATTTTATCATTTACAGAGCCCTCATCCACTCTGCTCTAAGGTCCACTTTTCCTTGAAGGGCCATATCTATTAAATCAAGAGCCTGTTTTTTCCCTCTTGGAAACCTGGCCTTGACTGGCAGATAGTTTGATGCATGGTTGGAAAAGAAAAGACCCCTGGTAAGGTCGGTGGAGGCCATCATCTCTCTTAATTCCATAAGCAACCCAAGGTTATCAGGAAGCTCAAATCTACCAGCTGAGATATCCTCCGCCAGGGGTGTGCCTGGTATTATCATTAATGTCAGGGCACCGACGTAGTCGGGATCCAATGAGCTGAGGATCTCTCCTGTTGCCCTGGCATGGATGAGTGACCTTTGTTTGCCGGCAACCCCTAAAAGCACGGTAACAGAAAGCTTTATACCCGCTCCTTTAACCTTCCTACCCATATCTAGAATTCTCTGTGCGTTAGCTCCCTTCCTCACAGCCTCCAATGTCTGATCATCGCCTGTCTCTATACCCATATAGATGATACCTAAGCCCATTTCTCTCAATCCTATCAGTTCTTCCTTGCCCTTCATCCTTATGCCTTTGGTGTTAGCATAAACGCCAACCCTCTTAACCCATGGGAGATGTTCCTTTATCCTTTCTAAAATCCACATCAAGCGAGGATAAGGTATGATCAGGGCATCACCATCCATGATAAAGACCCTTTCTTGATCCTGCATATACCGTGATGCAAAGAGGATATCACTCAATATAATATCATCATCCTTGATCCGAAATCTTTTATCCTTGTATGACCCGCAAAAAGTGCACTTGTTATGGGAACAGCCAACAGTGGCCTGAAGGAGAATGCTACGTGCCTCGCTAGGTGGCCGGATACACATCCCCTCATAGTGCATACCGCTATCGTTATCTATCCGCTCCATATATAGCCCACTGTAATTGCTCAAAATCTTGTAGGTTTTGAGTTGTTCATTCTCTGGGGCTTACTCCTTTGAATCTTGAGCAGACACACCTACTCAATTGTGACATCACATCTTAGACAGCGTCCACATTCCTTTTTGACGGTCTCACCACCAAAGCCAAGCTCCACCTCTCTGAAATCCTTGATCCTTTCATGAGGAGAACCTTTGGGGGCCCTGGCCATACCTTGCTCGACAATCTCCCCAGGTACTTTCATGGTTACAAATATCTTCTCATGCTGCTCAACAGAGGGTCTCTCTCCCCTTTTTGCTGATAGATCCCTGTCAATAGATACTGCTGCCCTTTTTCCTGCTGCCAGGGCATCTACTACCATGGCTGGACCAGTTACTGCATCACCACCGGCATAGATATTGTCCAGGTTTGTCTTGAGGGAAAGCCTATCAACTGATACCCGACCTCTTCTTAGATCTAAATCCTTTATAAAGCCTGTATCAGAAACCTGTCCAATAGCAGCAAAGATAGTATCGTATTCCTCGCTTACCACCTTACCGGGAACAGGAACTGGGATTCTTCTTCCGCTTTTATCAAATTCTCCTGGCTCACATGTATGTAATGTAATAGTAAGCCTTCCATTGGTTTTATTGATAGACTCTGGCATCATCAATATCTTTAATTTGATCCCCTCAGCAATAGCATCTTCTACCTCTTCAGCGGAGGCCGGCATATCCTTTCTCTCCCGCCTGTATAATATGGTGACATCTGCTCCCATTCTTATACATGTCCTTGCCACATCAATTGCAGCATTGCCACCACCAATTACTGCTACTGTTTTACCAATATCAGGGGGTTCTCCTAATTCTACCTGGCGCAGAAATTCTGCTCCTCCATAGACCCTCTCCATATCCTCTCCAGGAATCCCGATAATCTGACTCCTCTGGGCGCCTATACCAATAAATAGCGCATCATAGGTACTCCTCAATTCCTCTACTGAAATCTCCCTTCCAATCCTTACACCTGTCCTAACAGTTACACCGGTATCTATAATATAGTTGATCTCCTCATCTAAGATATCCCGTGGGAGCCTGTAGGCAGGGATCCCGTACCTGAGCATTCCGCCAAGCTTGGGCAGTTCCTCAAATATGGTTGGTTTATATCCCATCAGGCTGAGATAATAGGCTGCCCCCAATCCACTGGGTCCACCGCCTATTATTGCAATCTTTTCTTTCTTTTCCCGTGCCTTGTTGAATGGTACAGTTGCCCCTTTCTCTCGAGCTATGTCTGCGGCAAACCGCTTTATCTTTGGGATATTGATGGCCTCGTCTGTCTGTGCCCTCACACATACATCCATACAGGGATGGTTACATACCCTACCAAGCACACCAGGCATTGGATTAGTCTGCCGTATCAACCTTATTGCCTCTTCAAATCTTTCCTCTGCTACCAGGGATATATACCCGGGAACCTCCTGTCCGAGGGGGCAGGCATTAATACATCTGGCCTTAAATAGATCAGGGCACACACCTGCCTCGCAGCGGCGTTCCAGGATATGATCCTCATATTCATGTCTAAAATATCGTAGTGTTGACAAAACCGGATTTGGCGCTGTTTGCCCTAAACCACATAAGGAGGAATCCTTTACCATTTCTGCAAGCTCTTCCAAGGTGGCAATATCAGCCATCTCACCACGCCCTTCGGTTATCTTGGTAAGGAGCTCCAGCATTCTTTTGGTTCCTTCCCTACATGGGGTACATTTGCCGCACGACTCTTCCTGGCAGAATTCCATAAAGAATCTGGCTATATCTACCATACAATTATCTTCATCCATTACGACCATACCACCAGAACCCATAATGGCCCCGGTGCTGGTTATAGACTCATAATCGGTAACGGTATCGAGCAGCTCTAAAGGGATGCATCCCCCTGATGGACCACCCAGTTGCACTGCCTTAAATCTCTTATCTTTTGGTATCCCACCTCCGATGCTATAGACAATATCTTTTAGCCTCATTCCCATGGGAACCTCTACCAGCCCACTGTTATTAACCTTTCCAGAGAGGGCAAAGACCTTGGTTCCCCTGCTCTTCTCGGTACCAATGCTCGCATACCAGTCTCCACCATTTAAGATAATCTGTGCAATGTTTGCCAGGGTTTCAACATTGTTCAAGATTGTTGGTTCTTTCCATAAGCCCGACTGGGCAGGAAAAGGGGGCCTTGGCCTGGGCATTCCTCTCTTGCCTTCAATGGATGTCATGAGGGCGGTCTCTTCTCCGCACACAAATGCCCCAGCTCCTTGATAAATCTCCAAATCAAAGTCAAAACCGCTCCCAAGGATATCCGTGCCTAACAGGCCATAATCCCTGGCCTGCCCTATTGCCCTGTTGAGTCTTCTTATTGCAAGGGGGTACTCGGCCCTGCAGTAGATATATCCCTGATGGGCATCAATTGCCTTAGCCGCAATGATCATCCCTTCTAATACTGCATGGGGGTCTGCCTCGAGCACGCTTCTATCCATAAATGCGCCGGGGTCACCTTCATCGGCATTGCAAAGGACATATTTGCCATCACCTTTGGCTTGAGCAGCAAGCTCCCATTTGATTCCTGTAGCAAATCCTGCTCCTCCCCTACCCCTGAGTCCTGATATCTTGACCTGATTGATAATCTCCTCTGCTGCCATATCGATCAATGCCTTAGCTGCTCCCTGATAGGCATCCCGAGCAATGGCATCATCTATGTTCTCAGGGTCTATAAGGCTCAGATTCCTCAAGGTTACCAGTCTCTGATTAGAAAAATATGGTATGTCCATCATCCTGGGGATGGGTCTGCCACTGCCAGGATCCCTGTAAAGCAGTCTTTCCACTGGCCTTCCATCAATAAGGTGCTGCGATACTATATCCCCTACAACATCTGGCGTAAGATGCACATAATATACCCCCTCTGGATAGACAACCATTACCGGTGCCAGTGTTGCAAACGCATCATTTCCGGTCTCTATCAGCTTGCATCTCTGTGAAAGACCTCTCGTCTCTATCTCTCTTTTAAGTGCATCCCTTACCGGTTTACTTCTGCTTGCATGGCATGCAGTGCCTCCACATATCATCAAATGCTTTTCGCCGTCAGCCCTGACCGACACCTTACCCAAGCGAATATCAATAATGCCTTTTCCTCTGAGTTTTATCTCATTTAATTGGTCCCTGCTTATTCTCCCCATCCCATTCTCCCCTATCTATATCTGTCCAGTATCGCCATTATATTTTGCCTGTTAACCTGGGCGTAGGTATCATCATCTACCACCATGGCAGGGGCCATTCCGCAGGCACCCAGACAGCGGACCGAATCCAGGGAGAAGCTAAGATCTCCCATAGTACCACCCACCTCAACTCCAAGTTGATCCTGTAGATAGTCTAAATTCGGCTTCCCCCCCCTCACATAGCATGCTGTCCCCAGACATATTTTTATGGTATGTCTGCCTTTTGGAACCATGGTAAAAAAGGAATAAAAGCTCACGACACCATAGATTGTGCTTCCAGGAATGTTGAGACCCTTAGAGATCCTCTCCTGCACCTCCATTGGCAAATAACCGCAGACATTCTGGCATTCTTCAAGTACCGGTATGAGTGCTCCTCTTTTTCCTTTATGCCCCTGGATTATGTCATCAATCTCTTTCCACATCGCCTCTGTTATTTCTTTCATCTATCTTCTCCCTGGGCTCATAGTCTGTAAGCGTTCCGCATGCACCCCAATAGGGGCTGTGGCTGCTTACTACACCTTTTCAATCCTTACTGCGCAGACCTTAAATTCCGGTATCTTGGCAATTGGATCAAGGACGGCATTGGTCAGCCTATTAGCGGCCGCCTCGGCAAAGTGAAATGGGATAAACACAGTCCCTCTAATTGCCTGATCACAAATCCTTGCCTTGGCTCTAATATCTCCCCTGCGAGAGCTTACCTTCAATAAATCCCCCTCTTTCACCTTGTAGTTGTGAGCATCATCTGATGAGATCTCTACAAAGCATTCTGGAGCCAGGTCATTGAGACCCTCAGATTGCATGGTCATAGTACCAGTATGAAAGTGGTAAAGGATCCTCCCTGTTGTCAGATAAAGGGGGAATTCTTTGTCTGGCAACTCCGCTGGTGGAATGTAATCTATTGAATGAAAGAGGCCCAGGCCCCTGGTGAACTTATCAACATGAAGCCGGGGGGTTCCTGAATGTTCCGCACTTGGGCAGGGCCAGTAGATATCTTCCTTTTCCAATCTTGCGTACGTAATTCCTCCATATGAAGGGGTTACCCTGGCAATCTCCTCCATAATCGCCTTGCTGTTTCTGTAGGCCATTGGATAGCCCATTCGAGAAGACAGATCACATATAATCCCCCAATCCTGGCGGGCCTTGCCAGGAGCATTTATCGCCTTATGAACCCTCTGGACCTTTCTCTCGGTATTGGTAAATGTCCCGTCTTTTTCTGCAAATGATGCTGAAGGAAACACCACGTCAGCGAGCCTGGCAGTATCTGACAGAAAGATATCCTGAACGACCAGGAAATCCAGATTGGTTAAGGCCTCTTCAGCATGATTAAGATCAGGGTCTGAAACAAGGGGGTTTTCTCCAATGATATAGAGGGCCTTAATCTTCCCTTCCCCGGCCCTCGCTACCATTTCTGTTACGGTTAGTCCTGGAGATTCCGGAAGGCTCTCCACTCCCCAGGCCCTGGCCATCTTCTCCCTCACGACAGGGTCGCTGACCGCTTGATAGCCGCTAAAGACATTGGGCAGAGCCCCTAAATCACATGCCCCCTGGACATTATTCTGTCCTCTCAATGGGTTTACACCTCCTCCTGGTACGCCTACATTGCCACAGAGCATAGCCAGGTTTGCGAGGGATTTCACATTATCAGTACCGGTCCTGTGCTGGGTTATTCCCATTGCAAAAAATATCGAGGCCGAACGGGCCTGAGCATATATCCGTGCCGCTTGTATGAGATCATCAGCCGGGATACCGGTGATTTTAAACACATATTCAGGGGAATATCTCTCAACCGTGTTTTTGAGGCCCTCAAATCCCTCTGTCCTGCTTTCTACATATGCCCTATCATAAAGGTCTTCTTTTATAATTACGCGCATCATCCCATTGGCCCAGGCAACATCAGTACCCAGGTTTTGTCTCAGCCAGAGGGTGGCAAATTTGGTTAAGGGGATCTTTCGAGGGTCAACCACCATTAACTTCGCCCTACCAGATTCAACTGCCCTTTTTATACATGATGAGATAACCGGATGGGCCTCGGTCGTATTTGAACCGGTTACCAAAATAAGCTCTGATCTTTCTATATCAGCTATTGGATTTGTCATTGCACCACTGCCAAAAGAGGCGACCAGCCCGGCTACCGTTGAAGAGTGGCAAAGACGGGCACAATGATCAACGTTATTCGTCCCAACAGCGGCCCTGGCAAATTTCTGGGCCACGTAATTCTCTTCATTGGTAATCTTTGCTGAGCTGAAGATACCAATAGAGTCCGGGCCGTATTTCGATTTTGCCTCACCCAATCTCTCGGCAACTAAGGAAAGGGCCTTGTTCCACGAAACCTCTCTGAATTGGCCATTTTCCTTAATAAGAGGAACGCTGAGTCTTTCATTTTTGTTGATAAAATCGTATCCAAAGCGTCCCTTGACGCAAAGGCTGCCAAAGTTAGGATGAACATCTTCCACACCTGTTACCTTGACAATCTCATTGTCTCTTATATGTAAATCTATCTGACAGCCCACGCCACAGTATGGACACGTTGTCTGAACCTTTTGTATATCCCAGGGCCGTCCCTGAAAACGGCTTGGCTTTTCTATCAATGCACCCACCGGACAGACCCGGACACACTCTCCACAAAATACGCAATCGGATTCATCATAAGGGAGGTCACCTACAGCCACAATCTTGGAAGCAGCTCCTCTATAGCCGTATGAAATAGCATGGTTTACCTGAACCTCGTTGCAGGCCTGAACACAACGGCCGCAGAGGATACAGCGAGAAAAATCCCTAATGATAAGGGCATTGCTGGTCTCAGTTGGATATCTGGATGCACTCTCCGGAAACCTGACTGTCTCAACCTGATATCTATACGCCAGCTCCTGGAGGCGACAGTCCCCATTTGCCTCACAGGTAAGACAGTTATGGTGACCGGAGGCAAGAAGGAGTTCTATATTTATCCGCCTGGATTGTATCACCCTCTCTGATTCTGTCTCAACAACCATATTGTGCACCGCTGGTGTGGCACAAGAAGGGAGGAGATTTCGAGCCCCCGTTACTTCAACCACACAGATCCTGCAGGCCCCGGTAGGCGTCAATCCCTTAATATAGCAGAGGCTCGGGATATCAATACCATTTCTGTCAGCAACCTCAAAAATGGTCTCCCCTTCCTTAAAGGAAAATCCATTCCCATTGATTATAATCTCTTTCTCGCCGTCCACGATTCTCCTCTTTCTTAATATTATCCTATGGTTTTTTATCTGAAATAAGGTCTTTATATTTTAACTTTGGGCTCATGTCAATACTATCTCATTTCCTCCCATAGACGGGGGGCCGTTACATGACAGTGGGGAAAGATTCCCTTATGAACATAAAACTTGTATTCTAAGGCAATAATATGTATGCTATAAATGATAACATCAAACCCATCCAAATTGACCACTTTGAGGAGATAATTATGGCCCAAATTGATGCCTTCTTTAAGCTAATGAATGACCAAGGAGCCTCAGACCTTCATGTGAGTGCTGGCAAGCAACCTATTTTGAGGATTAAGGGGGAGCTCGAAAGGGTAAAGTACAAGGAACTGGATGACGATACACTCAAGGCCATGCTTTATGAAATAGCGCCCGAGCACAAGATCAAGGTATTCGAAGAGACAGGAGATGTCGACTTTGCCTATGAGATACCCGGGCTGGCCCGTTACAGGGCCAATTTCTTCAGACAGAAAGACGGTGTGGCTGCGGTCTTCAGAGAGATACCTGATAAGATTCTTACCTGTGAAGATCTTGGGCTTCCACCAGTTATAAAACAGCTTGCGACACTGCCGAGAGGGCTTGTCCTGGTAACAGGACCAACTGGGTGTGGAAAGTCAACCACTCTTGCAGCCATAATACATGAGGTCAACACGACCAGGAAGGATCATGTCATCACCATTGAGGATCCGATCGAGTTTGTCCATAACAGTCAAAAGGCTGTCGTAAATCACAGGGAGGTTGGAATTCATACAAGGTCATTTGCTGCAGCCCTACGAGGCGCGCTTCGGGAGGATCCGGATATCATACTGGTTGGTGAGATGAGGGATTTGGAGACCATCGAACTTGCTATTGAGGCCTCCTCCACCGGCCACCTCGTCTTTAGTACTCTCCATACATCCTCTGCTGCCAAGACAGTAGACAGGGTGATAGATGTTTTCCCTACCGAACAGCAGGAACAGATTAGAAGCACCTTATCCGATGGACTCAGGGCAGTGGTGTGTCAGAGTCTTTTTAGAAGGAGAGATCAAAGGGAGAATACATTGGGCCGTGTCGCTGCACTTGAGATTATGATTGCTACTCCAGCGGTGAGAAACCTGATACGGGAAAGGAAGTCATTTCAGATCCCATCTGCCATACAGACAGGAAAAAAATATGGCATGCAATCTCTAGATGACTCCATAATGGAGCATCTAACGAAAAAAAGGATAAGCGCGGAAGAGGCGTATGCAAAATGTTACGACAAGAATAAATTTCTCCCATTCCTCAAAAAACCTCCGGAAGACTTTACCGAGGCCTAACTTTAAAGGGGTATAGAAATGAGAAAACAACAGATAGATCACATCCTGGGGGCTATGTTAGAATCATATGAAGATGTATCTGACATAAATATAACGGTAGATAAACCAACTCAGGTGGAGTCAGCAGGGGTATTAAAGCCTGTTTCCCTTAACCCTCCTGTCGACCGGTTGACCCCTTTCCAGGCCGAGACATTTGCCCTTAACCTGATTAATAGCGATAGGAGGCTCACAAAAACCCTCTTAACAGAGGGCTCTTGTGACTTATCCTATCAGCTGGCAGGAAAGGCACGCTTCAGGGTCAATGTCTTTTCCCAAAAAGGATGTTATTCTGTGGTGATGAGGCAATTGCCCTCCAGGGTACCTACAATTGAAGAAATGAACCTTCCTTCTACCTTTTTTAAGATGACAGAGGAACTAAATGGAATAATCCTTGTTACCGGCGCTACAGGAACTGGAAAGACTACATCTCTTGCATGCTTTTTAAACGAGATAAATGAAAAAAGAGCTGTTCATGTGGTCACCTTGGAGGATCCGGTAGAGTTTGTGCATTCCCAGAAAAAGGCCACATTCAACCAGAGGGAGATGGGTGTCGATTTTGATCTATTCTCTTCCGGCCTAAGGTCCGCCCTGCGCCAGGCACCAAAGATAATACTTGTGGGTGAGATGAGAGACAGGGAGACAGTGGAGATAGGACTTTCTGCAGCAGAGACTGGTCATCTCGTCTTGACCACGCTTCATACAGTGGACGCAGGCCAAACCATAAACAGGATTGTAGGCATGTTCGAACAAGAGGAAGAAAAGCAGATAAGAATTCGGCTGGCTGATACAATCAGGTGGATAGCATGCCAAAGACTGCTACCCAAAATCGGGGGCGGCCGGGTTGCCGCCTTTGAGATATTAGGCTCAAACATGATGGTAAAAGACCTTATCCTCCATGGGGAGACCGAGGATAAGACATTTTATGAGATTATGCAGAATAGTCAGGCCTTTGGTATGATAACCTTTGATCAATGCATTGCCGAGCATTACAAGAATGGCCTTATCACCGAAGAGACAGCCATAGCCTATGCATCACAGAGGGCAGTTGCGAAAAGGGCAATCGATGGCATAAAGGCAGCCAAGGGGGAAAAGACTACTTCCATAGAGGGCCTAGCAATAGACGAGAGCTATGATAAATCATTTAGGTGAGCCAAAGCGCCAAAACTCTACAGTGAACTCCCCCACATCACTCAGTTATTCAAATGACCTTAACTCAGGCATTTAACTCAGCTTCTCTGTCTAGTTAGGCACTTGAATGGAGATAGACCTATGGATGTTACCTGTAAATCATGCGGGGCAGCATTAAAGATACCGGACGAAAAGCTGCCACCTGATCAAGCGGTAAATATTACCTGTCCGAGATGTAAGGGTAAGATAAGGATAGATACAGGATCTCATAAGAGCCTCATTTCAAAAAAGAAAAAGGAGATTGAGGAAGCTGAATTCAAACATGGGGCAGATACCAGCCCTTTGGGTCTCTTTGAGGAAGGAACCAGATTGGCTCTTGTTTTGGATGGAGATGAGGCAAATGTAATGGAGATTAATTCTGCACTTGAGGAATTAGCCCATAAACCTATCGTGCCCACATCCATAAGTGACGCAATGAGCAAATTGCGCCTGTATCACTTTGACCTGATTATACTTTCCGATGGTTTTGATGGACAGGACCTTGAAGCTAATCAGATAACTCATTATATCAATCATCTCTCTATGAGCTTAAGGAGAAAGATCTTCTTGGTGCTGTTAAGCGACAAATTCGAGACCATGGACAATATGCTGGCCTTTACAAAAAGTGCCAATCTTGTAGTAAACCCTGATGATCTTTCTAACCTGCCCTCAATACTAAGAAAGGCCTTCTCCGATAATGAGAAGTTCTATAAGGTATTTATGGATACCCTCAAAGAGGCAGGCAAAGACTAATAACAAGAGACCTTTAGCCTCTCCTGTACGAGACTCTCCTAACAATGCTGTAGGCAATGGGGATAATAAATAAGGTGAGAAAAGTAGAAAACAGCAAACCAGAGGCTACAGCTACTGCCATAGGGGAGCGAAGTTCCGCTCCTTCCGTTTGACTCAAGGCCATGGGAAGCATCCCAAGTATGGTGGTGATGGCAGTTACCAGTATCGGCCGAACCCTAACTGCTGCCCCCTCAACAATAGCCTCTCCAAAATCCATACCTCCCTTTTTTAACCGATTTATGTAGTCTATCATAACAATAGCATTGTTAACCGCTATGCCTACCAGGATCATAATCCCCATGACGGCGGGCACGGAAAGGGTCTTCCCAAAGGCAAGGAGACCAAAGACAACACCTATGAATGCCAGGGGCACGGTAAACATGATCACAAAGGGTGTGAGAAGCGATTCAAACTGTGCTGCCATAATCATATAGACCAGCATGATTGCTATCACCAATGCCCACGAAAGGGAAGAGAAGGCCTCTTGCATATCCTCATACCTGCCTCCAAATCTCACAAAATATCCCGCTGGGAGACTCATGCTTGCCAGCCTCTTCTTTATGTCCTGAACAACGCCCCCTATATCCCTTCCAAAGATATTTCCTTTCACGGTGACCTTTCGCTCTTGATCCTCCCTGGTTATCTCCACCGGACCCTTTCCGTATCCGATTTCTGCTATCTGGTACAGGGGGATCTGGGGTCCCAAGGGAGAAGGGATATTAACACTAGTTACGTCGCTTAAAGAGTCTCGGTCAAGATCCTGAAATCTTACCCTGAGATCATATTCGTCACCTGATATTCTATATGTGCTGGCTACTATGCCGAGGAATGCCTCTTTTAGCGTCCTGCCAATTGTCCCAGCCGTTAGCCCTAACCGTGCTGCCTTTTCTCTATCCACCTTTATCTGTATCTCTGGTTTGGTAGACTTAAGGCTGATCTCAATATCCCGAAATCCAGGAATATCCCTACAGCTCTCCGCAATGGATTCGCTAATATCTTTAAGAACAAAAAGGTCCTTACCAAAGATCTTCACCTCTACAGGCGATTCATCTCCACCGCCCATCATCATCTCACCTAAATCTACAAAAGTGAATTCGGCATCCTTCACATTGGGAAGTCTCCTTCGTATTCCATCTGTGATCTCATCTGATGACCTAATCCTGTCCTCCTTGTCGAGAAGCTTAACCATGATCTGGGCCTCATTCACATCTGCTGTTCCCATACCCCAGGCAAGGTCCATCTTGCTCGTCTCAGCAAGACCAATAACGAGAGTAACATACAGGGTCTCTGGCTGATCAAACATGATGTCTTCAATCTTCTCGATTGCCCTGTTCGTTTCATCCAGATTTGTGCCTACCGGCATCTTTGCCATCATGGATAAGATGGGTATATCCTGTTTGGGCATAAACTCCATACCCAAACGGGGAACCAAATATAGACTTCCGGCAAAGAGGAGCGCAGTCGCACCGAGCACTGTCTTTCTGTGCCTGAGGGACCAGCGAAGAGATTTCCTGTAGATGTTCCTAATAGGTTCAAACCTACCCTTGCCAGATGCCAGCCCTGATTCATCCCTCTTCCTGCCTTTCAGGATGCTGGAGGCAATCATGGGTACTATGGTAAGAGAAACGAATAAAGAGGCCACCAGTGCCAGGCATACTGTTACCGCCAAAGGGCGTGAGAGTTTGCCTGCTATTCCTGATGTCAAAACCATGGGTAAAAACACGGCCATGGTCGTCAATGTTGAGGCTGTTATGGCCATTCCAACCTCTGTTGCCCCAACCCTTGCGGCCTCATTGCTATCCTTTCCTAATTCGTCTAAGTGTCGAAAGGTATTCTCTATTACCACCACGGCATTATCAACAAGCATGCCGATCCCCAGCGCCAGACCACCCAGTGTCATTATATTAAAGGTATACTCTAAACCATAGATACCCATAAAGGTGGTAACCACAGAGAGCGGAATGGCCAGGGAAATAATTAAGGTCGGCCTCCAACTCCCGAGGAAAACCAGGATAACCAGGATGGCCAGGATGGCCCCCTGAATTGCATTGAAATTTGTTCTCTTGACCACCTTCTTGATAATCCGGGAAAAATCTATTACAGGATGAAATCCAATGCCCTGTGGAATCTCTTCCCTCATGTCCCTTACGGTATCCTTTACTCTGTCAATAACCTTAACGGTATTCGCCCCTGACTGTTTAAGGATCATCATTACCAAAGAATCTTTTTTATTGGTCCTGGTATAGTTTCTTATCTCTTTATGGGTATCCTTGACAGTGGCTATATCTTTAATATAGATTGGTGTGCCATTGTTCACGCCAACAATAGTATTAGAGATTGGTGCAAGGGATTTATATTCGCCCATGGTCCTCACCAAATACTCAGTATAACCCCTGGTGACATGCCCTGCTGAGACATTCAGGTTTTCTCTCCTCAGGGTGGCTATCACGTGGCTGAGTGAAAGGTTGTACGCCCTGAGTCTATCCCTATCAACCAATACATTTATCTCTCGTTCCAGTCCCCCTGCGATCCAACAGCTCGCCACCCCATCCAGCCTCTCAATCCTCCCTTTGACATTATCGTTGAGATATTCGCGAAGCTTGATCGTGTCATCCATTCCAGTGACACCGTAAAAAAGGATAGGGGAGTCTGACATGTTAAACTTGACCACCACCGGGGTATCTGAATCCTCGGGAAGGTAATCTGTAAGCCAGGAGATCTTGGCACGGACATCCTGGGCAGCAAAGTCAAGCAAGGTTCCCCATTCAAACTCTACCATTACCACCGATACACCCTCCTTGGATTTTGATCTGACCTTACTCACTCTCTTTACCGTGCTTACAGCCTCTTCTATCGGCTTGGTGATCAGATTCTCAACATCCTCGGAGGCCACACCCTCATAGGTGGTAACGACAGATACAAATGGATATTCCAGCTCGGGCATCATATCTATGCCAACCCTGACAAAGGAAATGATGCCAAAGAGGCACACAATCAGGGTCAGCATGAGAACGGTAATCTTTCGATTAACAGAGAATTCCGGTATATTCATCTAATCCCTCAGCACCCTTACCTTTGTTCTATCCGCCATTCCATGGTGCCCTTCAATGACGATCTCCTCTCCCTCCTGGAGGCCATCAATTATCTCTATTTCCCTTTCGTTGGTGATACCTTCGGTAACTGCCCTTAGGGAAACAATATCTCCATCAGCAATAAATACGGCTGTATTGCCCCCTCTCCTTACTACCGACTTGAATGGCACGATGAGGGCATCTCTATGTATCTTCGGATATATCTTTACCCTGGCAAACATCCCGGGCTTTAATTGATGATCCCCATTAGGGATCCTGACCTTAACCTTAAATGCCCTGCTAATCGGGTCTACCATGGGATTTATCGTTGAGATCTTACCTTTGAACGTGATGCCTGGATAGGTATCTACAATAATCTCTACAGGGTTGCCAATGGCTATATTCGCTAAGTGGACCTCGGGCAGGCCTACCTCCATCTCTACCTCGTCTATATTCATGACCAAAAAAAGAGGAGAAGGAGGCATCGTAGTTACATATTCCCCCTGATTAATAAACCGTTTCACGATCAGCCCGGAAAAAGGGGAAACAATCCTTGTGTCCCTCAGTTTTTGCTCAGCCATTGCCAGATTCTCCCTGGCACTCAAGATCTGGGCCCTGATTAATTCCATCCTGGTCAAGGCCATTGAATGGGCTGTATCAATATCATCGTATCGTTGCCGGGAGATCACATTCTTTTCAAAAAGATTGGCCAGCCTTTCCTTTTCTCTTCTCAGATTTAGCTCCTTCAACTCTGCCTCTTTTAGCTGGGCCTCAGCCACTCTGACCGTCGCCTGGCTCTGTCTTACGGCAATCAGCAGACTCTCCTGATCCAACTGGGCCAAGTTCTGTCCCTTTTTCACCTGATCTCCTTCATCCACATTGACTACCTCTACGGTTCCGGAAATTTTCGGTCCTATCCTCGATTCAAACGCGGGAAATAGAGTTCCAGTTGATAGAATTGGCACAGATATGTCACCCCTTTTTACCTTGGTCACCTTTACTATCGGTTTTTGCTCAACTGCCCTATGAACAGTAGACACATTCTCCTCTTGGGAATTGGGATTCTCACACCCCCACATCAGGGGCATTAATGCCATTACAATCCCAATAAAAACCGAATACTTATAGACCATATCTCTCTCCGTGGCTGGAAGAAATCTTTAATAACCTTAGAGTATTATGGTAAGTATTTGTTATACTCTCTGTCAAGGTATTTAGAGGTTCCCGCCTTTGAAGATATGTAAGGTACTATAAAGGTATTGGTCCACTAACAACCATCAATGGACATTCCTTTATATGGTATCCAACGGGCTTTGAACGCCCATCCCGCCCTTCTTGATGACATGTGTATAAATCATTGTAGTTGACACATCCTTATGCCCGAGCAATTCCTGTACTGTCCTGATATCATACCCCGCCTCAAGCAAGTGGGTGGCAAAAGAGTGGCGAAAGGTATGGCATGAGCCGGGCTTTACCATGTTCGATGCCCGAACTGCTGTCCTGACAGCTCGCTGTAGCACAGTTTCTGCAATATGATGCCGACGGATCACACGTGTTCTCGGGTCCCTCGATCGCCTGGAAGATGGAAATACATACTGCCATCCCCACTGCCGGCTTGCGTTTCGGTATTTTCTCTCAAGCGCATATGGAAGATACACCTCACCAAAACCATCCTCCAAGTCTTTTTTATGAAGCGCTCGAACCCTTTTGAGGTGACTATGAAGCGGTTCAATAAGAGCATCGGAAAGTATGGTCATGCGGTCCTGGTCGCCTTTGGCATCCCTGACAGCGATTCGCCGGTAAATAAAGTCAATGTCTTTAACCCGCAACCGAAGACATTCCATCAACCTGAGGCCTGAGCCATACAGAAGGCTTGCCATAAGCCACTTGGTTCCTTCCAGATGATCCAGCACCGCCTTTGCTTCTTCTTTGGTAAAAACAACAGGGAGCCTGGCAGGCCTCTTTGCCCATTGAATACCGCGGATTTCTCCAAGGTCTCTTTTCAGGACCGCACGATAGAGAAACACGATGGCATTCAGGGCTTGGTTCTGCGTGGATGCAGCTACCCTTTCTTGGACCGCGAGATGGGTTAAAAACTCGCTTATTTCCTGTTCGCCCATCTCTGATGGATGCCGCTTCTTGTGGAAAAGGATAAACCGCCTGATCCACGTGACATAGGCTTCCTCTGTCCTGATGCTGTAATGTTTCAGGCGAATAACATCACGGACTTGATCCAGCAGTTTTCTCTTTCTTTCGACCATCGTTTATGGTAAAATTTGTAAAGTGTAAAATATATTCTTTCTCGTTTACTAACTAACAGTACGCCATAGTTAGTTGAATAAACCATCATGATCAATCCAATCCTCATGCCGCACTATCATTTTAACGCTAACGCCCGATTTTACCCCAGTATTATACTCCATTCGCCTCAAGAAATAAAAGGCGTATTTTTTCTAAAAGATATTATATAAAATAATATATATTTTATTGATATTACTCATTATTATAAATTTCTTATAAAATAATAATGTAATATATTACGTCTAATAAGACGCCTAGTATTATGTTATGCCCAAGAAAGCGACGACGCCCATGAATATTGAAGCGATCGACCACATCGTCCTGACGGTTAAAGACATCGATGCAACTTGTGCGTTCTATA
>Ga0209427_10000181_pt1 | contig 61376 bp, 53 predicted proteins | sample DeeMarSWOR136_30_FD_187465 | JGI IMG/M metagenome (GOLD analysis project Ga0209427, IMG submission 187465) | Marine sediment microbial communities from White Oak River estuary, North Carolina - WOR-1-36_30 (SPAdes) (version 2) | ecosystem: Environmental > Aquatic > Marine > Intertidal zone >...
GTTTACTATGCCTTAGCCAAGCTGGGAGCTGTCATGGTACTCGTGAATTTTCTCTTCCGGATGCACGAGTTAGAACATATCCTTACTGATTCAAAACCAAAGGCCTTAATCGGATCGGAACCTTACCTGGAGGAGATTCGCAAGGTCTTGAACAAGGGGGATGGACCATTAATTCGTATTGCATTGGGAATAAAACAAGACCAAGGTTTTATGGATCTGGAAAATGTCTATTCCGATAAGAAGGAATTTTCCACATACCCTGCGGATGACAATGACACGCTGAACATTATCTACACGTCTGGGACTACAGGGGTGCCCAAGGGCGTCATGTTGACCCACAGAAACCTGGCCCGTAATGCCAAGATACTCGCTGAAATGCGTGGGCACATGGACCCAAAGACGGTGGTCATCGGTGCTCTTCCCCTTTATCACGTATACGGAATAACCAGCGTAATGAATGTCTCAATGTATCTGGGGCTCACCATAGCACTTTTTCCTCAATTCGAGCCTGAAAGGGTTATCGAGGTCATAGAAAAAGAAGCGCAGACCATTTTTTTCGGGGTTCCCACTATGCTCAATCGTTTGATTCAGGTCGCATCAGAAAGGCCTCCAAAGCGCGCCTCTTTGAGGTTTTGTATATCCGGTGGGGCCTCTTTGCCGGTAGAATTCCTAAAACGCTTTGAAACGCTTTTCAAAACAGAGATCCATGAAGGGTATGGACTTTCTGAAGCACCTGTGTGCGTCGAGAATCCTTATGTAGAGGTTACCAAGCCTGGATCCATTGGCCTCCCGATCCCCGAATTCAGTGCAAGAATTGTTGACCACAACGGGCATGACGTGCGCCAGGGTGAGGTCGGAGAGCTGCTCATCAAGGGACCTGCCGTAATGAAAGGATATTTGAATCGTCCCGAAGAAACAAGAGAAGCGATTAAGGATGGTTGGCTTTATACCGGGGATATAGCCCGAATGGATGAAGACAATTACGTCTATATTGTTGATCGGAAAAAAGAACTTGTGATTCGAGGAGGATACAATGTGTATCCTCGAGAGATCGAAGAGGTTCTCTATCAGATCCCGGATGTATTGGAGGCCGCTGTTTTTGGGGTGCCCCATGAGGATCTCGGAGAAGAGGTGGCCGCAGTCCTTTTCTTGAAGGAAGGAGCGCAAATCGACGCCAGGGCGATTCAGGCGTACGTAAAGGAGCGAGTAGCACCTTACAAATATCCTCGAATTATCAAAATAGTCAAAGAACCTTTTCCCAAGACTGGCTCAGGAAAGATCTTAAAAAAGGAGGTTAAGAAACAATATTCCTCCTCGGGATAAGAACGATTATGATTGGTAAAAAATGGTGTGACAGTCCTTTGCAAGGACAAGCCCAAAACGCATAGGGAGGGAAAAAAGTGAAAGATAATAAGGTTGTTATGACCGTCGCAATCACCGGCTCAATAGGCGATAAATCAAGGCATCCGGACCTGCCTGTCACCCCAAAGGAGATTGCCAACAGTGCGCTCGAGGCATATTCAGCGGGTGCTTCCGTTTCACATATTCATGTGAGGAACCCGGAAACAGGGGAACCGTCGATGGCCTTTGAATTATACCAGGAGGTTTTCCAACGGATAAGAGATGGCTCGGACATGGTGATAAATTTGACCAGTGGTGCAGGAGCACGGATAATCCCAGACGGTTCAAATCCTGTTGGTCTGGCTGATGGAACGACATGGAGTTCACCGGAAAGAAGAACCGAGCATATCGTTAAGCTCAAACCGGAATTGTGCTCACTGGATATAGGTTCAATGAATTTTGGACCGCGCGTCTTCGCAAATGCGGTGCCACATGTGGAAGAGATGGCGAGACGGATTCAGGAAGCGGGTGTCAAACCCGAGCTGGAGGTTTTTGATATGGGGCATATAGCGATAGGTCACCACCTTCTTGAAAAAGGACTTGTGGAACGCCCCCCTATCTTTCAATTATGCTTGGGCATTCAGTGGGGAATACCTGCAAACACAAAGAACATGCTGCTGATGAAAGAGGCCCTGCCCGCTGACGCAATCTGGGCGGGATTTGCAATAGGTCCTCCCAATTTTCCCATGGTTGCCCAATCTGCGTTGCTTGGTGGTAACGTGCGGGTTGGCTTTGAGGATAATTTTTACCTCAGCCACGGAATCCGTGCCAAAAGCAATGCTGAATTAGTGGAAAAGGCGGTGAGCATATTAAGAACATTGGATAAAGAGCCTGCATCAGCTCAGGAGGCAAGGAAAATGCTTGGCTTAACATGAGAAAAAGGCTTCCTGGTTCTTTGATAGAACGCTTATGGATTGCCTACAAGGTGATGCGAAAAGTGGTGAAGGATAACATTCAAATTAGAGAGAGGAGGATTCAATGAGAACAAAAGAGCAGTGGCTTGAAGGCATAGGCAAGATGCAAAGGAACCTCTATATGGGCGGGGAAAAGGTTGGCCGTGACGACGAGCGTTTCATTCCCTGTTTTAATGTCATGGGAACAACCTTCGAGTACGCCTCTAAGCCCGAATACGAAGACCTGATGACAGCAACATCTCATCTCACCGGGGAGAAAATCAACAGATTTTGTCACATTCACCAAAACACAGATGATCTTCACAAGAAACAGGACATGACCCGTATGATCTGCCAGGTTGTCGGTGGTTGTGTCCAGAGGTGTATGGGGATTGATGCAGCAAATGCTATTTACACGGTATCCTATGAAGCAGACAAGGAGAATAAGGGGGCGAGCGCATATCACGAAAACTTCAAAAGGTGGCTCGAGCGTTTTCAAAGAGATGACCTGGTCGGATGTTGTGCACAAACGGATGTAAAGGGCGACAGAATGAAACGACCCAGTGAGCAACCAGATCCAGACTCGTATGTGCATGTGGTTGAACGAAAAAGCGATGGGATTGTGGTACGGGGCTGTAAGCTGCATATCTCTGAGTCAGCTATTGCAGATGAAATACTGGTTGTACCCACTCGAGCGCTACGCGAGGCTGATAAGGACTATGCTGTTTCCTTTGCGGTACCAGGTGATTGGGATGGCGTGAAGCATTTGTTAACGATTCATAATTATCGCGACCGGGAGTATTTTCCAAAGGGATTTAATGCTGGCAGTTGTGATTCCTATATTGTCTTTGATGATGTCTTCGTGCCCTGGGAAAGGGTTTTTCTTTGCGGAGAATATACACATGGTGGAATCTTGGCACTACTATTCGCCCTTTTTCATCGTCATAGTTATTCCGGTTGCAAACCGGCTTTAGGTGATATTCTGCTCGGCACCTGTGCTCTTGCAGCGGATGCTAACGGTATTGCAAGAGCGAAGCACGTCACGGATAAGTATGCGGAAATAATTATGGTCAGTGAACTCGGTTACGCAGCAGGGTTCACCGCATCAGCAATGGGCAAGCCGGAGCTTTATGTTCCTGGCGTTGGCGTGAGACCGTATGGGCCGGGCAACTATATCCCGGACTCTATTTTTTGTAACGCTGGTCGCTGCTTGACTGGTGAGGCTGTCTACCACGAAATGGAACTCCTGGCGGATATTTCCGGAGGGATGCCGGCCACATTCCCGTACGAAGGTGAATTTGTCAATCCAGAGGTTAAGGAATTTGCCAAGAAATACACCACGAGAAGCTCTACCATGTCACCTGAAAACCAGGCACAATTGTGGCGACATATTGGCGACATTGCCTGTTCCGGTAAAGGAGGAATCTCCTGTTTTGGGGCCTTACACGGTGGTGGCTCACCACGAATGGAGAAGATAGCTATCACCTCTCAGTATGATATCGATTCTCGCAAGGAAATCGTAAGAAGAATAGCAGGTATGACAAAAGAATAATCTGAAATTGTAAATTGCGCGAATTACCCCGAATCATTATAGAATTAAGAGGAATGATGTTTCCGCTATAGAGAAAAGGCAAAAGGAGGATCAGTATTGAGTAAAACTATAGTAGATGCTCTGGTAGAGTTTGATGAAGATTCCATCATGGAAGGGGTTGAAAATCGCTTGGATAAGGACAAGGATCCAATGCGTCTCATACGTGATCTTCAAGAGGGGATGAGGATAGTCGGAGAAAGATACAGTAGCGGGGATTATTTCCTGAGCGAGCTCATCATGTCGGCTGACCTTTTTACGCGGGCAATGAAGCTTATTGAACCAAGAATAGTGGGAAGGGTCCAAGAGACATTGGGCAAGATCGTCATCGGCACCCCCAAAGGGGATATTCATGATATCGGCAAAAACATTTTTTGCACGGTAGCTAAAGGGGCGGGGTTTGAGGTGCATGACCTGGGCGTTGATGTCTCGGCCGAACGCTTTTTAGAGGCGATTGAAGCGGTAAGACCAGAAATACTTGGTTTCTCATCATTGATAACCACGGCCTTCGAGCCAATGAAAAAAGTGGCGGATTCCTTGGTTGAAAAAGGTTTAAGAGAGAAAATCAAGGTGATTATTGGGGGCGGGGTGACTACCGAGACAGTCCGGAGATACGTCGGGGCTGACGCACAGACCATCGATGCTGTCGAGGGTCTTTACATGTGTAAGAAGTTCATAGGACGTGAGAATTAAAGGCTCACAGGACAGATAACTACACAGAGGTGATTCCTTTATGGTGAAAGAAACAATGACGCCGTTTGAGAGAATGGAGGCGGCCGTGAAACTGGAGCCACTCGACAGGATCCCCTGCGCCCCCTTAATGGACGTTTATTTCCCCTCCAGATATAAAGGGTGGACTACCTCCCAGGGCCTGTACAATATGCGCAAGGGTTTTCATGCAATCGTTGATATCTATGACGAGCTGGGAGGCTGGGACGGTATGATATTGCCGGGATATAGCCTCCCGCTAACACCTCATGTCTATTCCGGTGTGGCCACCGGAAAAACCATAAACCCCGGTAGAGAACTTGGTGAGGATGAAGTTGCCCAATTCGTTGAGACAGTGGCCCTCACACGCCAGGATTATGACGATATCATTAATCTGGGGTGGAATGGATTTCGAATGAAAGTCAAGGACCGGTTCAACCCTTATCCGGAAGAGCGAATTATCGGGTGGACTCAAAACCAAATGGAACAGTACAAGTATGAATTGGAGTTCTGGAGGAACCGGGGAATCCGGAGCCTCTGTGGGGCGATAACCCAATCGCCACTGATGATTCTTTCCACTTCCCGTACCCTGCTGGAAATCACCAAGGACATTTATCGCATCCCGGACAAATTGGAAGCGGTGATGGAGGCCATGCTGGATGATCTGATTGCCGATACTATAGAGGCTGCGAAGATAAGTGGAGAACCAGGCGTGTTCCTTGTGATGGAGCGTGGTGGCTGCTTCTACTACTCCCTTGAAATTTATGAACGTTTCGAATACCCTCATATGAAAAAAATGGTGGAGGCTTTTGCCAGGGAAGGTCTCATTACGGTTATGCATCTTGACCAGGACTATACCTTGAACGTTCCGTACTTCAAGGACCTGCCGGCCAAAATGGTGGTTGCCGAGTTGGACAGCATGACCGACATCTTCAAGGCGAAGGAAGTCCTCAAAGGACATATGTGCATCGCGGGCGACGTTCCAGCTGCCTTGACTGCATTGGGTAGTCCGGAGGAAGTGGAAGAGTATTGCAAAAAGCTAATAGATGTTGTGGGGGAAGGCGGCGGTTTCATCTTGAGTTCAGGATGTACTGTCCCGGTGGACTGCAAGATAGAGAATCTCAAGGCCATGGTGAACACCGCCAAGTCCTATTACCCGCACTAAATAAAAGGGGTCACGTCTTTCTTAACAAATCTTATTCATTGTTGTGTACAGGCAAATATGTCGCGATCTTTGCGGCTTGAATACCCCGGTGCCTATTATCCCGTGGACAGGAAACTGCCTTGATTCTTCACCATACCCTTTAATGTCAAACTAAAAAGGTTTTTCAACCTGCTTCCTCTGAAAATCATCTCCAATAGCGGTTTTGGGGTTACACAAAGTTATTGACCTTATGGGCTTTTCAATATAGGATGTCGAAACCATGAAGGGAGGTGATGAGAGAGGAAGAGAAAAATATGTACACTCAGCTTACCATGAAAGGAGGGTAACAGGAGGGCAGGAAACATGAAGAGAAAGGGCAGAGACAATCGATTAACCGTGAAAGGAGGGTATGAAAGATGAAAACAACAAACAGGTATATTCGCCTTGGCGTGTTGATTTGTCTGGCAGGCGTATTGGTGCTGGGAGGAGGTTTTGCGCTCGCAGCCCAAAAATCCGTGTCCATCCCAAAGATGATGACCTGGACATCCTATGATGTCGGCTCATCTGGCTACATGATGGTCGGGCATGTCAGTACCGCCCTGTATGAGAAATATGGGATCAAGATAAGGATCATACCGGCTGGCACCGACATCCCAAGGGTTTACCCGGTTCGCCTCAGAGATGCAGAGGTGGCGTTCCATGGCTTAGGTTCGTACTTCATGCAGGAGGGCATAGAAGATTACCGCAAAGCGGAATGGGGTCCCCAGCCCGTCCGGGCCCTCTATTTTGCCCAGCATCCCGGGCTCGCTCTGGGTATTAGAGGGGATTCCGATATCAAGACCTTCCGGGACCTGAAGGGTAAGCGCATTGGCGCCTTCCCCTCGATGGCTCTAACGCTCATAAGCGAACAACATCTGGCCTTTGCGGGCCTGACCTGGGATGATGTGGTAAGGGTAGATTCTCCAGGCTATACCGCGGCAATCCGGATGGTCATGGAAGGAAAGATCGATGCCTCCCACATTAATCCCACCGCCTCCCTGGCCTATGAGATGCACGCGATGCCTTATGGATTACGTTATGTTGAATTGCCCCGTGACTATGCGGAAGGGTGGAAAAGGGTAAAGGCAAAAAACCCGGCCTACGGGTATTTCAAGGCCACCATAGGCGCTGGGGTATCGGAGGAAAAACCCCTCGACACAGTCTCTTATGCTTACCCCATTTGCCTGGCTTACGATTTCCTTTCGGAAGACACGGCTTACATTATTACCAAACTCCTGTATGAGGCGTATCCCGATTATGCTAAGAAACATAAGGCAATTAAGGCCTACTGGACACCAGAGGGAAACCTGAGGCTTATGGACGACTACCCCGTGCCCATGCACCGAGGAGCCATCCGCTATCTGAAGGAGATTGGCAAGTGGACGCCTGAACGCGAAGCGAGGAACAAGATGCTGCTCCAGCACCAGGCAGATCTGAAGAAGGTCTGGGACGCCGCCATGGAGGAGGCACTCACGAAGAAAATGAAAATGAGTAAGTTCCCGGAATTCTGGCTGAAAAAGAGGGCTGAGGCCGGGTTCTGATTGAAACCAGAGAACTTTGTTTAGATCCATGCCGTGGGGGGCAGGTATTGACGCGCCCCCCATGCTCTATTTACTCTAAGGCAAGGTAGCGGTGTAATGGAGGAAAAGAGCGCAATAAGTTCGCGGTATAGGGCTTTGCCGGATTTCTGGCGATGGGTCACGATCGGCCTTTCTTTTACAGGGCTCTTTGTGGCCGTTTTTCAGGTTTTCCATTTCCAGATCCTCGGCAAGATGTTAATGGAAAACTCTTACCTCTACCTTCTCCTGTCAATTTACCTCTCCATGGTCTTTTTATTCTTCCCGCTCACGACAAGGGGACCAAAGAAAGTCATTTTTTGTATTGATGTCATTTTCTGTTTACTCATCCTTGCCATCCCTTCATATTTTGCGTGGCTCGGATATGACATAGTGGATGGGGGATGGTCATACTATGCACCTCAGCATATGTTCTATATGGCGGTGATTCTCTGGGCCTTAGTGCTAGAGGCGGTCAGACGTACCTCAGGCACACCCCTCGCAGTCATCATTCTCGTTTTTTCCCTCTATCCTCTCTTTGCCCCATACATGCCCGGATTCATGGAGGGATATGGGCGCTCCTTTAGCACCACGGCCGCATTCCACGTATTCAGCATCCAGAGCCTCTTAGGGATACCCATGAGGGTAGCCGGCATGATATTGATCGGCTTCATAATCTTTGGCGTCGCACTACAGGCCTCTGGAGGAGGAGATTTCTTCCTCAACCTGTCCTATTGCATTCTCGGAAAAACCAGGGGAGGGACGGCAAAGGTGGCGGTGCTATCAAGCGCCCTGTTCGGTTCCCTCAGTGGAAGTGTTATCTCTAACGTGGTAACCACCGGGTCCATAACCATCCCCGCGATAAAGAAGAGTGGCTACCCGGCTCACTATGCAGGTGGGATAGAGTGCGCCGCTTCCACCGGAGGGGTCCTGATGCCCCCTGTTATGGGGGCCACGGCATTTGTCATGGCCGCTTTCTTGGCAATGTCCTATGGCAAGATAGCCCTGGCCGCAGCCATACCATCCATTTTGGTCTACCTTGGCTTATTGATACAAGTGGATGGTTATGCCGCACGCCAGGGACTGAAAGGTCTTTCCGAAGCCGAAATCCCGTCACTGAAGAAGGTCCTGATGCAAGGCTGGTTCTATCTCGGTGCTGTGGCTGTTTTACTGTATTTTCTGTTTATCTTGCGCCTGGAGAGCCAGGCCCCATTTATTTCAATCCTATTCCTGCTCGCCTTTGCGATGATCCGGAAAGAGACCAGATTCACGGTCCATAGCTTTCTGCAATTCATTCAATCGACGGGGAAACTCCTGGCCGAGCTGGTCGCCATCCTTGCCGGAGTGGGAATGATCCTGGGTTCCCTTGCCCTCACTGGTGTGGCCGCCGCCTTTGCCCGGGAGATTGTTTCGCTGGCCGGGGGGAATGTAATATTCATGCTTGTTCTCGGGGCCTTTACGAGCTTTATTCTGGGAATGGGAATGACCATCACGGCGTGTTATGTCTTCCTTGCCCTGGTCTTAGCCCCGGCATTGGAGATGATAGGCCTGAACCAGATAGCCGTTCATCTCTACGTGATGTACTGGGGAATGCTCTCCTACATCACCCCTCCGGTTGCTTTGGCTTCGTTTCCCGCGGCCGTCATTGCCCAGAGTAGCCCCATCAGGGTGGCGCTGGTCGCTATGAAATTGGGAGCGGTCAAATACATCATCCCGCTATTTTTTGTTCTCGACCCGGCACTGGTCATGCAGGCTGGGGCCGGGGCTATTTTGCAGGCATTTGCTTCAGCCACACTGGGTGTGTTACTGATAGGCTCGGTATTGGAGGGCTACCTAATCGGGATGGGAAGACTTGAGCTCAAGACCATAGATGGGTTTGTCTCAGGGGCTGCCCTGTTTGTTGGGGGCTTTATCCTGGCGCTGCCAGGCTCAAAAATGGATCTCCTGGGCCTGGGCATAACCGCTGCTACGATCGCCTTCATCTTCTTCATGAGGTTTGTCAAAAGGGGGAACCAGTGAGGAGAAAGGAGACACGGAGAAATGTCTGACATCAGCCTGGATGAGCCAGGAGAAGAACTTCTACTTATGGGCAATGAGGCCATAGCCAGAGGCGCATTGGAGGCAGGAGTCAAGGTTTGTGCCGCTTACCCGGGTACCCCTTCTTCCGAGATCATCGCGAGCCTTTCCGAAGTTGCCCGTGACCTGGATATTTATGTGGAGTGGTCGGTGAATGAAAAGGTAGCCTTTGAAGTCGCGGCATCAGCAGCCTTTTCTGGTCTTAGGGCGATTTGTGCTATGAAACAAAATGGCCTGAATGTAGCTTCAGACTTTCTTCTCAATCTTAACCTGATAGGCGTTCAAGGGGGACTTGTGCTTGTAACGTGTGATGACCCCGGTTGCCATTCGAGCACTAACGAAGAAGACTCAAGGGCCTTTGCAAAGATTGCGGATCTTCCACTGCTCGAGCCTGCCAACTTTCACGAGGCAAAGGAGATGGCCAAGTGGGCCTTCACCATTTCCGAAGAGATAAGAAATGTCTGCATGATAAGAGGGGTGACTCGTATATCCCACGCGAGGGGTAATGTGACCCTGGGGGAACTCCCTAAAAAAGAGGTAAGGCCCTATTTTGATAAGAGCAAACAAAGAATTACATTTCCTGTTGCCCAAAAACATAATCTCCTTCATGAAAACCTTATTCGCATTGAGAGAATTTTTGAGACCTGCCCATTCAACAGGTATGATGGACCTGAACGTCCGGAACTTCTCATCATCACCTGTGGAAGTTCCTGGCTTTACACACAGGAGGCAGTTGAGCTGACGGGAGTGGAGAGCCTCGTGGGCATTCTCAAGATCGGGACCACCTGGCCCCTCCCCACGCAGACTATCGTAGAGCATCTTGCCAAAGCCGATAGGATTTTAATCGTCGAAGAGGTGGATCCCTTTCTGGAAGGAAGCGTCAAGGAGATAGCCGCGGACTTTTCCGGCCAAATCGGCCCAAAAGAGTTCTTTGGAAAGCGATCCCAACATATTCCATCTTTTGGAGAAATGAACACAGATCGCATCATTCAAGCACTGTCAGGCATATTGGATGTCACCTATGAACCAAGGGATGCACGGTATGAGGCCAGTGCCAAAATGGCTGAAAAAATAGTCCCTGTCAGGGTCTTGGGATTCTGTCCCGGATGCCCCCACAGGGCCTCTTACTGGAGCATAAACAGTGCGCTTCAGTTGGACGATAGACAAGGCTTCATTACTGGCGATATAGGTTGCTACCATCTTGCGCGAACCTCTGCAGGCTGGAATCTTCTTAAGACAAGCGGAGCCATGGGTACCGGGACTGGCCTGGCTAGTGGATTTGGAAAGCTCGAGCGCTATGGTTTCAGCCAGCCTCCCATTGCTGTCTGTGGAGACTCAACGTTCTTCCATGCAGCGATGCCCGCCCTTGTCAATGCTATCTATAGCAAATCGAACCTGATCATGGTCATCCTCGACAATAGCGCAACAGCCATGACTGGATTTCAACCCCATCCAGGGGTAGGCAAGAATGCTATGGGGGAGGAAGTGACACCCGTAGATATAGAAAAGGTTTGCCGAGCCTTTGGTGCAAAGGTTGAGGTTACAGACCCATTTGATCTTGAGACTACAAGACTGAAGCTCCTGCAAATGCTCGATGATCCGGAAGGTGTAAAGGTTCTCATAATGCGCAGGAAGTGCGCATTGCTGAGGCAGAAAGAGGAAAAGCCTCCCTATAGGGTCTATGTCGATACGGAGAGGTGTATCGGTGAGGATTGTGGATGCAACCGACTTTGTACAAGGTGTTTTAAATGCCCTGGATTGATCTGGGACAAAGAATCGTCTAAGGCCAAGATAGATGAGGTTATCTGCGTGGGATGCGGTGTGTGCTCTGATATCTGTCCAGAAAATGCCATCGTGAGGGAGGAGACGAGGTAAAATGGAAACGGGAAAAGAATCCTATAATCTCATCATCGCCGGGGTCGGTGGACAGGGAAATGTGCTTGCCTCTCAGCTCATAGGCCAGGTTTTCATCAGAAAGGGCTATTTCGTCACCATCGGGGAGACCTATGGAGCCTCTCAACGTGGCGGTGCTGTCATGAGCCACATTCGAATCTCCAAGAGAAAGCAACTCAGTCCTTTGATACCCAAGGGAAAGGCCGACGTCTTTATGGCGCTGGAGCCTGTGGAGGCTATTCGCGTCCTTATACCATATGGGAGTCCCGATGTGGTGGCACTCGTCAATACACGTCCCCTTTACCCGGTTGACGTGACTGCTGGTGAGGCAACTTACCCAGAAATCGAAGAAATTAAGGGGTGCCTCGAAAACCTTTCAAGGAAGGTATATTTCATCGATGCTACTGAAAAGGCTGTGCAGATGGGTCTACCCATTCTCGGGAATATGATCATGATTGGTGCACTTATCGAGTTGGGGCTCCTTCCTTTTAACTACGAGGATTTTTGCGATATCCTTTCGACAAACTTCGACAAAAAAGAATTGGCTTTAAATATCCAGGCCATAGGGGAGGGAAGAAAAGCTGCTCAACGCCTGGCATCCGGCTCATAAGGCCTATGGCCGGGGGAAGAAGCGGGAACTGAGAAAAGAGGCACAAATGGGTTGAAGTTTTCAGTGCTTTAGGATAATAAGCTAGGATGTAAGAAGGGGGGTGGTAAAACTTTTTATAGAAAGTGGGGTTCTTTTTTTCATCAATTTCATCAACAGAAGGGAGGAGAAAATCATGAAGAAATCTGTAAGGATCTTTGGTCTTATTTCAGCGTGCATGTTGGTTTTGGCTCTAACGGGCACCTTGATGATTTCTAATGGAACAGCCATGGCCTCAGGCGATGTCATCAAATGGAAATGCCAGTCCCACTGGCCAACCGCAAGTCCATCCTACGCAGGGAGTTTGCTTGTCATTGTGAACAAACTCAAAGAGCGGACCAATGGTCGGTTTATCCTCGAGCCTTATCCCGCCGGATCCCTGGTTCCCTCCAAGGAGATATTTCAAGCCACAAAGAGGGGGATGATCGAGATGGGCGGCACTTCAACCGCCTATTTTCGGGCTCAGGTACCCCTTGCCGGTATCGGCGCTGGCCTTCCCTATTCCTTCAGGGCGGACTGGGAGGCCTTCTACTTCTATAAGAAAGTAGGCTACGCGAAGGCGATGGAGGATGCTTGTGCCAAACATGGCTTACTCTTTTTCACCGATAAGATCTATCCTACTCAGCTTGTCCTTAAGAGGCCTGTTCGCACATTTGAGGACTTTAAGGGGTTGAAGCTTCGTTCCTCTGGCACGCTCCAGATATTCTTCACCTCCATTGGTGCGGCAGCCTCTTATCTGCCCGGAGCTGAGGTCTATCCCGCCCTGGCCTCGGGGGTCGTTGAAGGGGCCCACTGGGGGGCGGCCCAGGGAGCGGACAAGATGGGGTTCTATGATATCTGTAAGTATCACCTGATGCCCTCCTTTGTCGTTTCAGGTACGGACGTCTATGTGATAAATAAAAAGGCCTTTGACAAGCTGCCCGAAGATATTCAGAAAACGTTGACCCAGACCCTGGATGAACATGCTTGGCTGCGCAGCAACGAGTATATCTACCAGGAAGCCAGGACACTGGCCAGGGTGCAGAAGGAAAAAGGGGTCAAGGTCATTACCCTTCCGCCCGAGGAACAGCGAAAAATGACCCAAGCGGCCATAGGATTGTGGGATAAGGAGGCCGAAAAGGATCCCGAATATGCTAAGTGGATCGAAAAGATGAAGGAATTTTTCAAGGAATTGGGATACATTTAGGGGAAGTGATTGAAGTGCACCTAAGCTCACTTGACCCGGACCTAAGCAAGTTCGGGTCAAGTGACTATCTGATAAGGAAGAAAACAAGTGAAAATTTTGAACAAAACTCTCAGATTAATTGACTGGATCAATGACCGGGCAGGGAGAATCTTGTCTCTGTTTATCTTAGTTATGTCTGGTCTGCTTCTCATGGAGGTAGTTCGAAGATATCTCCTAAACTCGCCGACTGTTTGGGCAAATGAACTCTCACAGATGCTCTTTGGCGCCTATGTGGTCCTCTGCGGTGGCCACATCCTGGCTTCAGGAGGCCACGTCAACGTGGATATCCTCTATTCCCGGCTGTCTCGTAAAACACAGGCCAAACTGGATATCATCACGTCTTTTCTCTTCTTTATGTTTTGCGTGATGATGGTGGTTTATGGCGGTTCTTTGGCCTGGGAGTCCCTGTCTACATTTGAGCGATCTCAATCTGCCTGGAATCCTCCCATCTATCCAGTCAAATTAACGATCCCCTTGGGGGCCGGCCTGCTTCTACTACAGGGCCTCGCCAAGTTGATGCGCGATATCCTGATCGCCGTCAACAAAGGTGAGGATTACACGGCTGTGGCACCTCAGGAGAAGGAAACCTTATGAGCATTGAATTATTGACCATCCTCTTTTTTGTATCGCTTATACTTTTTCTTGCACTGGGCCTTCCCCTTTCCTTTGTTCTTGGGGGGGTATCCATGGTCTTTATCTACGCGACCTGGGGCCCTCAGGCCTTCTATATGGTGGCTGCCCAAACCTGGGGGGCGATGAACAAATTTACCCTGGTTGCCGTACCTCTGTTTATCTTCATGGCCATGATCTTGGAAAGATCTGGGGTAGCCAATGACCTGTATGAAATGATGTATCTGTGGTTTGGACCTGTAAGGGGAGGATTGGCCATCGGTACCGTGGTGATATGCGCCATTTTTGCTGCCATGTGCGGGATCAGCGGAGCGGCCGTGGTGAGCATGGGAACCATTGCGCTTCCCTCCATGCTGAAACGAAATTACGACAAACTCCTGGCTGTGGGATGCATCAACTCAGGGGGGGGTTGGGGGATCCTCATTCCCCCCAGTGTGATTATGATCCTCTATGCACTCATCTCAGGGGAATCCGTGGGAAAGCTTTTTGCCGGCGGTGTTTTTCCCGGCTTGCTACTCCTTGTGATGGTTTCCACCTATATTGCGGTGAGATGTTATTTCCAACCTCATTTAGGACCGGCCCTTGCTCCCGAAGACCGAGGGGATTGGGGAAAGAAACTCAAGGCCTTCAAGGCGGTCTTGTTACCCATCATCATCGTTCTCATGGTACTGGGGTCCATCATCGGGGGTGTCACCACCCCCACAGAGGCAGCAGCCATGGGCGTTCTGGGGGCCCTTATCTCAGCATTGGTTTATAGACAGTTGAGCTGGCGTGTGATTGAGGAAGCTGCCCTCCGTACCTTGAGGCTAACCGGCATGATTATGTGGATTCTCTTCGGCGCTTACTGTTTTAGTTCTGCCTATCACGGGATGGGGGCCCCCCATCTGATAGAGCATTTGATGACGTATATACCTGGCGGTCCCTGGGGGACCATTGTCTTTATCCAGATCGTCATATTCATTTTGGCCATGGTGCTGGACCCAGCGGGCATCATGATGATTACGGTTCCCATATTTCTACCCTTTGTCAAGGCCCATGGATTTGATCCCCTATGGTTTGGGATCTTGTTTACCATCAATATGGAAATCGGCTATATGACTCCACCATTCGGTTTTAACCTTTTTTACCTCAAGGGAATTGTGCCACCCTCGATAAGCATGGGAGACATCTACCGATCGGTTATTCCCTTTACCATCGTTGAATCAACAGGGTTGGCCCTGGTGATGATCTTCCCCCAGATAGCTACTTGGCTTCCGTACAAGGTGTTCTAAAACACGAACGATTCAATAGGGAGCCGATTGGGCAATGAGAAGTGCAAATCGGAATCTCCCCAGATAGTCCTGCTAACAACTTCAAAAATGAGGTAGGTCTATGGATAATGTAGCGATTATTGGCGCGGGAACCATGGGCCATGCCCTGGCCCAGGTATTCGCGCAGGGAGGGTATCAGGTATCCTTGAACGATGTCTCTGAAGAGATCTTACAGCAGGCCCGCAGGCTCATTGCCTCCAATCTTGAAACCCTTTGTCAGGCCGGAGTTTTCGACCCGGCTGAAAAATCTTCAGTCCTGGAAGAGCGAATTACCTACACCACTGACCTTGCTACTGCCGCAGCCACATCAGAACTGGTTATCGAGGCCATCGTCGAGGACCGAGAGGCCAAGAAAGGGCTTTTTTCTGAGCTGGATCGACTCTGTCCACCGGAGGCTATATTGGCCAGCAACACCTCCTATCTGGATATCTATCAGTTTGTGGAAACCAAACGACCGGGAAAGGTGATTATCACCCACTGGTTCGCCCCACCTCATATCGTCCCCCTGGTGGAGATTGTGCCGGGACCGCAAACCACCCCTGAGACTGTGGCGATGGTCAAGAAGCTACTCGACGGCCTGGGCAAACAAACCATTGTGCTCAAGAAGTTCCTTCCGGGTTTTATTGCCAATCGGCTCCAGGCGGCCCTCAGCCTGGAGGTTTACCATCTCCTGGACAATGGCTATGCAACCCCGGAGGACATCGACATGGCCACCAAGGCAAGCTTTGGCCTGCGTATACCCATTCTGGGGTTGGTGAAGAGAGTTGATTTCGCAGGGGTGGACCTGGTCCAGCGGATCCTCAAGAACAAATCATACACCCCTCCCCCAGTTAGGGGGAGGTCCGAGGTAGTGGATTCAATGGTTTCTCAAGGAAGGTTAGGGGTCAAAACTGGCAAGGGCTTTTATGATTATGGAGACTCCCCAATCGAAGAGATCTTAAGAAAGCGAGATGTGAAGCTACTGAAATTGAGAGAATTCTTAACCGAACTGGGTGAGATGGATTGATTGCGCACAATTCAGTAAGGAGTCCGCGCCCAGCGGACGTGGTCTTCCAAGACGCAATAAAAGGGCTGTGAGAATCTGGTAAGTGCCTGAAGCGCTTAGGAGAAGGGCTCTGGGGAGTCAGGCGAACGCGGAAGGAGGAAAGGCTTTGAAAGATAACATTCTCGTGATCCATCCCCGCGACAATGTTGCGGTTGCCCTGAGAACACTGGCAGCGGGAGAAGAGGCCACAGCCAAAGGGATTGAGGGATTTTCAGCCCTGGAAGAGATACCGGAAAGCCATAAGATTGCCCTGCTAGACATCTCCGCAGGCGAGGAGATCATCAAATATGGAGAGATCGTAGCGGTGAGCACCCGGGACATCAAGAAAGGCCAATGGGTCCATACCCATAACCTCGAAAGCAAGAGGTGGAAGAAATGAGTGAAATCACCGGATTCAAGAGAAAAGACGGGCGATTTGGCATCCGCAACCATGTTCTTGTTTTGGCCACGGTCTCCTGTGTGAACGGGGTCGTCAATCGCATATCCCGGGAAGTGCCAGAAGCGGTTTGTGTAACCCATGCTCATGGTTGCGGCAGGGGGGGTGCCAGGGATCTGCAAATTCTATCAGGAATACTCTCCGGGCTTATACACAACCCCAATGTTGGTGCAGTGGTCCTCGTGGGCCTTGGCTGTGAGATTTCAAACACGAAAAACCTGTTCCCTCTCATCCAGGAAGGAGGCAAACCCATGGGGATTTTTAATGTTCAGCAAGAAGGCGGTTCCCTGCAAACCGCTAAGAAAGGGGCAGCGGCTGCGCGCAGGATGCTGGCGGAGATAGGCAATCAGCCACGGGTATCTCTGCCCTGGGATAGGCTTCTGGTCTCGCTGGAATGTGGTGGCTCGGATGCCATGTCTGGCGTGACAGCCAACGTGGCCATGGGAGTTGTCTCGGACTGGCTGGTAGAGAAGGGCGCCACTGTGATTTTTGGCGAAAACACGGAAATGATCGGCACGGCCCATGTGCTTGCCCGACGGGCAAAAAATGAGCAAGTAGCCAGGCAGATTGAACAGATGATCGATCGAGCTGAAAGGTTAACCAAAGAGATCATGGGGGACCGGGCCAGCCAGGTCATCTCCCCGGGCAACATGGATGGTGGCATGAGTACCATCGCGGAAAAATCCATGGGTTGTATCTTCAAAGGGGGTACCACAACCATAAACCAGGTGGTCGATTACGGTGAGGTTCCAACTGAGAAGGGGCTGGTTCTGCAGGATGGACCTGGCTACGATGGGGATTCTCTCGCCGGTTTTGCTGCGAGCGGCTCCCAGCTCGTGTTTTTCTCCACCGGGCGGGGGACCCCTGCTGGCTTTCCGGCCCTACCGGTAATCAAGGTGGCCAGCAACTCCAGGACGTACGAGGCTATGAAGGATGATATGGATGTCAATGCCGGCAGCCTGGTGGAAGGCAAGCCGCTCGATGGGTTACGTGCAGAGATGATTGATCTGATGATCCGCGTGATCAACGGGGAGAAGACCAAGGCCGAGGCCAACGGGATGGAGGTTTTTACCTTCATGACTGTTCATCCCCCGTTTTGAGATTTAGAATAGGAGGAGATTGGATGAAGAGGTTAGTTTTGCCCCAATACTCATGGTACGAGGATAAGGAAATCCCCATCGAGTTTCCCGACGATTGGATAGTGGAGTTTCACTCGGTTCCAGGAGATAGGTGGCCTGCGCTGAAGGCCGAGGACATCGCCATGAGGATACGCTCGCCTATTGGTAGTCCCCGTTTGTCTGAGATGGCTTGTGGGAAACAGCGCGTGGTTATCCTATTCGATGACATAAGTCGTCCTACCCCAACCTATGATTTGGTCCCTCCCTTGCTTGAAGAGTTACATGCTGCGGGCATCAAGGATGATCAAATTCAGTTCATCGCAGCTTTAGGCGCACATGGAGCACATTCTCGTATCGAGTTTGCCAAGAAGTTGGGCGAAGATATAGTCAGGCGTTACCCTGTCTATAACCATAACTGCTACGAGAATAATGTGATAGTAGGAAAGACGTCAAAAGGGACTGAGGTTGCAGTTAACAGTGAATATTGGAGATGTGATCTAAGGATAGGGATCGGATCCGTAATTCCTCATCCCTATACCGGCTTCAGCGGTACTGGCAAGATAGTTGTTCCAGGGATCTCAAGTATCGATACCACAGCTAATACACATTTTGAGGCGTCGGTGGGTGCCAGGGAAAAAGGGCTAAACCCGGTCACCGGTCTGGGTAAATGGGAAGAGAGTGATATGCGTAAGGAAGTAGAGGAAATAGCACTTATGGCTGGACCTGATTTTGTTCTTCAAGCCCTTGTGGGTACTCGTCGTCAACTTATTGGTCTTACTTCAGGTCATCCAGTTGCTGCCTATCATGCTGCGGTTGAACAGGCTCTCAAGGCGTACGTCACTCAAAAGGCGAGCAACATGGATGTGGTTGTGGCGAATGCAAGCGCTAAGGCATGTGAAGGAGTGATCGCCTTGCTTATGGGCGTTCAGTCAGTTAAGGAAAGTGGAGGAGATGTTGTAGTTATCTCTCACTCTCCCACAGGCCAGATAACCCATTATTTGCTTAGCCCATTTGGCAGGATGAGTGCCGCTGGAAGGTTCTGCTCTCGTGGCACGAGCCTCCCTGCCAATGTTGGGCGGGTGATTGTGTATTCGCCTTACCCCAGTTACGCGGATGCTGAATGGTTTGCTCCAACAGATAAGGTGGTATGGGCAACCACGTGGCAGGAGGTGCTCGACTTACTGGGCGATCATGGACCGGGTACAAAAGCTGCTGTTTATGAAGACGCAACCATGATGTATCTATCCGAATAGGGATCTTAGGAACTCCCAACAGAATGTGGTTGTGCCACAATGCCTGTACTTTAGATCAATGAAAGATTAATCCCCCGCAGATGTTCAGGGCCTGGCCAGTGATCCCTCTCGCCTCTTCTGAGGCCAGATAAACCGCCATGGATGCCACTTCTTCGGGCTCGACAATTCGATGCTGTAAGTTCCGGCTCACCGCCTTATCAACGACCTCCTCCTCGGACATCCCACTCATTTTTGCCATTTTGGCAACATATCCCTGCGGCCCTGAAAACATTTCCGTATTTACATAAAAGGGACAGATAGCATTAACCGTAATTCCCGGATATCCTGTCAGGGCTACTTCACTCGCCACCGATTTTGTGAGCCCCAGGACACCATGTTTGGATGCGCTATATGCAGTATTAAAAGGAACCGGGTTTTTGCCTGCGGTAGAGGCTATATTAATGATACGTCCCTGACCACTTTGTTGCATCATCGGCAGAAAGGCCTTTATGCACAGATAGGTGCCAAAAAGGTTGATCCGGATTACCTCCAGCCAGGTTTCATCGTCATATTCCAGTAATTTTGATCGCTTCGAGATACCCGCATTATTTACCAAAATGTCTATCTGGCCGAACTCATCTTGAACAACCCTTGCTAAATCTTGCACCTCTTGAGCTGATGACACATCGCAGGTTACGGGCAAAGCCTTGGTGTCTCTATTTCTTAATTCCTGTGCGACATGTTCGAGCTGGTCTCTGGAGCGGGCAACAAGAACCAGATTAGACCCTTCCTCAGCAAAGGCAAAGGCGATACTTCGACCTATTCCCCTTCCGGCGCCGGTTATAACCGAAATTTTGTTTTTAAGCCTCATCTCTTCTCCCCCAGTCTTCGGCTCACAATGGGTGGCCATCCAACTACCCACCAGACCTGCACTAGGCACACCTGCTTTTTTCCAGGCCTGTTCAAGACAATCTGACTTAGCTGTTTAATGTCATCACTCAAATGCCTTGCTAGCTCCGTCTCGAGAAAACCTGGCTAGATAGCATTCGCTGTGATGTTTAATTTTCGCAATTCACGCGCTGCACTTTTTGTCAGGCCAACAATTCCAGGTTTTGAAGAAGCATAATTGATATGGCCATAGCCACCGCCTTTTCCGGCTCTTGAAGGCATGTTGATAATGCGACCATACTTCTGTTTTTTCATCACGCGTGCCGCTGCCCGAGTGCCTAGCAAGGTCCGTTTTAGATTAACCTCTATGACCCGTTCCCATTGCTCCACTGTTATTTCATCAATAGCAGGGCTTCTGATACCCGCATTGTTTATCCAGATATCGATACGTCAAAAATGCTTCACGGCCTCATTGACTGTTCGTTCCACATCTCAGGGATCAGAAACGTCTTCTATAGCTATCGATCTTCTGCCCAGCTGTTCTGCTTTTTTGGCAACATTTCCAGCCAACTCTTTGTCAATGTCAGCTACAATGACATCCACACCTTTTCAGCAAAACCAGACAAATTCCCTCCCCGATCCCCCTTCCTTCACCAGTTATAAGGCTAACTTTTTTGATAAATCGATTTGATTGGCCCCTTGGAAGATCCTATGAGAAAAGACTTAATAGATCATTTTCCTTCAAAACCTCTTTTGTCTGGACAGAGTCTTTCACCAAAGATTGATTACGAGAATAATACTCTTTTATTTTCTTCCTAAACTCTCCTTTTTCATTACCCTTAAAGCGTTCTTATACAAAATATTGTCAATTTCTTCAGAGGAAAAATTGATACCTGGAGGGGCATTTTCAGGTAAGTTTTTTATTATATCCACCCATTCTTTGTTTCCAAGATTATAGAGGCGGAAAGAAGGACCATCGGTTGCAAACAGAAAGTTTTCGGAGCCACCTATGCTGATCATGTCTCTTAAATATCGGCAAAACAGATCGTAGTGGTGAAATGCAATAGGCTGCCAGCCCGAAATATCCGTCATGAGGTTGACTTTTCTGCTAATCATAAAAGACAACTGCTGCCACCATCCAAATGAAACATGCGCGGCGATAATGGTTAGATCTGGAAAATCAAGCGTGACGTCATCCAAGTATATCGGGTCGGTAAATTTATTTCGAAAAGGTGGAATGGTCATTCCGGTATGGAAAAGGACAGGTACGCCTAATTCGGTAGCCTTTTCGTAAAAGGGATACACTAGTCGGTCATTGGGGTAAAATCCTGATGCGGGATCCAGCTTCAATCCCCTCATTCCCGATTCTTTAACTGCCTTTTCAAAGAGTAGAACACCATCGCTTCTTCTTGGATCAATTCCGAAATAGCTCTGAAGTTTATGAGGGTGATTATTTACAATTTCCGCGATTAATCTATTCTTTTCCTCAATAGAAACAGGAGGCTCGCCCAAGTCGAGACCCAGATCAAGAGGCATAATTTGGGTAAGATCTATGCCAGACTCATTCATTTCCTGAACCAACACATCCCCCTTTGGATCAGCAACCTGCGCAAAAAGCCTTTTCTCCACCTCTTCGCGACTTACTATTTCACCTGCTCTTCCTTTGACAGAAATCGTCCTGTTAATCATTCCGTCCCAAAACTTTTGGGGCAACCAATCCCTATTAAATAAATGTGCGTGAAAATCAATAACCATGCCACCCTCCTTTATCTAGCACTTTGCCGAAGACCCCGTTTTTTCGGTCAAAAATTCGAAATCCCAAGCATGAAATACGAAATGGTTCGACTGGCTCACCATCCTGAGCTAAGTCGAAGGACAATGACAAAAATAGAAATGCTCCAATGACAAAACCATCAAACTTCCAAGGTGTTAGTTTAGGTCATTTTGTGATTTAGTATTCGGATTTTGCCTGAACATGACCTTTCGTTCAGGCACTATCTATGATAATATTTTTTGGAAGTCATTTCTGCAAAGCTCCCGCGTGCCAAGGGCGAAAAGAGTTATTCATATATTCGGTCTTCCCTGCTGATCATAACATCTAATCTACTATAGACCTGGGGGCACTCTTTCTGTGGGCTTTAGTATATCTGCTGATTACGGGAATTGTTAAGCCTCCTGGATAGACGAAAGGATGACCTATTTTCGAATCTACGATGACCTTGGCTATTAGTTCTGGAACCTTACTCATATTTTCCCCTGTACTGGCATTTTATTTTGGGGCTTCTAGGCATTGCGGATATCTGTTTTAACTACAACCCAAGATAGGCCTTCCGGACGCGATCACTTTCCAAAATTTCCTTGGCTTGTCCAGACAAGACTATTTGGCCATTTTCAAGCACATAGCCCCAAGCGGCAATTTGTAAAGCTGCTTTTACATCCTGTTCAACAAGAAGTATAGTTGTTCCCAACTTATTGATTCTTGATATTACACCAAAGATTTCATGAACTAAAATAGGTGAGAGGCCTAGCGAAGGTTCATCCAGCATTAGAAGCCTCGGGCTGGCCATGAGGCCCCGTCCAATAGCGAGCATCTGCTGTTCTCCCCCACTGAGGGTGATTGCTGTTTGATTCGCCCTTTCAGACAGAACAGGGAATATCTCCATCACTTTTTCTAGACTTTCCTTCCTCTTTCCCTTCGAAATCTTGGACATAGACCCCATCTCTAAGTTTTCCTTTGTATTCATATAGGGAAATATGTGACGACCTTCAGGGATTTGAATCAAACCAAGCTCAACACGTTGATCTGTCGGTAAATTATCTATTCTCTCATTATCAAAATATATCGAGCCCTTACTACAGGGAATAAGTCCCGATATAGCACTAAGCATAGTCGACTTACCTGCTCCGTTTGCACCAATAAGACTGGTGATCGTTCCCCCTTGAATTTCAATGGAAACCTCACTGAGCGCTTCCATGTCACCATAATGCACACTAATATTTTCCAATCTAAGTAAGCTCATAGCCTTCTCCAAGATAGGCCTTAATAACCCTGATATCTTTCACAACTTCCTGCGGCGTTCCCTCCACAATTTTTTCCCCTTGAGCAAGCACCATGACTTTATCCGATAGAGACATGATGGCTTGCATCACATGCTCAATGATAATAACGGTAATCCCATAGTCCCGAATTCTAGTTATCAATTGACTTGTCTCACTAACCTCTGTCGGGTTCAAACCTGCCATCACTTCATCAAGCAACAGTAATTGAGGCTTAGTTGCCAGTACCCTTGCTACTTCGAGCCTCTTTTTATCGGCTAGCGTCAACTCATGTGCCAGTATTTCTCTTTTATTAACCAATTCAACAAATTCTAATACCTCCAATGCAATTTTCTTGGCCTTTTCTCTGTTGCTCTCTCTGCTAAAGGCGCCCACCATCGCGTTTTCCAAAAGCGACATATGCTCAAATGGCTTTACCAATTGGTAAGTTCTCCCAATACCAGAGCGACATATTAGATGAGGTCTGTTGAGATTAGATATGATCTTGCCTTTAAACTTTACCACACCCGCATCTGGCTTATATACGGCGGATAAGACATTGAATAGTGTAGTCTTACCTGCCCCATTTGGTCCGATAATGCCAAAGATTTCTCCCTGTTGTACAGAAAGGCTCAGATTTGAGATCGCCTTTAAGCCACCGAAACTCTTTGATATTCCCTGGATCTCGATGATTGTCTGAACATCCTGTTTCTCTTCAGCAACCTTACTCTGCTGCAAAAGAAAGGAGGCGAGATCTGTTTCAAGGACCGGTCCCGAAGACAGACGTCTCTCATCCCCGAAGAATACCGGGAACGTGGAAATAACTGAATTATATTTATCCGAGAGAAAAGCGATTATTCCCTCGCGCATAAACATGACCACCGCTATCAAAAGGGCACCATAAATAACAAAGTGCAATCCCTGATATACTCCCCCAATCCAACCTCTGAGGAATTCCTGAAGTGGAATCAATAGAAATGATCCAATGATTGGACCTATTGTTGTCCCAAGACCTCCAACCATCGATATCAACGCGAGATCAATTGAAACATTTATTGAAAACTCCGAATGGGGCTCTATAAAAAGGATATATTGCGCATATATAGTCGCTCCCATGGCAGTTAATCCAGCACTTATTAAAAGAGCGATTATCTTTGCCTTAGTAGTGCTGACGCCCAATGTTTCGGCAGCTTGATCTTCATTGGCCAATGCCGCCAATTGATATCCTAACTTTGAACGCTTAACCCAATAGGAAATTCCCAAAACAATCACCATAAAAACATAGGCGGTCAAAGCATAATTTGTTTTTGATTCGAAGGTTAGATTAAGAAAGGAAGGTTTAAATGGGATGGAAAGGCCTTCTGAACCATCAGTCAAATCTCTAAAATGAACTGCCAGAAGCTGAAGCGCCTCTGCAATGGCGATTGTGGCCAGTGTAAAAAAGGGGCCTTTAAGACGAAAACAGGGGAAACCAATAGTCGCTGCCAGGATTAAGGCCATTGCCACGCTGGCAATAATGCCCAATAAAGGGGGAATACCACATTTAACAAATAGTAAGCTTGATGTATAAGCCCCGATTCCAAAGAACGCGGCATGCCCCAGGGAGAGTTGCCCTCCAAATCCACCAATAATATTCCATGCTCCAGATAAACCAGCAAACATGAAAATCATAAAAAGGATGTTGAGATAAAAGGCATTTCTTGTGAATAGCATCGCAAAGAGTAATAATAAGAAGGCGAAAAAGACGAAATAATATCTTGGGCTACCCAATAAGTAAATCTTAGCCTTTTGCATTACTTCATCCCCATTTCTTCTGCACCAACCATTCCCAACAGTCCCGAGGGTCTAAATATTAGAACAAGAAGAAAGATTATATAGTAGACTACTTCCTTCAATGAGGGCTCGATATAATAACCACTGAGAGCATCAACCATCCCGATGATCAATCCTCCAAGGAAGGCGCCCATCATGTTTCCCATTCCACCCAACACCACAACCACAAATGCCGTTAGCACAAAATAAAAACCAACAAAGGGAAAAACATAATATATTGGCGTGAGCAACCCACCAGCTAATCCAACAAGGGCACTTCCGATCCCAAAGGTAATCATGTAAATCCTGTTCAGCTTAATACCCATAAGTTTCGCTGCGGTTCGATCCTGTGCTATAGCCCGGATTTGTTTACCCACATCCGTATTTCTCAAAAATAGATAGATTAGAAGTGAAGCTGCTATCGATGCAGAGAAGATTATAAGCCTGGCATAACTAAAAGAAATAGAACCGACCTGAATTAGTCTTTTAGCAAAGGGCATGTTGATAGCTCGATAATCCCCCGTGAATAAGAAAAGAGTTAGATTGATCAGAACAATACTTAGCCCCACTGTAGCAAATATTTGCATATAAGGCGGCGCGTTGCGAAGTGGGCGTATAATAGCTTGATCGGTTGCCATTCCGATAAAAAACATGAGGGGGACATTAATCAACAGAGATAAATAAGGATTGAGACCTAATATGGAATGGCTGAAATAAGAAATGTACATGGAGATCATCAAAAATTCGCCATGAGCGAAATTGATGACCCGAACAACACCGAAAATTAGTGTTAGACCAATACTTATGATAGCGTAGATTCCACCTAAGAGTAAGCCATTGATTAGTATCTGGATGAATATCATAATCTATAACCTTTGGACTATGACTATCAGATTATACGATTTGAGCCGGTGGCAAAGGAATGTCTCTATGAACAGCGAATTGATTCTTATTTGTATATTTGTAGTCCCGCTACTTTGCTTATGGCTGCCTGAAGCTGTCACGTAGATTACGTAACAACTCCAGACAGGATCTAAGGAAAAAGATGATTCTTATTTCAAAATTATTAGTTTTCTTCCAGGCGTAGCTGCTTCCTCTGGCCAGGCAATATAAAGCTTACCATCCTGCCATTGTGTGACGAAGTAGTGAGCCAGTAGATTCTGACCCATGTTCTTACTTCCCGGTGGCGCAAATTTGATGCCGTAATGAAGCATAGTGTCGGCTCCTGGAATATCCGTTTCTCTAGCTGCTTTAACAATCGCTTCTGGATCGACAGATCCCGCTCTTTTAAGTACATCCCAGAAGGCCATAGTCCCCAAGTAATTTACTACCGAGAAAACCCCGGATGGATTGCGGTCGAAGGTTTTTCTATATAGCGTGGCTAAGATATCGAGGCCCTTGGCAAACTTTGGGTTAAGATTGTATCCAGGGTACCCCATATTGCATACTAGGCCGTCCGCAGCATCCCCACACCCTTCTCGATAACCCGGCAGGTTCATTCCACCACCAGTCCCTATGAACATTCTAACCTTTAATCCCAATTCGTGTGCCTGACGGAAAAACAAAATGGCATCATTCTCATAAGAAGACTCCAAAATTACGTCTGGCTTACCAGCCTTTACTCTCATGACCAGGGAAGATAGATCCGTTGCTTTATGATTGTAAGATTCGTCCGCTACGAGCTTTATCCCCATAGACTTTGCTAGATCTCTGATCGCAGCACCGACCGGGGTTCCATAAGCGGAGTCCTCATAGATGCTTGCGACACGGATAGTTTCTTTAGTTTTTCCAATAAGAGGTGCGAGAGAATTGACGGCAAACCTAAGTTGGTCACGCCCCAGATCAGATGCTGTGGGACATGTTCGGAACACATATCTTAGACCTCTTTCTGTTATCTTGTCTCCAACGGCTCCCAACTCCCAATAAATGACCTTGTGCTGATTCGCCTTTGCGCTGGCAGCTAAACAAATAGAGCTAGAAAACGATCCCAGTATGGCTGGGACCTTCTCTACAGTACACAATCGTTCCGTTTCACCCACAGCCGCTTTAGGGTTCACGGCGTCTCCATTGATAAATTCAATTTTCTTACCCAAAACACCACCCATCTCGTTCTGAACAATTCTCGCAAGCTCTGCTCCCCGCCAACTCTCGAGGCCTAAATTAGCCAACGGGCCTGTTCGTGAAAAAATTGTCCCGAGCTTAATCACATTTTCTTCAGCTCCGACTGGAATTGATGAAAACATGCAGCCAAAAACAAGCAGTGATAAAACAACAATGAGTTTCTTTTTCATTTTTTCCTCCTTTGTTCCCCAAATATCCATTGTACCTGCGCAAAACAGAGTCCAGAGTTCACAATGATATGATTAGATTTAGGGTACTACATAATTGTACGACCAATTAACATAATCTTAAAGAGAAAAACCTTTAAAGATCCCTTAAATCTGCCCTCCTTTCTAAGCCATCTCCCGGGAAGATCATCCTTACAAAAACTTTCCTTTCTCACCTCCTTTCGAGGATAACACTTGAAAGTTCCCGGAGATGTCCGGTTACAATTTGTTGCGGACTTTTCGGCCCCAAATTAATACCGGAGCTAATAAACTCTTTAAAATCATCTTTCGAAAGTCAATTGGTTATGGCTACAAAGCGGTTCGCCAACAATTTGAAGTTAGTTCGCTTCGCTCATCCCGCTATGCGGGAGGATACTGGTAGAGAACTTTCTCACTCTTTTAGTCCACCATAGCATCCGCCAGCAAGATCGTCTTTCTGTTGCTTTAAGACATTTTTTTGAATCCTTCCTATGACGCTCCTAAGAAAATCATCACGAAATTCTAGGTACCAGGGGACATTAACTTCCGCTAATTTCCCACTACATCAAGATATGATTTCCTCGGGTGTAACACTTTCCCAAGGCTTCAAACGGACGTAGGTCTTTACTTCTTCTTCCCCGGATCCTAAGCCAGATGGAACACCAATGATGGCAGATTCTGCAACTATTGCGTGGCTATTGATGACGCCGTCTATCTGAGTAGTGTACTGTTTCAGGCAAGTCAAGGAAAAAAAGGTGTTAGTTTGATCAGCTTTTAACTTTTTGATCCGTTGCCTTGTTACATGTTAAAGGCCGCTCTTTGACAATTTGGGCTTTCCTTTTCTATTATTTTAAGAGCTCGGTCTTATTTGCAAGCCTATGAACATATCCTGGGGTAAAATTCCAGAGTGCCCGGTGATGCCGTTTTTCATTATACAATTCGATATGTTCACCTATTGATTTCCTGGTAACTCTAATGAAGGATAGCCGGAATAACAACAGATCTCCTCTTGTTTTGCAGTTCTGTAAAATCCTTCTTGACGAGCATTATCTGTAAGTCGATTCACCCCACCGGGTGAAAAGAGCATCTCCAAATCCTTGACCAAGGCTCTGGTACCGTAGGCCATGTTGGGAGATCCCCTATCCAGCCCAGTCTTCGGCTCACAATGGGTGGCCATCCAACTACCCACCAGACCTGCCCTGAGTACACCTACTTCATTTTCAGGACATCGTATAACAATACGAAATCAAAATTGATAAGAACTTGCTTTTTGTGGCAAGGAGAATAGGAAAAAGAGGGTTATGTGTCAAGGAGGAATCAGTCGCAGTTAAGCCCTATCTTGACATATTACTACCTATAAATTAAAATCATGAAATATTAGGTCAACTTAGGTGAGTAACTGTAAAGTTTCTAGACTTTTTCAATTGTCCTGAGGCCCGAGAGAATGTCTGCTGATCATATTGAGGATAGAGCTCTTCCCCAGAAAGAATCAAGGGGTCCCACAGGGCAGCATCTACCTAGCGGCATTAAAGATTTCATTCATCGTCTTTGGGCTCGGATTCAAGGGCTAAGAATTCCTATCTTCACCAAGCTCGCTGCTTTATCCACTCTCCTCATTTTTTTGGTTATCTCAACTATTAGTTTTTCAATGCTGAATAGGGTAAAGAAACAATTCATTGGCCAATTAATAGACCTGGGAGAGAGCATGGTTCACGTTGCAGCCAGTAATGCCCCTGATAAACTCTTAGGGGAAGAAGAACTGAGCTTATTTCAATTGCTCAATGATATTGCCGAAAATGATCAGGTACTATATGCAGTTATTGTAGACAATAAAAATATTATCAAGGCCCATAGCAGCATTGAGGAGGTAAACAAGCCCTATTCGCCCCCCAAGAACATTATCTTCCTCAAAGAAGTCAATAATGTCAAAGTGAGTTCCTTTTTCCAGGGTGGGGAAGAGATCCTCTTTTTTGAGAAGGCGATTACCTATCAAGAATTAAAAGTTGGAAAAGTTCTCCTGGCCATCTCTCAGAGGAAAATCCTACAAAATATCCGCGATGCAAAAACCTTTATCCTGTTACTCACATTAGTAATCATTTTCGTGGGTATCTTGTTGAGTCTCGGAATGAGTAAGTATTTTTCAACTCCTATACAGAGGCTACGGGAGAGCGCCAAGTTCTTTGGAATGGGAGATTTTGATCACCAGGTGCGGATTAAACGCAATGATGAACTTGGTGATCTGGGTTCAGCTTTTAACAAAATGGCTAAGGATCTGGCACAGGAGGAAAAAATCAAGGACTCCTTCGGGCGATATGTAACTCCTGAGATAGTTGATCTGATACTCGCAAATCCGGATAATCAATGGATGAAAGGGTCAGCGCTAGAAGCTACGGTCCTGTTTGTTGATATAAAGGGTTTTACAGCCCTCTCGGAAAATAAGGAACCAGAGAAGATTGTCGAACTACTTAATAATTACTTTACCCAAGTTACTGATGTCGTCATCAAAAATGGCGGCCATTTAAACAAGTTTGTTGGAGATGAGGCAATGGTAATCTTTGGTACCCCTGTACCCAATCCCCAACACGCAGAGGTCGCTGTGAAGACAGCGCTAAATATACAAGATGAGATTGCCAGGCTCTATTCTACGGATAGAGCGGGGGATATGGCTATTCACGTGGGCATAGGAATAAACTCTGGCGTGATGGTAATGGGAAATCTTGGTTCCGAGAAAAGGATGGAATATACGGTTATAGGGGATAATGTCAACGTGGCCTCGAGGCTTACATCCCTTGCAAAGGCTGGAGAGATATTGATCAGCAAGAGAACTTATGAATTAATTGATAAAGAAAAAAACAATCTAGAAATAGAGGAAAGAGGGAAGGTGTCTGTTAAGGGAAGAAAAACGAAGATAGATGTCTTCAATGTATTAAGTTTAGAAAAGGATCAAAATGGGGATGGCAGGCAAGAGGGTGTATACAGATAAATTGGGGGTGATTATTTGTTTCGTGTTTGGAGTAGGGCTTCTATTTCAATCATCCTGTGCCACTCTGGGTGTTGCCCCAAAGACAACTGAACCGGCGGTTTCCGAAGAAAAACCTATAACGCCTATGATATTTGAGTCAGAGGAATATATTATCTACAGACTGCAGGGTGACGAAACTCCTGTTACATTGGCAAAAAAGTTTTTAGGAGATACAAAGCATTCATGGGTGATTGAGGAAGCCAATGAGGGTACCCTCTTTGAGAAGGGTCAAATGATTGTAATTCCCCTGAAGGAGCAAAATAAGGGTGGCCTGAGGGCAGATGGCTACCAAGCAGTGCCTATTCTCTGTTACCATTGTTTTGCTGAAACCTGTAAATCTTCCACCTGTATGCCTATCCGGATTTTTGATAAACAGATGAGATATCTGAAGCATAATAATTACAAGGTGATAACCCTGAGCGAACTTCTTGATTTTCTAAACTATCGTTATGCCCTCCCCAAGAGATCAGTGGTCATTACCTTAGATGACGGTTATAGATCAGCCTACGATATCGCCTACCCAATCCTGAAAAAATATGGTTTTACAGCAACACTTCTCATTTATACCGATTTTGTAGGAATTTCCAAAAGCGCCATCACCTGGGATCAGCTCAGAGAGATGAAGGCTGATGGTTTCGAAGTGGGCTCGCAGACAATATCTCACTGTGACCTCACCAAGAAAGAGGCAGAGGAGGATGATAAGGCCTATATAGAAAGGGTTAAAAGAGAACTCCTTGTTTCTAAACAAATTATTGATAGAGAGCTGAAGCAGAATACCATTTACTTGGCCTTTCCTTATGGCCGTTGCGATCAAAGAATAGTGAATATGTGTGATCTGGTGGGATATAAAATGGCCTTCTCTGTGAAGAGGGGAGGAAATCCATTCTTTGCTGATCCCCTCAATCTAAAAAGGGATACGATATTGAAAAGGGATATGGAGAGCTTCATTAGCACGCTAGAAACCTTTTATGAATTTTCTCTAGAATGAAAACAAAATGAGGAAAAGCCAAATCTTACTCTCTATCATTTTGGTTGGGCCAGTTATCGGTTGCGCACCCATGGCAAAAAAACCCCTGGAAAAGATCGTGGAAGTTCCAGACGAAAGATTTGTTAATAATTATCTCCAGAGGGGCCTGGAGTATGAAGATAAGGGAGATCTAGTTGAAGCCCTTACACAATATAAACTTGCCATGACTGTGAGTCCCAGTAACCAGGAGGTTACCGAGAACCACAACAGGGTGGAAATGGAGCTACGCAGATCGGCCGAGGAACATTATAGGTTAGGTCTCAATTTTCACAAGAGGGGAAAATATGGTCATGCCCGCCAGCAGTTTTTAATTGCTCTGCGGCTCTGGCCGGATTATCCAGAAGTAATCAATATCCTTACCTCAAGAAAACGAACCCAGATTAAAAGATATATTGTGCATACGGTTGAACCTGGGGAAAATCTTTCCAAAGTGGCCATGATGTATTATGGAGATCAGCAGAAGTTTTCCATTATCGCCAAATACAATAACCTAAGTGATGCTACTCGGATCAATGCCGGTGAAAAAATCAAGGTTCCCGAGATAGAAGGTGTTGATTTTTTAATCGGCAAGGAAGCACTAAAGACAGATGAACCAGGGGTAGCTGATTCGGGATTTTGGTATTGGGAAGAGTATGCTTTGAGAGAACAGGAATCCGGAAAAGAACCCGAACTGAAGGCTAAGCAAAAGGAAGAAGAACCTGTAGAGTATGTTGCATTCTATCGTGATCACGGTGTTGATTTGTTCAAGGAAAAGAAATACCAAGAGGCTATTGTTGAATTTAACAAGGTTTTGAATGTCTACTCTGAAGATAGGGTCGCTCGTGAATACTCTTACGAGGCCCATTTTCAGCAGGGGATGAACCTTTTTGAAAAGAAGGATTACCTGGCAGCGAGAGATCAATTTGAGGCGTGCCTCCGATATAGGGATGATTGCCAGACATGCCATGGATACATAAAAAAGAGCGAAAACCTATACAAAGAAATGCATTACAAGAAAGGGATCCAGTTCTTTGAGAAGGAACTATTGCTTGAAGCCATTAAGGAATGGGAGTTGGTAAAGGTTATCGACACCAACTATAAGACGGTGGATTATTTAATCAAGAAGGCCAAAACAATTTTGAAAAAGATAGAGGAAATAAAAGAGAGTCAAAGGGAAGAGAAATAAAAACAGTTCAATTCAAACGCTTAGAGGGAGTAAACCTTACATAAATCAGTTTGCCCTGCTAGAGAGACCAATAAGTTTGAGAAGGACGTTTGAACTTTCTCACAGGGTCTACATTTTAAAGGAGATAGAATAGACGGTCCAGCCCCTTTGAACAAGTACGGTTATCCTTTCTTTGAGTCTGTATCTAATAACTGCCTTTTTAAAATCTTCCTTTGTGCCAACTGAAAGGTCATTTATTCCCCTGATAAGATCACCTGGCTCGAGACCTATCCTCTCGGCCTGGGAGCCTTTTTTGATGGCCACAACAACCAGGCCCTTTTTCTCTTTTACCCTATACTTAATGGCCAGGGATCTATTCAACTCGTCTACCCTGAAACCGAGCTGCTCAAATGCAAGATCAAGGGCAAGATCAGGTGGAAATGGGGCGGCCTTTATGCTCATCTCCTGCCTTTTTCCGTTCCTGAAAATAACCAGATGAATCACTTCATTGGCAGTATACTGAGACAATTGGTCGTAGTAATCACGGCTGGATGTAACCTTGTTCTTGTTGAGCTCGGTGATGATATCCTTGCTTTTAAGGCCCCCTTTTCTTGCCGGTGAACCGGTGATAACCTCAGTAATCAGGGCGCCAGAGCTTACCGGGAGACGGAAGTAGTTGACTAGATCTTCGCTCAGATCCTGCACTGTGATGCCCAGCCAGGCCGTATGGACCCGGCCATAGTCTATAAGGTTGGTCACAATCATCTTTGCCCTGTCAATAGGTATGGCAAAGCCTATTCCCTCAGCCCCAGAATAGATGGCGGTGTTGATACCTATTAGCTCACCATTGATATTAAGGAGGGGTCCGCCGCTGTTACCAGGGTTGATAGAGGCATCTATCTGGATGAAATTATGATAAACATGGCTCTCCGTCCTTACAGACCTGTTGAGGGCGCTTATCACCCCGGTTGTGACAGTGTGAGACAGACCGAACGGATTGCCTATGGCAATGACCGTCTCCCCTATCATAAGGTCATTCGATCTCCCCATGGTAATCGCTGGCAGTTGAGAGCCTGTTTCAATCTTTAGCACAGCCAGATCCGATTCCGGATCAGTACCCACTACCCGTGCCTCAAATTCCTGCTGGTCGGCTAAGGTAACGGTTATCTTGGATGCCCTGACAATAACATGGTGATTGGTGAGTATATACTTGCGAGTGCTATCAATGATGACACCAGAGCCAAGGCTGTTCTGGACATATTGCCTTGTGCGTGGCTCAAAAAAGTCCCTGAAAAATCTGTTAAAGAAATCATCATCTTCCCAGGAGAAAAAGGGGTGAACTCCCCTGTCCACCAACTTACTGGTGCTGATATTGACTACAGCAGGGCTCACCTTCCTGATGGCCCTTACTATGGCGTTCTCCCTGGGAAAGACTTGATCTCCCCAGCCTAAAGATGGGAAGAGCAGAAGACAAAGAAAAAGAAGGAAGACCGGCTTCAGAATAGACCTTGCGTCTTTTAAGTTATAAGTGCCCGCCCGCCTTGCAAGGGAGCGCGTTGCGGGCAGGCCTGAACCTGTCACAATTCCTAAATTCCTAAATTCACCATGCAAGATCCAAAATTCCTCATTTGCCGGTAACACTTACCTAAACGCTACCTTTCCATCCTCTGCGGCAACGTTAACGGTATCTCCGTCCCCTATATCACCGCTCAGAATCCTTTGTGCCAGCTCATCTTCAATGTGATGTTGAATAACCCTCTTCAGGGGTCTCGCACCATACACAGGATCAAATCCAATGTCAGCCAAGAACTCCCTTGTACCGTTTGTCAGATTGAGGCTTATCTTGCGGTCCTGAAGCCTCTTTGCTAGGTATCCTATCTGTATGTCAACAATACTCTTTATCTCCTCCTTGCCGAGGGAGTTGAAGATGATAACTTCGTCGATCCTGTTTAAGAACTCTGGCCTGAAGGTTGCCTGGAGCATCTCCATGACACCGCTGGTCATCTTTTCCTTATCCTTACCGGCAAGCTCCTTTATGATCTGGCTTCCAATATTGGATGTCATGATCAGGACGGTATTCTTGAAATCAACGGTCCTCCCCTTGCCGTCGGTCATCCTGCCATCATCGAGGATCTGAAGGAGGACATTGAAGACATCCGGGTGGGCCTTCTCTATTTCGTCAAAGAGGATTACTGAATAGGGGTGGGTCCTGACCGACTCAGTCAGATATCCCCCCTCTTCGTAACCCACATAGCCTGGCGGTGCCCCTATCATTCTCGCTACTGAGTGTTTCTCCATGTATTCGGACATATCCAGCCTGATCATGTATTGTTCATCGTCAAAGAGAAACTCGGCCAGCGCCTTTGCGAGCTCGGTTTTGCCCACACCGGTGGGGCCCAGGAATATAAAGGAGCCGATAGGTCGGTTTGGATCCTGAAGCCCTGAACGTGCCCTGCGCACGGCATTGGCTACGGCGATAATAGCATTTGTCTGTCCAATGACCCTCTGCCCGATCCTCTCCTCCATCTTGAGCAGCTTCTCCCTTTCACCCTCCATCATCCTTTCTATTGGTATACCGGTCCACTTTGAAACCACCTGGGCAATGTCGTCGCTGTCCACCTCCTCTTTGAGCATCTTTCTGGTGGACTGGAGCTCAGCGAGCTGGCTGTTCTTCTCGGAGAGGCTCTTTTCCAGCTGTAGTATGGTACTGTATCTGAGTTCTGCCGCCTTTGCCAGGTCTCCCTGCCTCTCTGCAACCTGGGCCTCTGACTTGGTAGAGTCTATCTTTTCCTTGATCTCCCTTATCCCTGTGATGATTTCCTTTTCCCTCTGCCAGTGGCTGGTCATCTCATCTGTCTGTCCCTTGAGGCCCTTCAATTCCTCATGTATTTTCTCTAGCCGTTGTTTGGATGGCTTGTCTGACTCCTTCTTGAGGGCCTCTCTTTCTATCTCAAGCTGGGTTGTCTTTCTCCTGAGGTCATCTATTTCAGATGGCAGGCTATCTATCTCTATCCTCAGCCTACTGGTTGCCTCATCAACCAGGTCTATTGCCTTATCAGGGAGAAAACGATCCGTAATATATCGGTTGGAAAGCACGGCAGCGGACACAAGGGCAGAGTCTTTAATCCTCACCCCGTGGTGGACCTCGTATTTCTCCTTAAGGCCCCGTAATATGGAGATGGTGTCCTCTACCGAGGGTTCCGCTACAACAATTGGCTGAAAACGGCGCTCCAGGGCAGCATCCTTTTCTATATACTTCCTGTATTCCTTGATTGTTGTCGCTCCCACACACCTGAGTTCACCCCGGGCCAGGGCGGGCTTGAGCATGTTAGATGCGTCCACAGCTCCCTCGGCCGCTCCGGCGCCTACCAGGGTATGAAGCTCGTCTATGAAGAGGATAATGGAACCCTCTGCCTCTGTCACTTCCTTGAGAAAGGCCTTGAGCCTGTCCTCAAATTCACCCCTGTATTTTGCCCCTGCGATTAATGCACCCATGTCGAGGGCCACCACCCTTTTATCCTTCAAGGTTTCGGGAACATCTCCATGCACGATTCTCTGGGCCAGACCTTCAGCAATGGCGGTTTTGCCTACCCCGGGCTCCCCTATTAAGACCGGGTTATTCTTTGTCCTCCTGGAAAGAACCTGGATTACGCGTCTGATTTCGTCATCTCTCCCTACTACCGGATCAAGTTTATCCTTTTCAGCCATGTCGGTAAGATCTCTACTGAATCGTTCTATGGCCTGGTATTTATCCTCTGGATTTGCGTCAGTCACCCTCTGGCCACCTCTTATATCTATGAGGGCCTTCAGTATGGTATCCCTGGTTAATCCATGTGAGGCCAAGATTGTGGCCGCCTTTCCTTCCTTATCCTCAAGTATTGCCAGAAGAATATGCTCCACACTCACATATTCATCTCGCATTTGAGCGGCCTCTTTCAAGGACCGATCAAGCACCCCTTTTGATCGAGGGGAGATATAGGCATCCCCGAATCCAGCCCCGCTCACAGAAGGTAATTGATCAAGGGCCTCATTCACCCCATGAAGGATAGCGTCCTCCGTGACGCCTATCTTCCCGAGAAGGGGTGGGATTATGCCCTCTCTCTGCTCAAGAAGGGCATAGAGCAAGTGCTCGGGTTCGATCTGTTGATGGCCTTTTCTCGAGGCTATTTCCTGGGAGTTCTGGATAACCTCCTGGGCCTTGAGTGTAAATTTATCAAAACGCATAATTGTGTTTTCTCCTTACGTAATATACTTTTTGTTTTAAAAGTTAAGAATGGATTGGGTTATTGTCAATGATGCTCCTACCAGAATCTTCTAATGCGGTTTAGGCCTATATACATTTCCAATCAGGCATTCCATTTGAGGCAGATAAAAGAGCAATAGAAAGAATTATAAGTGAAGTTATTGTACAATTATGATGAGATAGGTGATGCCCCACTTCTTTAAAGTACTCTGTGTCCTTAGCTATCTGTTCCATCCTCAGGCGGTATGTTCGGTGGTAGGAGTCATTTTTGTCCACCTTCGAATAGTCATGACTGTGGATGGCTTCCGAATCTGGGCAATAGTAGATCTTATACCCAGCTTTCCTGATGTTAAGAGATAGATCCTTGTCCTCGTTTGCGATAAATATCCCTTTGCCATCGACCATATCATCAAAGCCTCCAACCTCGAACAGGTATTTCCGTTTAGCCAGGAGGGCTGTCGTAGTATACCGTGGCACCTCTCCCCCTCTCATACGAGAGGGTCGTACCTCTGGAGGTTTGCCGCATCTATCAAGAAATGAGTATCTATTGGCTATGTCAACAAGCATCGTAGTTCCTCTTAAAGGTTTACCCTGTTAGAATGCCGCGCTTGCCCCGTTAAATATGCTCGATAAAGAGAGTATTTCAACTTAAAATACTTATTTAACGGGGTGAAGAAGCAGGAGGATGGTATCCAAAATATTATTCCTCTTTTTCACACGGGGTATAATGCCCCGTGTGAGATCTAACAGGGTTCACTTTACAAGCCTCCAGCAGTGATCTTGCTTTTTTCTGCAGATCAAGGGCCATTGAGTCGCCTCCTGTTATGCCTTTCTCTGCCATGTCAAGTATGTCATAAAACAGGTTCCAACCCTGCCTCTCTTTCTGGCACTGTCCAATCAGGGGATTAGGTTCCTTGGCCAGTTCCTGCATTGCTCTGTGCAGACGCTTGCTGCCATTGTGCAAAAACTCGAGCCCTTGCTCCTCTTTGCCCATAGCAAAGAATGATGCTGCCTTAAGGCCGAAGCGCAGGTACACAACAGTTGTCGGAATCTTGGATATGAAACAGCCTGTGAATGGATCGATGGTATCCTTCAGCCTTGAGACATCGTCGGTGAGCGCCTTGGCATATGCGGAAAAGTAAAGTATGCGGAGATAGTCACCGACAAGTCTGGCTACCAAATCGGACTGTATTTCCTCCTGAGCAAGTGCTTCCTTGTCGTGGCGCATAATGAGGCCGTCCTTGTGGAAATATGCGAGTTTTGTGCCCGGATTGGCTAACACGGAGAGGATATATGCCTGGTCTTCGGCCCGGCCGATGAAGGATGGGCTAAAAGGCCGGTAGCGGCGCAGGCTCTCAACGAGGATGCCGTTCGTTCCGCCAGTTACGTGGATACGCTGGATGCATTTTCTTTTGCCGTCCAGCTTGTCTGTAGTGTACAGCGTCATCATCTCCGCCTCAGTCGAGAACGCCTGCGGCAACGTGCTAAAGAAGATATATTCATCCGGGGAAAGGACTCGGTTTGGAAATTGGACATCCGGGGTAAACAGGGATTTGCCAATGTCTGCCTTGTTGACAAGGGTGCCGGCTATCATACCTAGTTCCAAAGGTTGTCCGTTAGAATCCAAGCAGTGTGCTCCCCACAGCGGGGTTTTGAAATGTTCAAAAGCGGAAGCGCCTGTGTGTTCGAGGAGTTCTTTTTGCGGAAAGACCTGGTCGAGATCGATTTTGAAAGTAGCTCTTATTTTAGGCTGGATAAAGATGCTCCAGAATGCGGCAATTGCTTTCAGGAAGCTGTAGTGCCTGCCATATTCACCGTCCACACCGAACACGCTGAGGAGTTCTTTTGCATCCTCACGCTGCAGGTAATGTGCGGCAGCAGGGGCGAGGATTTCATCTATTATTCGTTGTGTGTCTACCTCGGTGAACACATAAACATCAATATCTTTCAGTCTCCCTGAGCCGAGCAATTCCTCTTCGAGGTACCTTTTGGCAATGTCATGGAGACCCCGGTGAGTTGTAGACAGCGACAGTACAAAGATGGCTTTCGCATCCCGTGACATATTGCCCCGGTTACGTTCAAACTCAAGGGCTGCCTCTAAGCCTCGGAGACCATAGAGAACTTCGTTTTTCTCCGGCTCGACGCCAACATGGATAGGGTGGTCATACCAGTAGAGCTGAGGCTCGCTGGTAATTTCCAGGAGCCTTTTCTTAAGGTGGTCGCTGAAAGGAAGTTCATCCGGCGGCTTTGATGAGGGGGGGATGGTAAGGAGCACATTCGAGGTGAAGAGTATCTGTCGAACTGGGTCGGTGATTGGGGTGGTGTTCAGTTCCGTAATAGTGACAGAGCGTTTTTCTCGTAAGGCCTCTATGCGTTCTTGTTTATTTGCCCGAATGCCATTTGCTTCCGGGAAAAAGACAGACCAGATTTTTTCAATCTTTTCTTCGGTATGATTCATGTTTTCTTTATCTGACAGCCACTCGGAGAGGGTTTTTAGGAGGTCGGCAAAACTGGGGTCCTGCTTGCAAACGTCTTTGATTTCCTGATGAACCAGTTTTATTCCGTTCATGTAAAACTTGGCTAGGTCTGCCCATTCAGATGAATCTGCCATGCGGGCCAGAAGGCGTTTTGCCCGTCCTGACGCCGGGTGCATGCTACCTGCAAGAGTGATGAGGAATGCGGCGTTTAGTGCCTGAGCTATCCCAGCATTGTCGGTGCGCTCTTCGTCAAGTTGCTCTGCGGGATCCAAGATGGAGAAGGTGTCCTTTTCCTCTTTTGGTTGAATCAATTTAAAGATAATGGATTCAAAGTGTTCAATCATGACTGGTTCAAATCCAGCATATATACCGGATGCATCGACAGATCGAACAGATGATATCGTGCAGCAGAGACCAAAGGGTCAAACCAATCAGAAGGCAAGAAAGGAAAGGCAAGCAGGACTCAATAAATCTGGTCTTCTCAGTCAACAGCGCGGATGTTTTTGTTTTTACTATTTTTCCCCGTGCCTACCATTTCCCTTTTTGTGATCACCTTATCTACAATACCATACTCCACCGCTTCCTGGCCACTCATGAAGAAATCCCTTTCCGTATCAGTTCCGATCTTTTCTCTGTCCTGGCCTGTGTGCAGGGCAAAAAGCTCAGTGATGGCCCCTTTGAGCCTCATTATTTCCTTGGCCTGTATATCTATATCCGTAGCCTGCCCCTGTGTGGTCCCCATGGGTTGATGTATCATAATCCTGGAGTGTGGCAATGCAAACCGTTTTCCTGAACTGCCGGCAGCCAATAGAAGTGCGGCCATGCTGGTGGCCTGTCCGGTGCAGATTGTCGCAACATCAGGCTTTACATATTGCATGGTATCATAGATAGCCAGCCCTGCAGTAATCGAGCCCCCAGGGGAGTTAATATAGAGATTTATATCCTTGCCCGGATCTTCAGATTCCAGAAATAGAAACTGGGCGATTATAATATTTGCCATATCATCGGTGACCTGCTCCCCCATAAAGATAATCCTGTCCTTTAGAAGGCGTGAGTAAATATCATATGACCTCTCACCCCTGCTCGTTTGCTCTACAACTATTGGTATCAGCATTTGCCTATGGTTCCTTTCTATCGTGTGGGCTCTTTTCAGATACCTCTTGTACCTCTGTAATCTTAGCACCTTGAACAAGATGATTCAAGATCTTTTCAACCAAAAGCTGATTTCTGAATGAATCCATCAAATTGTGCTTTTCATAGTATTGTTGAAGCGCGGCGGGATCATTTCCGGTTTGAGCGGCCAGCTCCTGGAAACCATCCCTTATGTCAGAGTCCTCAAGCCGTATATCTTCCATATCAGCTATTTTACCTAATACAAGTTCTTCCTTAACATTTTCCTCGGCCGCTGTCCTTAAATCCTGTCTCATCTTTTCTTCCGATATACCAGCTGATTCGAATCTAGTTCCACTGCGAATTAGATTCTGTTTTATGGTGGCGATTGAGTGTTCGATTTCACGTTCAACCATAACCTGGGGGAGCTCGAAATCTACCTCGACTGTTATCTTTTTGAGAAGCCGGTCTTTTATCTCCCTATCTATCCTTCTTTCCCCTTGGAGGGTAATGTCTTTCTTTACCCTCTCCCTCAAATCTGCGAGGGACTTAAAATCGTTACCCAGACTCCTTGCAAAATCATCATTTAACTCAGGGGGATCCTTTTTTTTGATATCCTCAACGTGGATACGAAACGTGACAGTTTTGCCAGCCAGTCTCCTATCACCAAAATCTTGATTAAAATCTATTTCGATATCCTTTGTATCATCCTTTCTAAGGCCCACAATGCCTGATTCAACTTCAGGATAAAAATTCTTACCCCCCACAAGGACCGTAAAGCCTTTACCCTTTACTTCTCTCAGGGGTTTATCTTTCCAAAAACCTTCGTAGTCAATGACTACATAATCTCCCTCTTTTATCCCCCGTTCTTCATTGATAGAAATGAGCTGGGCGTGCGCTTCCTTTATCTCTTCAAGTTTCTTATCGACATCATCTTCAGAGATGTTTAGGATTTCTTTCTCCACAGAGATTCCCATATAGTCCTTCAGCTCAAACTCTGGCCTCACTTCCATAACAATACTGTATCTAAAATTTTCACCTGGTCTTATTGCCTCATCTTCAATTGCAGGACTTCCCAGTGGGAGGAGTTCGGTCTCCTCTATCACCTTAGAGAAGGATTCCTTTATTAAATCACTTTTTACATCATTCAAAATCTGTTTACCGTAGTACTGCTCAAGCACCTGCCTTGGGGCCTTACCAGGCCTGAAGCCCTTTATTTTAGCCCTTTTTGAGAGCTCCTTGTAGGTTTGATCCAGTTTTTTGGCTACCTCTTCCGCCTCAATCTCAACATTAAGCCGCCGCTTTACCTGACCTATTTCCTCAATACTTGTCTCCATGTTCTCTCACTTGTGTTATTGGTCATTCGTTATCAGTTATTCGAATAACAAGTAACAATGGCATCCATCACTCCCTGACCCAGGCCTGAATTGCGTGGCGGGAGCTTAGCGGGCGCTGGCTCGAAAATATTGCAGCGAGAGCACCCTGCTCCAGGCAACTCACGTCAGGGCAGGCCAATACTCCGGTTGCGAGGTATACTGGTGCGAGAGAGGGGACTCGAACCCCTATCCGACAATGCGGGCTGGATCCTAAGTCCAGTGCGTCTGCCAGTTCCGCCACTCTCGCACTTTGACTTTACTAGTACCACGTTACGATTAATTATTCTACTCCCATGTGTCAAGGGGTAAAAGTGAGCAAAACTCAAAAACCAGGGCTTCCTATCAGAGATTCTGCTTCTTTTTTTACCCTCTCAGTAACCTTTAGGGACTCTGTTTTTAAGGTATAAATCATTCTGCAGGCAAGACCCAAAAAGATGCCAAATGGACACGATTGCACCAGAGATGACATCTCAATCCTTTTGGTATAGTCTCTAAAAAAGAATGGCATCACCTGGACACTTTCCCATTCCATAGGCACTATACCGTATGCCTTTTTCACAAGGCCCTTAAGCCCCCATAAAGTAAATGGATGTGCCTCTCTAAAGATAGAGTTGCGAAATAGTGTACAGAATTTATTGAAGGTGCATCCAAAAGAAAGGCTATTGAGTACGCCTACAAATACCTTATTTTTTGTTACCCTCCCTGCCTCCCTTAATGCTGCAAGAGGGTCATCAACAAATTCTAATGTGATAATAAGGGTGGCCAAATCAAATTCGTTATCCTCAAAGGGTAAATCCTCTGCCCTGCCAATCTTAAGACAGGCCTTACTACCCAATCTTGACCTTGCGATGTCCAGCATATATGGAGAGGCATCAATGCCAGTTATGTCAAGGCCCGATCGGTAAAAAAGAAGGAGATGATTCCCTGTCCCACAGCCAATATCTAGAATCCTCTCCCCCTTTTGAGGCCTTAAAAGGCGCACAATAAGCTCACTGCTTAATCTATCAAGTAAGATCCCCTCAGGGGATTTTTGCCATGTCTCATAGAGCTTGGCTAATCTTAAATCAAATACATGCCCCATGAATCAGCCTCACCGTGGCGAGTGTGGTCCAAACAAAAATCTCAGATCACGTGCCATCATTCCCCACCTTTGAAAGCTCTTCGTATGCCTTGCAGCCATTATTATCGCCTAATTCGCAGCATTTTTGAAAGTCACTCTTTGCTCTATCAAACAACTTCTTACCTCTGTAGGCCATTCCCCTCGTATGATAAGCTGTGCCCATGTCTGGATCCAGGAGAAGGGCTTGATTACAATCCTGAATCGCACGATCAAAAAGGCCCTTGTGAAGATAGGCCCATCCTCTATTATTGTAGGCCTCGACATAATCTGGATCTAATGCAATTACCTTGCTGTAGTCATCTATTGCCTTGTCGTAATCACCGATTTTAATATAAACAATTCCCCTGTTAAAATACGCCCTTGATTCTTTTGGCATAAGAATAATAGCCTTAGTATATGCCTCAACCGCCTCCATCAGGGCTCCCTCTTGATATCTCTCATAACCCGTATCAAACCAATCCGTGAAGGTACCTGACCTTTTAGGGTCTTTTGCTGCTGGTGCTGTCTTTGTTTCTTTTTTGCTTAATGGCCCCAGGTGTACAAGAAATAAATAATTCACAAAGACAACGAGGCCAAATAATCCTAACCACATAGCTATCCTTCCGGGTGTTATAGATGAAGCCTCCCGTTTGATTACGGCCTTTCCCCTCTGGAGGCCTAGCCTCCTATAGGTATGTTTACCTTTATAATCCTTTACTACCACGCTATTTAGAACCAGATAATGGAATAAACCCAGAAGATATAAAGAGCTAAGAAGGCTTCAAAAATTCTTCTGATTGGATTAAACAACTACACATCCAAAAGTTGTATCATTGTAACTCTATCTGAAGAATTGGTAAAGGGGGGGTTAAAGAAAAAGACCTATTCAGAGAAATGTTTGGACACCACAGTTCATTTTTTTGTCAACCCCTTCAAGGCATCGCGTGTGGCAAATAGAGGGAGCTTCGCCTTTAACACGAGATTTATGGACGAATACGGTTCAAATCGGCGGAATGGCCATTTGGCAAAGCGTAGGAGGTTGTACAAAGGTCTGGGATTAAGGGGTTGACAGATTCGAAAGGATTTGATAAGAAAATGAACAGAAAAATGTACATTTTTTATCGATCGCATCATGTTAGAGGGAATCTCTATAACTGAGGCCAGAAAAAACTTCCTGCCCCTTATCGAAAAGGTAGATGGAGAGCAGTATCGCTTCATGGTAACCAAGCATGGGAAGCCAGTGGCTGTTGTCATATGCTATGAAGAATATTCCCGAATGATGGAGACGTTGAAGCTCGTTGAAGATGAGCAGTTAACCAGAGAGATTAAACAGGGGTTGGCGGAAGTTGAGCAGGGGAAGCTGATACCATTAACGGATACGGGCAATAATGAGTAAGGTTTTGTTGAGCACCCAGGCTCATTCTGGTCTTGTAAGTCTCTCGGCGAGAGAGCGCCAGTACACCAGCAAGCTTCTGGCCCAGCTAAAAGAAAAACCTGAACTGGGCTTGAAGTTGTGGGCCAGAGAGAGGCTCTATCTCTGCCAGACGGCGATGGATACAAAGATAGTCTACAGATTGACAGGGAATCAGATTCATGTCCTCACCATAAAAGCGGCTAGAGACTACATGCCACCATCAAGGGCCAGGATTTCAGGCATCGTTTTGGCCGCGGGCAAGGCCTGCTGCGGTGATACCCTGCCAGTATCCCGTGTGACCGAGACCTTTCTAGCCGGTGGTGTGGATGACCTTATTGTGGTTTTGGGTCATCAAGCCGAGAGGGTAAAAAAGGACTTGCAAAATAGCGACGTCAAGATAATCGTCAATCCTGATTATGAGCAAGGGTTAAGCAAGTCTCTTAAATGTGGCTTGAGGTTGGTCTCGGGGGATACTGCCGCAGTGGTGCTTACCCTGGGCAATCTTCCCTTTATCAAGCCCGAGATTATAGATAGGCTGATAAGGATATATAGAAAGGAAAAGGCGCCCATTGTCGCCCCAACCTTCTCTCACAGGAGAGGCCACCCTGTTATCTTTGATGCTTTTCTCATGCCGGAATTGCTCAGAGCCAGGGGCAATGTAGGCGGTAGGGACGTTCTTCAACACCACAGTCGGGAATTAATTCAGGTTGAAGTAGATGATGCCGGTATCCTTACAGATCGGAAAACAATTGGGTAAAGAGTTTCAGACGAGAAGAGACAAACACAGGTGAAAAAACTGATCTTTTTCCTGCTGGCTGGGTTGTTAATTTTTGATCCCTTTGTTGCTGGCTATCCTGAAAAAAACACGCCCTTTGGCATGGCGGTTGAGTTTAATATCCATGCTGCCTGTGCCTATATCAGCCAAGACAAGGGATGGTTTGAGCAGGAAGGACTTGAGCCAACTGCCTACAAGAGCTACGTAACCGGTATGGCGCTGGCCTCTGCCCTGGCCCGAGGTGATATCCAAGTTGCCTATATCTGCCTGGTGCCGGCCATAAACACCTATGCCAACGCCAGGGTGCCAATAAGGATAGTGGCCGGAACACATAAGTATGGTTATGGATTGGTGGTTGAGCCTCACAGGATAAAAACAATTGGCGATTTAACCAGGCCTGGCATCCGCATTGGATGTGTCAGGGAAGGTGGTGCCTGTGATGTGCTCCTCCGTAAGACAATAGACAAGTATCATCTTGATGAAGGCAAAATACTCAATAACATTCAGCGGATGAATCCACCACGGCAGGTTCTGGCTATCAAGATGGGGCAACTGGATGCCGCTTTTTTGCCGGAACAGTGGGCAACTATGGCAGAGGAGTATGGCTTTCATATGCTGCTCATGAGCCAGGATGTCTGGCCTGAGATGCAGGGAAGTGTGCTGGTGGTCAAAGATGACCTATTAAACAGCCATCCTGAGGTGGTGAGGAAACTGGTAAAGGTATCCCAAAAAGCGATAGACTGGGCTAACCAGCACCCTTATGAGGCTGCAGAGGTTATGGCCCGGCAGCTAGGTGCCGTTGGGGAGGGAATCTCACCTTCCTGGGGCCCCGACATGGCTGCCAAACTAAAGATCACACCAGAGCTCATGCTCCGGTCTATGGCAAGGCTGGAGTATTCCACTGCTATTGACCCCCGAGCGATTCAGCAGACAATAGATTATATGGCGGAGATAGGCTATCTAAAGCGCAGCCCAAGTGCTGACGATATGGTGGATTTGAGATTCCTTGAAGATGAATAGGCGCAAAAAACTTAGACCGGGGTGGGGGATATTGCCCGTAGCCATATTTCTGGCGCTATGGGAGATAGTGGCCCGACAGAACCTCGTCGCGGGGCAGTTCTTCTTCCCCCCGTTTTCGGTTGTAGTGCAGGAGTTTTATTCTCTCACTGCCAGCGGTGTGCTGGGGGATAACTTTCTCAGCAGCCTGCTTCGGGTTTTGATCGGCTTCTCGGCCGGTTCTATTGTCGGCATAGCCGGGGGAATTATAATGGGGTGGAAGGATATTGCCCACAAGGCACTCAATCCAATAATCAGTCTCTTCTATCCCATCCCCGCGCTGGGCTGGCTGCCTCTGCTGATGCTGTGGATCGGAATAAATGAGATGCTGCCCGTTGCCATAGTATTCATCTGCTCCTTCTTTCCTGTCCTTTATAATACTGTGACGGGTATCAGAAATGTGGATGAAGATTATGTCCAGGCGGCCAGAACATTGGGGGCATCAGATATGAGGATTCTGGCTACAGTAGTTGTGCCCTTAGCCTTGCCTAACATATTCACCGGACTAAGGTTAGAGGCTGGCATGGCCTGGCGAGTAATAATCGCCGCTGAGATGGTAGCCATCCCCACCGGTATTGGCGCCTTGATGATGAGGGCCGAGAGCCTGATTCGTATTGAAATAATCATTGTCTGCCTGATAGTACTAGCTCTTATGTGTCTGTCCTTTGAGAGGTTCTTTGCCTTTCTGGAAGTGAAGGCGACTGCCAAGTGGAGATAATGTGCCGCGCATAGAACTCAAGAATATATCTAAGCATATCTGCCAGGGTGTTAACCTGGAGATACTTAACAAAGAACTACTGGTATTACTAGGTCCAAACGGTGCCGGTAAGACCACCCTGCTAAATGTTATCGCTGGACTCACCGATTATGAGGGATCGGTGGTCTTTGATTGTGAGCCAGTGGATAAGGTAGTCGCCAGTAAGAGGAGGATAGGCTACCTGTTTCAAGACCTGGTTCTGTTCCCGCACCTTGATGTGAGCGCCAACATCGCCTATGGCTTGAAGGCTCAAAAACTGCCGCAAAGCAAGATAGAGGCCAGGGTGGAGGAGCTGCTGCAAATGATGAAGATACAGCACCTCTCATCTCGTTATCCCAAGCACCTAAGTGGCGGTGAGAAACAGCGGGTAGCTTTGGCGAGAGCCCTTGCCCTGTCACCTGAAGTGCTGCTTCTGGATGAGCCTCTGAGCAGCCTGGATTTACAGACGGTCAAACATCTAAGGACTGAGCTAAGACAGCTCCAGAGACGCCTTGGTATTACAACCCTCTATGTAACCCATGACATATCCGAGGCCGAGGAGATAGCTGACAGAATAGCTGTTGTTCGCAACGGTCGCGTAGAACAGGTGGCACAGCCAGAAGAGGTCTTTTTCTATCCGAAAAATGAGGCGGTTTCCGATTTTATTGGCGCACCGAACATCCTCGAGTGTGACTCTTGCCGGGAGCTGGAGCACGGGGTTGTTGAGGCCAACTGCGGTGGCCTTCCTATAATCGTTGCCCATGAGGGGAATTCGGTCCGGAGGATTGCCCTGCTTCCCAGGGACATATATGTTTCCGAGACATGGCCCCCCGGCCCGGGCGTGAACCGATTTAAGGGGACTATCACCAAAACCAAATATATTGACGATGCGGTGAGGCTTGAGGTTGATGTTGGCAAGACCAGATTAGTGGCTGAAATGGCCCACCATTTATTTGAAGAGACGGGTTTGGCGGTGGGCAAAGAGGTCTTCCTGATATTAAAGCTGAGAAGAATCAGGGCCTATGAACCGAGAGGGGATGGAGGAAAATAGGTTGTACGATACCATCAAAAAGGGATTTGCTGGAATCATAAAGGAAAACGGACTGGGATCAGAGGCAGTGGTGATTCATGCAGCGGCACTTTCTCCTGAGGAGGCTATCGGCACTCCAGTGGATAGAGACTACCCGCTGGTAGCCGGCAGAGAGCGCCTGATGCAAGCCGAGTTCAGAGGTTCCCTGGGTCAGGCCTTTACCGATATGTACGGTGATTTCAGCGGCCGGCTATCCGATATTGTCGCAATGGAGTTGAGGAATAATTTCCAAAGGGCTATATTCATCTCCAGTCTCAATGTAGTAATGAGGTATCTGGGGCTGATAACCAAGACAGTGCACTGCAAAGATAATGAGCCGCCAGAGTGCAGCCATGAGCTGGTAAAGTACATAGAGAAAACCTATGACCATCCCAGGATAGCCTTTGTCGGCTTTCAACCCAGAATGGTTCAGGCGCTCGCACCGAGGTTCGATTTAAGGGTAACCGACCTGGACAGGGATAATATCGGCAGGGAAAAGTTTGGGGTAACCATAGATGGTCCAGAAAAAACACAGGAGAATTTTGACTGGTGCGATCTCGCGCTGGTGACTGGAACTACCGCAGTGAACGATACTCTTGGCCGGTTTGTGGTACCCAAACCGGTTGTCTTTTACGGCATTACCATATCCGGGGTGGCCAGTCTATTAGGCTTAAATCATTTCTGCCACTGTGGCCATTGATGGCACCTATTCGCCATTTAGGGGAGGGCTTACATGAGGGTTCTCGATGATCTAATTTCGAGCTTGGGTAAGGATAAGGCAGCGCGTGACAGCGTGGTGCGTGAGGTGTATTCTTGTGTCCTGTGGACGGCGGTAATGACCGGAAACTGGGGGCTTTCCTCGAGCTTCCGAGAGGAACATCCGCACCACGGAAGGGTAAGAGACGTGGGCAAGTTACGGGGCAAGCCGGCCCTGGAGCTTGCAGGATATGCTAAGTCAGACCATCTGCTCGAGGCATCCATTGGCATGGCGACCATCAACTCGCTGATAGATATCGATGAAACCAAATGTGCCCCTGAAAATGCCTTTGATGTCTTGGCAGAAAAGGGAAGGGGCAAGAATATTGTTGTGGTAGGCCATTTTCCCTGGATCCCGATGCTCAAGGAGGTAGCCAAGAATCTTTGGGTCATAGAGCAAAGACCCAGGGGAGACGACTTGCCTGCGGAGGCAGCCAAAGACGTACTCCCCCAAGCTGATGTCGTGGGCGTGACAGGAACCTCGCTCATCAACCATACCTTTGAGGGACTGATGAAGCTATGTAAGGGCAGTTTTGTGGTCATGGTGGGACCTACCAGCCCTCTGTCGCCAGTTCTCTTTGACTATGGTGCTGATGTTATTAGTGGGATAAAGGTGGTCGAACCAGAAAAAATGCTTGCCTGCATCACTGAAGGGGCTATGTTTAAGCAGATACGAGGATTAAAGCTAGTCAGCATGAAGAAATAGGGGATAGCGGTGTCTTTAGACAAACTAAAGGTTCTGGTCAGAGGGGCAGGGGAGTTAGCCAGTGGAGTTGCCTACCGGTTAAGCCAGTGCCATCTCAGGGTCGTGATGACCGAAATACCTCAGCCCTTGGCAGTAAGGCGAGAAGTCTCCTTTTGTGAAGCGGTTTATGAAGGGGAAAAAGAGGTCGAGGGAGTGGTAGCCAAACTCATTTCATCTCCTGATGAGATCTTTCAGGTATGGCAAGATGGCAAGTTGCCACTCCTCATTGACCCGGAGGCCAAGGTTAAGAATGTCCTGAAACCCGACGTCTTAGTTGACGCCATAATAGCCAAAAAGAATTTAGGCACCAAGATAACCGATGCCCCGTTGGTCATTGGTTTGGGTATTGGATTTCAGGCGGGCAAAGACGTTCATGTGGTGATTGAGACCAATCGTGGCCACGATCTGGGCCGGGTGATTCGGCACGGGGAGGCCGAGCCAGATACTGGAGTACCCAGGGAAATTCCCGGGATCTCTGAGGAGATTGTGTTTCGGGCCCCCAAGGCCGGGAGGTTTTCAACTGCGAAAAAGATAGGCGACTATGTACAGGCAGGTGAGGTGGTTGCCTCTGTTGATGGGGCTCCTGTAAAGGCCATGATTGGGGGTGTCATCCTGGGGCTTCTGAGGGATGGAATGGCGGTGCACAAAGGAATGAAATCAGGGGATGTGGATCCTCGGGGAGTTGAGGAATATTTTCGCACCATCTCGGATAAACCCCTGGCAATTGCTGGAGGCGTCTTGGAGGCAATATTAACCCATTTCAATAGGTGAGCTCATTTGTGTCAGTCACGCTTAAACAGGCCTTTGACATTGAACAGGGGGAGGTAATAAGCCTGGTTGGCGCTGGTGGCAAGACAACCCTTATGTTTGCCCTGGCCCGCGACCTAGCTGCCACCGGAGCAGCGGTTATCACCACCACTACCACCAGGATCTTTGAACCCTCAGCCTCCGAAACCTTTCTCCTCTTGGAGCGAGATGAGGAAAGGATAATTGAATTGCTTCTCCGGGAGTTACACAGCCATAGGCACATCACTCTGGGTACTGAGAGGTTTTTATCCGAGGGCAAGGTAAAGGGGGTTAGCCCGGAATTGGTGACTGTATTAGCCGACCTGGAACAGGTATCGTATGTCATAGTTGAGGCAGATGGGGCAGCTCGAAAGCCCGTGAAGGCGCCCAACGCTACCGAGCCGGTAATCCCACAGAACACCTCCCTGGTGATACCCGTTGTTGGCATTGAGGCCTTGGGCCGCCGACTGACGGAAGACAATGCCTTTAGGCCCGAAATTATCTCCAGATTAACCGGCCTGCAATTGGGCAGGATCATCTCAGCAGACGTTGTTGCCACCCTAATGACCCATCCTGAGGGTATAATTAAGGGGAGCCCAGCCCACGCGAGAATAGTACCCCTTATCAACAAGATGGACTTGGATAAGGATTTATCAAAATCTGAGGATCTGGCCTCCAAGATTCTCGACAAGAGGCATCCCCAGATTGAGCGAGTGGTATTGGGGCGGGTCCAATTCCAGGAACCGGTGGTCCGGATTGTTCAACCTGCTGAAAAGGCCGCGTAGGATATACCTAACGATACATAAAGGGAATACACGATGCAGGGTGATATATACCAGGAAGTAGTCAGGATTAGAGACAAAGGGGAGGAAGCAGCTCTGGTGACGGTGGTCTCAGCAAGTGGCTCAACTCCCAGAGAAGAAGGTGCTAAGATGCTGGTTCGGCCTGACGGAAGCATACTGGGCTCAATTGGTGGCGGCAGTGTAGAGGCACGGATAATCAGCGAGGCCATTGAGATAATACATAAGGGCAGGCCGCAGCTCCTCAGTTATCGTCTAAAAGAAGGGGAGGAGCTAGGGATGATCTGCGGCGGTGATATAGAGGTCTTTGTTGAGCCCATACTGCCAGAGCCAACCCTATATATCTTTGGTGGTGGTCATATCGCCCTTGCTCTAGCCAAGATGGCGAAGCTGGTGGGCTTCAAGATAGTGGTCATTGACGACCGGCCCGAATTTGCGAACCCCCAGAGGTTCCCTGAGGCGGAACAAACCCTGGCCATAGACTTCGCTAAGGCATTTTCCAGGCTAAAGATAGATAAATCAGGCTATATAGTGATTGTTACCCACGGCCATAAGGGCGACGAGGTCGTATTGCAAGGGGCCCTGCGTACAAAGGCTAAGTATATCGGCATGATAGGCAGCAAGACCAAGAACAAAACTGTATTCTCCAACCTGCGCGCAAAAGGGATTTCGCAAGAGCTTTTGGATAAGGCGTACACCCCTATTGGCCTAAGAATTGGTGCCCAGACACCAGAGGAGATAGCCGTCAGTATTCTGGCCGAGGTGATAAAGATCAGAAGGGCTCCTTAAGTAGAGGAAGTCCATGCCATGAAATGGGTAAAAGATCAGTACCCGACCCCTTCGTTATATGCCCTTGGGGTAACCATTCTCCCCTGAGAGACAAATGTCTCAGAGTTACCGATTATCAGTATTGTCTCGGTATCAATGTGGTACGGTGATACCTCTCCCAGGGTGGTAATCTGAGCTTTCTCACCCTCACCAGTGGCATTGCTTACAATACCAACCGGGGTAGCTGGTTCCCTGTAAATCATCAAGGTTTTCGTAGCCTCCTTGACCCTACGGTCTCCCACCTTGCCCTTCGGGTTATACAAGACAATCACAAAGTCTGCCTCGGCGGCAGCCTCAAGGCGTCTCTTGATAGTAGCCCAGGGAGTAGCCAGGTCAGCAAGGCTAATCACGGCAAAGTCGTGCCCAAGAGGCGAACCCAGGAGTGCCGCCGCAGCATTAGCCACCGGCACCCCAGTAATAATCTCCACTGGAACCCCTATCCCCTTTTCCCTAAGATAGACGAAAAAGGTGCTGGCAACAGCGTAGATACCAGGGTCGCCGGTGCTCACCACCGCTACATCGTTCCCCTCCAGGGTTTTCTCCACTGCGATTCTCGCACGCTCTGTGGGTGTCATGTCACCGGAGATAATCTCCTTGCCGGCGATAAGGCCTTTTACCAGGTTTAGGCAGGACTTATGACCTATGACGACCGACACCTTGCCTAATGTGTCCACAGCCTTGTGGGTCATATGATCCCGGCTTCCAGGGCCAATACCCACTAAATAAACCTTGCCGCGCATCTATTCCACCCTCTCCACTTATAGGATACCCTGGCCGCGCTCCTGAAGTCAAGGCACTGTAATTTGACGCAGGGCCGACTTTCGTGTAAAACTTTTTTAATGGCCCTGATGTTTGACCCAGGGCCTGAGGATGACATATAGTCATCAAGATCTAACCAGTATTGCTTAGCTGATCATTGCATCGACTCCAGGAGGCATAAACCTGCCATGGTATCGACAATACTCCTAGCTGCCGGCGAGTCACACCGCATGGGCAGACCGAAGCTATTATTAGCCTTTGGTGGCAGCACCATTCTTGGGAAAACCATTGATAACCTTTTGAGCTCCAGGGTGGAGGAGGTTATCTTGGTACTGGGAGCAGAGGCTGATGCAATGAAACAGGTGATCGCCGATAGACCGGTCAAGGTGGTGGTCAACCCGGATTACCATGAGGGGATGAGTACCTCCCTGAGAGCCGGGCTAAAGCAGGCTGATAGCAAGGCACAGAGGGTGATGGTAGCCCTGGCTGACCAGCCACTCATAGAGAAAGATACCTACAACAGGCTGATAGAGGAGTCACTTTGTTGCCATAAGGGTATTATTGTTCCAGCATACCAGAAAAAGCGGGGCAATCCTGCCATCTTCTCCATAAAGTATAAAAGGGAACTCTTGGGGCTTGAGGGCGATGTGGGCGGCAGAGAGATACTCAGAAGACATCCTGATGACACCCTTGAGGTTGCCGTTGACTCACAAAGCGTTACTATAGGCATCGATACCTTAGATGATTACTATTCCTGTCTTAAATTAATTGGGACGCAGATTTTCCCCGATACCCGCAGATAACTATTATTTATAATCTTCAAAATCTGCGTCCAAAAAAGGAATTTCCTATCTATCAAGTTAGCTCAAAAGGAGGGGAGAGAACACCATGCTCAGGAAAGTCAAACTCGACCAAGCCATCGGAATGGCGCTAGGTCATGATCTGACTAAGATCATCCCTGGCGAGTTTAAGGGACCGGCCTTTCGCAGGGGGCACATAATTAGAAAGGAAGATATACCAGAACTACTCAGCATGGGCAAGGAGCATATCTACATCATAGAAGAGCAAGAGGGGGAAGTCCACGAAGAGGAAGCCGCGCTGCGGATAGCCGAGGCCGTATCTGACCCGGGGATGAGGCGAACGAGGCCAAAAGAGGGGAGGGTTAACATCAAGTCTGGCATTCCAGGCCTACTCAAGGTAAACAGGCCTTTACTCGGGGAGATTAACTCTATCACAGACGTGATATTGGCCACGCTCCATAATAATACCGTATGTCAGCCCGAGACGGTAGTTGCCGGGACAAAGGTTATCCCCTTGTACGTGCCTGAGGCTACGCTCACTATGGTAGAGGAGCTCTGCCAGAGGCAGGGCAAGGTGCTCAAGGTGATCCCTTTTGAGGCAAAGAAGGTAGGTGTTATTGTCACCGGGAGCGAGATTTTTAAGGGGAGAACTGAGGACGTGTATGGTGAGGTCTTCAAAAGAAAGCTCGAGGCCCTAGGCTCGGTCATACACCGCCACGTTACGGTTCCTGATGATGAGGAGCTCATTGCAAAGGCCATTGCTGAGGCAAGGGCTGAGGGCTCTGAGGTGATAGTTGTGTGTGGGGGGCTGTCTGTCGACCCAGATGATGTGACCGTGGAGGGGGTGGCGAGGAGTGGGGCCAAGATCCTCTCTTACGGTGCTCCGGTCATGCCCGGGGCCATGTTCCTCTATGCAGTGCTCGAGGATACCCCTATACTGGGGGCTCCGGGTGCGGTTATCTTTAACCCAAGAACTATCATTGACATCATCCTGCCAAGGGTTCTGGCTGGCGAAAAGATTACCAGGGAAGATATTATTGAATTGGGCTATGGCGGGCTGTGCCTTGATTGCGAAGCGTGCACCTTCCCCATCTGCCCCTTCTGTAAATAGATCCGTCTCTGATGAAACACCTTTTATGCTGGTCTGTTTTTTATGGCGTTATTCGCCTCCTCACACTACAGGTTAATTTTGACATTGTATTTTTGTCATTCATTTGGCATTCTTGCCCTGTTGAATACAGCTTGTCGTAGCTGATAACATATTCGGCCAGATGTGTTTATTCTATGACCTTTTACGGCTTTTTATTCAACAGGGTGAAGATTTTGGAATTTGACATTTCTTCATTTAACCGGATGATTTCCAGTAATATTTCGATTCCGGGGGATAGTTTCAGGCCTCTCAAGGCAAAAATTCCGCTAGAATATACCAGGTTCCACAAACTCTCCGAAGATATCCCTGAACACACGGGTCATCTCCCCAACCGTGGCATATGCCTTACAGCAATCCACTAAGTACGGCATGACATTTACTTTATCTCTGGTTGCCTTGTCTAGTGCCTTGAGTGATCGGGCAACCTCCTTGTTGTTCCTTGTTCTTCTCAATTCTTTGAGGGCTTTTGTCTGCTCTATGGCTGATTCTTCACTATATTCATGGAGCTGCACCTCGCCCTGTTCACCTCCAGTGTACTTGTTAACCCCGATCTTTATCAGTTCCCCGCTCTGAACACCTTTTTCAAATTCATAGGCCTGCCGTGCCACCTCTTTCTGGATATATCCTTCTGAAATCGCCTTGACCATTCCCCCCAACGTGTCAATCTTTGCCATCTCCTCAACGATCTTCTCCTCCATCTGTTTGGTAAGGGTCTCAATGAAATAGGAACCTGCTAAGGGATCAACTGTGTCCCTTAGGCCTACCTCATCCATTAAGAGCTGGAGTGTCCTCAGGGAGATTAGGGCAGAGTGAGGGGTAGGAATAGTATAGGCCTCATCGTAAGAACACAGTGCTATTGTCTGGGCACCGCTTAGGGCAGCAGCCAGGGCATAATAGGCGCTTCTCACAATGTTGTTCTCAGGCTGTTCCTTTGTAAGACCTCCACCGCCTCCACCAAATAGGCCTCTCAAAAACATTGATCTGTCATTCTTTGCCCCATACCTCTCTTTGATATTCTTTGCCCAAAGCTTTCTCGCTGCCCTGAATTTCGCCACCTGTTCCCATAGATTTCCGAATACATCGAGATTAAAGGAGAATCTGGCCACGAACTCATCGATATCATATCCCCTCTCCAAGACATTATCTATATATGCATTGGCGATCTGTATGGCGTAGGCAATCTCCTGAACAGGGGTGGCTCCTGCCTCCCTGATATGGTAGCCGCACACACTGACCGGATTAGTCCTCGGCATCTCCTTTATGGCGTATTCGATAACATCACCAATCAGGCGAACAGCAGGCTCTACTGGGAATATCCATGCCCCTCTGCCCACTATCTCCTTTAATATATCGTTCTGTGGAGTGGCGCTAATCTGTTTCTTGGAGAATCCATACCCTTCTGCTACGGCCTGATACATGGCAAGCAAGATCGAGGCGACCGCATTTATGGTGAGACCGGCGCCGATGCTGTCCAGGGCAATGTCTTTAAATGCAATCTCAAAATCCCTCAGGGAATCCACCGCCATCCCTACCCGACCGACCTCTCCCTCTGCCATAGGGTCATCTGAGTCATAACCCATCTGGGTAGGAAGGTCAAAGGCCACATTCAATCCTGTCTGACCCTGGCTTATCATCAGCTTGAATCTCTTGTTTGTTTCCTCTGGTGTACCAAACCCCGTGTACTGCCTTGTTGTCCATTCCCGACTCCTGAAGCCTAGCTTATGGATTCCCCTTGTAAAGGGATAATCTCCGGGATTGCCAAGATCTTTTGGGTAGTCAAAGTCGATTTCCTTTAGATCATCACCAGTGTAGAGGGGTTTTATATGGATTCCTGATTGCAGGATAACATCCTTAATCCTGTCTTTCTCTTCCTTTATATATCTGGCTACTCCCATTGATCCTCCTATTCATTTACGTACGTTCTCTTTGATAAAGGTTATAGACTCCTCAAAGGGTGTCCCACCAGGGAATACCCCTTTTACCCCGATCTCTCTCAACACAGGAATATCCTTGGCCGGTATTACCCCACCTACCACCACAATTACCCTATCCAAACCCTCTTTTTTGATCAACTCTATTGTCTTTTTACAGATCGGAATATGTGCCCCGGACATGATAGACAGGCCTATGACATCCACATCCTCTTCAACGGCCATCTTGACTATAGAAGGAATAGGCTGATGAAGCCCAGAGTATATCACCTCCATTCCGGCATCTCTAAGGGCATGGGCCATAACCTTTGCACCTCTGTCATGGCCATCAAGCCCTGGTTTTGCAATGAGAATCCTGATTGGCTTGGTGGACATTGGTTCTTCTCCTCCATCTTTTCTATAAACCATCCCACACCATTTATTTCTCTTTTATCCCCGGCCTGAAGGATGGGGCCTTTTCTGACGGGGTAACATGGGATTAGGGAATCCTATCGAAGGTACTGTCTGGCAATAGTGGTTTGCAGGACCTCGTGAGTCCCTCCACCATACAGCAGGAAGCGATTATCCCTGTAATATCTCTGCACATTATATTCCATGGAATAGGCATAGGCACCGAAGATCCGTGTGGCCTCATCTGCTGCCTTACACGCAGATTCTGTCGTAAAATATTTGGCCATGGAGGCCTCATTTAAGCAGGGGATACCCTTATCAATGAGATGGGTAACCTTGTATGCCATGAGGTGGCCAGCCTCCAAATTGACAGCCATATTGGCGATCTTCGCCTGGATGAGTTGGTACTGTCCTATAGGCCTGCCGAACTGTACCCTCTCTTTACAGTACCTGATAGAATCATCCATGGCAGCCCGTTGTAGACCCAGGGCCAGGCAGCCAGTCATGACCCTGATCTCTGCCAGTATGGTCAGGAGAACATCCAGACCTCTGCCCAGTTCCCCTAGCATGTATTCAGGGGGAACATGGCAATCATTGAAATAGATCTCCGACATCTGTGTTGTCCTGGTGCCCAGCATATCGAACCTTTTGCTGTGGGAGAAACCGGGCGTGTCGCTCGGGATGAAGAAAAACATGAGCCCCTTTAGTCCCTTCTCCGGATCGGTCTGGGTCAGCACTGTATGAAAATGACCTATTGGCCCGCTTGTTGACCATGTCTTCATTCCATTAATAACATATCCATCCTTGGTCTTTGTCGCCAGGGTCCTGACATTACTGAGATCAGATCCTGCCTCTGGCTCTGTCAGCTGAAAGGCCCCAATCTTTTCACCTCTCATCGCAGGGCGCAGGTATTTTTCATGCATCTCTTTCGTGCCATAGCGGTAGAGGCCATCAGTACCCATAAGACATTGCATGGCCGTAGTAGCAGCCAAACTCAAAAGCCCCCGTGCCAATTCCTCCACGGTGATGCAGTAAAGGGTTGTGTTTCCTCCTGAACCACCAACTTTCTTGGGATACCTGATGCCCAGGATACCCATATCAGCAATCTTTTTGAATAGGTCATAGGGAAACTCGCCTTTCTCATCATGTTCCCTGGCAACTGGGATGACTTCCTCGTCCACAAACCTGGCCATAACCTTCTTGAGGAGTTCTTCTACATCTGAACGCAGCATCATGCCCCCTGCTTCCCTTTTCTCTCCCTCATTGCCGTGGTAAGTGCCGGAACAAGCTCGTGAAGGTCACCAACAATGCCCCAATCGGCTACCTCAAAGATAGGTGCCCGCGCATCCTTATTAATGGCAATCACATACCTTGAGCCGAGCATCCCAGCCCTGTGCTGGATGGCACCAGATATTCCGCACGCAATATATAGCTCTGGTCTCACTGTCTGGCCTGTCTGCCCTACCTGCCTTTCAACCGGCAGCCATCCCTCTTCAACAACCATCCTTGTGCCAGCGACCTCACCGCCCAGGGCCTCGGCAAGGGAAAAAAGGGGCTTCATCCCCTCCTCCGATCCCACACCCCTTCCACCGGCAACAATCACCTTGGCATCGAATAGGCTGACCCTCTTTTTCTTCTCCCTCACCCTCTCCAGGATTTTGGTCAGTGTATCCTTAGCCAGTAAACTGACATCTTTCTTGGTTATCCTGCACTGGGATGGACCATCTGTCCTTTTTGCCTCCATCACACCTGGCCTGACCGTTGCCATCTGGGGCCTGCTGTAGAAAGTCTTTATGGTTGCCATGACATTTCCCCCAAAGGCAGGCCTTGTTTGCAGCAGTGAACCTTCCTCAGGATCTATGGTCAGTTCTGTGCAGTCTGCGGTGAGCCCGAGACGGAGCCTCATGGAGACCCTTGGTGCAAGATCCCGTCCAATTGCGGTTGCACCAATCAGAAAGATGTTCGGTTTGTGCTCCCCTACTATCTCAGAGATAACCTTTGAGTAGGGATTTGTCTGATAGTGGGCGAGCAATTTGTGCTGGGCGAGATATATGCTCTGGGCACCAAAAGCCTTGAGCTCATCAACCAAGTGATCAACCTTATACCCTAAGAGGACAGCTGATAGTTCCTGATTGAGTTTTCCAGCAAGGGATTGTCCAAGGCCCAATAGCTCAGAGGTGACCCTGTGCAGAACCCCATCCCTCTGTTCAGCAAATACCCAAACCCCTTTGAAGTCACTGAAATCTGGTATCTCCCTCTCTCTTATATCCGAGCCTATTGCCTCTGCCTTGCAGATATCTATACACGCACCGCAGGCCGTGCACCTATCGTTTAATACTGCCTTGCCCTCTCTTATTTCTACTGCACCGTATGGGCAGACCTTGACACATTTTCCACATCCATTGCAGAGATCATGATCAATTGATATGGCCATAGAAACACCTGTTATAATGTGGTTTGTAAATACTCAGGTATCTTGCCACAAAGGCACCAAGACACAAATTTTACAAGATTATTCTATTGATCCTCCTAAACACTTTGAGACAAACCTGGGCCCACTGCTTTATGAACAGCATATATTGAATCTACTATTTTCCTGGCAATGGGTTCCTTTTTCTTAGATACCGGTCTAAATTTCTTTTCTATTTTCTTTTTGTGTCTTAGTGCCTTAGTGGCTGAGTAAACACAGTAGTCTTAGATAAGATGCTTACTGTGCATCCTATCGAGGAGCTGATTCACCACCTCTTCTTTGTCCCCCTCAAGCCTCTCGCCCTCTCTCTTAGTTTTTGGGGCAAATGTCTTTATGACCCTTGTGAGTGAGCCAGACAAACCGATGTCCTGGACAGTAACGCCTAAATCCGCTGCATCCCAGATCTTTATACGTGCCTTCTCCTCACAGGAATCGATCAACAGATCCATCCTCGGATATCTGGGGGTATTTATTTCCCGTATGACGGTGATCAGGGCAGGCAGCGGGGATTCCATCCTCTCATAGCCATCTTCCAATGCCCGCTGAACGACTATCCGCTTTCCACTGATCGCCTCTACCTTTCTGACATAGGTAAGTTGTGGCACGTTCAGAAATTCTGCTATCTGGGGGCCAATCTGGGCTGTATCCCCATCAATTGCCTGCCTCCCGCAGATGATCAGGTCGTATCTCTTTAACTTCCTTATTGCCCTTCCAAGGGTAAATGATGTTGCCCAGGTATCTGCCCCTGCAAAATTCTTATCGGTAAGCAATACCCCCTCATCCATCCCCATACCCAGTGCCTCTGATATGGCATCTATGGCCTGCGTTGGTCCCATGGACATGACAGTGGCCTTTCCCCCACAGTCCTCCTTTAATGTAACCGCCAACTCAAGTGCATGCCTATCATCAGGATTGATAATGCTCTCTACCCCTTCCCTGATAAGGGTTCCTGTCTTTGGATCAATCTTGATCTCTGTCGTATCAGGTACCTGTTTTATGAGCACAATGATGTGCATGCCATGTTCCCCGTAAGAATCTCAAATGCCAAAGTTGCGTCACTTGTACTTTGGGATCTGACCTTTGTCATTCCCCTAAATAATCCCTCTTTCCTTGAACGTGGCCAGCTCACTGGCAGGATAGCCGAGTGTATCGCCATATATTTCGCTATTGTGCTCCCCGAACCTGGGCGGAAATGAGAGGCTCCTGTCAGAATCCTTGAGAAACGGGGTCACAAAGGGTGGTGGGGCAAGTGTAAGCTCGAGATCTGATCTGGAATCCCTGGATCTAAGGAGCCTCCTTGTAATGAGAGGGTCCTCCAAGACCTCAGGAACACCATTTATCTTGCTTATAGGAACCCCGATCTGATTGAATAGTTCTATTAGCTCCTCTGAGGTAACAGCCGAAAATATCTCGCCTATCGACTTGTTCAGGTTGACCACGTCATCTATCCTGCCCTCGTTTTTTTCATATTCCGGTCTATCCAATGACTGAAAGGGCGCTACATTTACCATAGCCTTCCATTGCCGGTTATTACCAACTGCAATATATACGTAACCATCTTTGGTCTTAAAAACGGAGACAGGTGCAAAGAATTGATGACTATTCCCGTGTCTTGTTATTTCCTTATCAAACGTGGCGGTGAGTGTTATTGGTACGGTGAGCCAGGATGTGGCCGATTCGAGCATGGACATATCTATCCTGGACCCTTCTCCTGTCTTTTCCCTTTTCAGCAAGGCCTTCATCAGCAGCCCATAGGCGTGTTCGCTCGTACCCATATCCGCCAGGGGTATGCCCAGGGATTGGGGATCACCGTCTGGCTCACCGGTGAGATCCATCAAACCAGACCTCGCCTCCAGGATTGGCTCATAGGCCGCCTCATTCATATCAGGGCCGAAGCCTGTGATACCTAACCAGATGATATCTGATTTAATCCCCCTTAATCCCTCGTAGTCTATGCCCAGTTTGGCATAATTCCTCGGCAGTTGATTGGTGGCAAAGATATCCACCTTCAACCTAATAATCAGCTCCTTTAAGATCTCCCTGCCCTTTTCCTCGGCCAGATTAAGGGTGATCGCCTTTTTGCCGGCATTGATACAGAGGTAATAGGTATTCATCTTTTCTTCTTTGAGGTAGTTCTCACCGACCATCCTGTTAGGATCACCATGGATAGGATGCTCAACCCTAATGACGTTCATTCCGTCCTGGGCAAGCCTGAAGGTTAGGTATGGCAGGGTCGTTGCCTGCTCCAGGGAAACCACGGTCATATCGTCAAATATTCCCATAAAAAGTGACTAATGTTTAAAGTGAACTAAAGTTATTATTGGTTTTAATTCTTATATACCGGCGTTCTCTTCTCCAGGAAGGCCGAGATCCCCTCTCTGGCAGCATCTGTACAGGCGATCTCACCAAATCCCCGATAACCTATCTCAAG